>Ga0209186_1001542_pt1 | contig 16928 bp, 9 predicted proteins | sample SidtaG_FD_187426 | JGI IMG/M metagenome (GOLD analysis project Ga0209186, IMG submission 187426) | Marine algal microbial communities from Sidmouth, United Kingdom - Sidmouth_Male2 metaG (SPAdes) (version 2) | ecosystem: Host-associated > Algae > Red algae > Unclassified | place: Sidmouth, United...
TCCGCTTTTGGGGACGGAGTCATTTTTACCGTGAAGTGGCACGGGCATTCCGCTTCTGTTCGGCGGTTTGAAGATTTGGGGTCAGACAAGAGTTTGGGGGCAGACTACAGTAGCGCTTTGTTAGGCCGATTCGCATAAGAAAACGGCTCGTCGATCCATTCAGGAAAGGCGCGTAGCGCTGACACATTGATAGCCATGGTTGACGAACGAAGTGAGGAGGCCGTGGAACAATCCGGTTCAAGCCCCGTTCCTGGCAACGAACCGCCGGAAAAGACTTGGCATGGGGCGGAGTCATTTTCATTCCCGAAACCACTTTCATTCACCAACGATGCCGACGGGGACGTCGGCGCTCCCAGACTCCTCGTCCGCATTCACTCCATTTTCTACCTTTCCTCTGCCACCATTCCTCTGCCACCATTCCCCTGCAAATGCCTTCGGTACCGCGGCGCACATTGCAGCCCCGCCTACACCCCGATCCAACGTAGAAAAAACGGCTGAAAGAGCATCAGCACCCCTAAGCAACTTGAGGCGAGCACGATCGCCGCAATTAAAATTAACGACACTTCCCAACCCAACAAAGCCCGAATCGTTTTCTTGGAAATCCCCATCTTGTACAGCGTTTCAAACTCGCGTTTGCGGATCCGAAACGAGAGCGAAAAAACGAGAAAAAGAAAAAGGCAGGTCGCGAGGCCAACCAAAATTGCATGCGCGTCGAAAAACTTTCGGATGGCGAAGATCCGATGCATCAATTCACTGATCACCTCGGAGGGGGCGATGGCCTGATGCGTATCGGCCAAATCGACATTTACATGCGTGGTGGCCAAAATTCGATTCACGTTGCGGGCATCCGCGCTGTCGCCATGGGGCACCAAAATCATCGCGGTGAGAGGAAGTTGGTCCGTGCCGGCATGCGCGTGGAACTGGTCTCGGTTCGCATCGGTAATTTCCTGATACACCGCTTTGCCAGTAGAGCGGACGTGCGCGTCGGCATCACTGCCGCCTTCGTGCCCATGATAATACCCGTCCATCACCCACGCGGTTTTCACCGTGGTAAAAACGGACCGATTATCTGCGAGCTGGCCTTCCTGCAAAATCCCCACTACCTGCAACTTGAGCTGAAAACTTTTTTCTAAATCGTAAATCGCCTTCGGGGTGGAGAGAATCGAATCGCCGACGCCGACCCCGAAACGTTCTGCCGCCGCCGAGCCCAAGACAGCTTCACCAAGCAAGGTCGGCAAGCGACCGCTGGCGGGCTTGAGATTTCGAAAGGCATAATAGGCGGGTGAGGTGCCGATCAAGGCGGTGGGCGCGTCCTCACTCGCTTGCATCGCCTGCGCCTGATGCCGCAGATGCAGCGGGATAATCCGACCAAAGTCTTTTTTGCGCAACGCCTCTTCGTCGCTCTTGCGAATATTGCGATCGTAGGGACTGCTAAAATAGATGCTCTTGAGCACGAGGTCGAAGCGATTACCGGCCGCACCGATGACCAGCGGCGTCGCATCGGCCCGCTCGGTCAGGACCTGATCGTAGTAGAAAGTAAGCAAGCGTACCGCGACGGGGAGAAATAAACTCAGCGCGATGCAAACGACTAAAATGATCGACTGCGCGCGATGGTGGCGCAGGTGCTTCCAGGCCAAACGAAGCGCGGGCAGCGCGTGAGATCGGGACGCGCGGTTCACGGGTCTTCCTCCAAAAAGTCTGAGAAATCGATAACGCGATCGAAGTAAGGCAGGAGGCTGGGATCATGCGTGACCATCAACAAGGTTTGGTCGTTGCGGGTGACAAGGTCGACCAGAAGCTCCATGATTTGCGTGGTGGTTTTGCTATCTAGGTTGCCGGTTGGCTCGTCGGCGATGAAAAGCGGCGGATCGTTGAGCAGGGCGCGGCAAAGCGCCACGCGTTGTTTTTCGCCCTGCGAAAGTTGGTCGGGATAACGGTGCAACAGCTCGGCTAAACCGCAGTCAGCAACAATCTGATCGAAGCGGGCTTGGGTCTCTGAGTTGAACACCAAAGTCTCGCTGAGGTCGTTGGGCAAGGTGATGTTTTCTTTGGCGGTGAGATATTCCAGCAACTCAAATTCCTGAAAAACAAAACCAACTTCTTCGAGGCGACGACGGCGGCGCTGCTTTTCGCTGAGGGCGGTGATCGATTGGCCGTTGACCACGATGCTGCCGAGTCGAGGCACCAAGATACCGGCCACGAGATAAATCAGAGTGGTTTTCCCGGATCCACTGGGACCGATGACCGCAACTTTTTCGCGGCGCTGGATGCGGAGTTCCGGAATGCGTAAACGGAATTGCGAATCGCTCAGCGCGCTACCGTAACGGAATTCCAAACCGCGAATGTCGATCATTTCCATCGGGTCGTCTCGTCTAATTCAGCTTGTTGATCCACAATATGAGAGTCGGTTATTTTCCAATGCCCGTCAATCGGAGAGATGCGATAGATCGCGGATTGCCGATTGATCTTTTTGTGGAGGTGACTCCAATGACCGATGTATCCGTTCACCCGCCAGCTGCATTCGATGCGTCCGTCGCTTTTGTCCGACGCATTGAGCACCTCGACCGAGGCGACTTGCATCAAGGTTTCGGTATCGCGACGTTGGGCCAAGCTTTGGTAAAATTCCTGATACACCTTCTGAAGCATCGGGCCGTGAATACAACGACTGAGCTGCGCGAGAACATCGCGTTCGTCTTCATGATCGAAGGCATGGTAAATGGTTTCGAGCAACGCGCTCATGGTCTCGGTGCGCTGCGCACTGGGGATGCGCGGCTTGGCGCTCCACGCGTAGATGGCGCAGGCGATGACAAGCGGCAAGAGCATCAAGGCATAGCGGTAACGGCGGGCACGATACAGGAGAGCAAAGCCGAAGACACCCAGAAGAGCCGCGAAGCCAAGCGGCTTGCGCAAGGGCGGGTCAGTGACGATGAGCTGAGATCCAAGCGTGGTCTCGAGCGCGGCTCGCCGCGACCAGGTATAGACAGGATCGCTTTTTTGAAAGACGTGCAACCGAGCTGTGACCTGGTGATTTGTCACGGTGGAGTTGCCTCCGGTTAGACCGCCAGCGTATGGCTCATCGGTGGTACGAATGTGCGCCACGACCTCCTCTTTATACCGCTGGGTGCTGATGAGATCCTCAGCCGACTCAACCACGTCGGCGACAAACAGCGGCCATTGAATCTCCACCGACTCCAGCGCGGCATCCTCGGGACAAGAATAGGCGAATCGAAGGATATGAAATCCGCCTTGCATAAAGGTGAGGCCTTCTTCCGCACCGGTATCTTCCGCCACCTCGGTGCGGCGCTCGATGAAGCGAGGCGCGACCGTCTGGCCGTTTAGGCTGACGACCACCCGGTCGCGGAGAAGCGCGAGGCTGCGTTCTTCGAGATCGACGAGTTCGGCCGCTTCCGCGAATTCAGGCCGAGGCCGATCAGATGCCACGAAGCGATCCAAAAGCTCCATGGAACTGAAGATACGAAGTTCAAGACCGGTGGGAAGCTGATCCACTTCCAGGCGGATAAAAAACTGCGGTTTGACCGCAAAGCAGGGCATAAAAAGCCAAAAAAAGAGTCCAACCCCAAAGAGGAAACGCCTCATGGGGCTACGGTTGTAAAAAAGACAGGTTTTTGGCAAATATTGACTGATGATAGATTGTTGTCGCCAAAAGAATTGAAGATCAAGACAAGAGCGAGCTTGAACGCATCGTATCCATATAGACGTGGTACAGATCAGTTTGCCAATTTTTACTTAGAACTGTCGACCTACCTTCTTTCTGTTAAGAACGACGCCCTTTTATAACAGCCAGTTAAGACCGGACATTTCCCAAAAGGCCCTAAAAACCAATGACCCACAGCATGCACATGCCTCCTTTTAAGCGATCCAAAAGCCAGAGTACCAAAAGCCTGAAACCTATTCTGGGTCCATTCGGCATGCTCCTCCGCTTTTCACTTAGTTTTATCGCTCTCGGAACCGCGCAGGCCGAGGTCGGATTCAATCGAGACGTTCGCCCGATTTTATCTGAAAACTGCTTCCAATGCCACGGCTTCGATAAGAATACCCGCGAAGCGGATATGCGGCTCGATCTTCGCGAAGCAGCCATCGAAGCCGAGGTGCTGGTGCCCGGGAAGCCGGAAGAAAGCGAAATTCTTGCCCGCATGAAAGCGACGGATCCAGACGACATCATGCCGCCGCCGAATTCGCACAAAACCCTGACCGCGAAAGAGATTGCCACCATCGAGCAGTGGATCAGCGAAGGCGCGAAATACGAACCGCATTGGGCCTACATTCCGCCGGTAAAAGCCGAGGTTCCAGCCGACACGCATCCGATCGACTATTTCATCCAAGCCAGGCTGAAAAAGGAAGAGCTTGAGCCCGCTCCTGAGGCACCGCGCCATACCTTGGCCCGTCGGATACACTTCGATATTACCGGGCTTCCTCCCAGTCCTGAGTTTGTGAAAAACTTCGATCCAAAACAGCTGAAGCAGAGCGTGGAAGAGCTGTTACAGTCGGAGCATTACGGCGAACGCATGGCGATTCACTGGCTCGACTTGGTTCGCTACGCGGACACGGTGGGCTATCACGGCGACCAAAACATGTCGGTCTTCCCCTATCGCGATTACGTCATCGATGCCTTCAACCAAAACATGCGCTTCGATCAGTTTACCCGCGAGCAGCTCGCAGGAGACCTTCTGGAAAACCCGACGGATCAGCAGTTGATCGCGACCGGCTATAATCGCATCAACAAAATGACTGCCGAGGGCGGGGTGCAGGACAAGGAATATCGGATTCGGTACGCAGGAGACCGAGTGCGGACCACCTCCACCGCGTGGATGGGCTCGACCGTGGGTTGCTCCGAATGCCACGACCATAAATTCGACCCCTTCAGCCAAAAAGATTTTTATCAGATGGCGGCCTTCTTTGCCGACATCGAAGAACGCGGTTTGTATAGCGGCGCGCACAACACGGGAATCTGGGGACCCAGCCTTCGAGTTCACAACGAAGAAAATAAAAAGAAGTTGGCAGAATTTTCGGCAGAAATCGGGGCGCTCGCTACCGAGTATAAAAAGGATCCGACCGAGGCGCAGACCTCCGAGATGGTAACTCAGATTAAAGCTGAACTTGCCGCACCGGAATCCGCAACCTGGCTCGCCACCGAACCAACAAAAACCGTGGCGAAGCACGGGACGGAGCTCAAGCGCCTGGAGACTGGCTTTTATCTCGCGAGCGGCCCCAAGCCAAAAAAAGAAAATTTCACTCAGAGCTTTGAGCTGCCGCATGGAAACTACACCGGGGTTCGCCTCGAGGTCTTCCCTCACAAGAGTCTAGCGAAAGGTCGCTTCGGGCGCGGCAACGGCAACATTGTCATGTCCGCCTTTGAAATAAAACAAGGCGACAAGCTGGTACAAATTAAAGAAGGCCAGGCCACGATCGAACAAAAGGGCTGGCCGCTGAAAAACGCGCTCAACGAAACCACCGACAAAGGCTGGGCCATCGACGGGCACAATCAAGGCGACCCACAGGCAGCCGTCTTCATTCTCACCAAAGCGCTTCAGGTGACCAACAAAACCCCGGTACATGTCGAGATCCGGCACCAGGCACTCGACCATCACAACATCGGGCACTTCCGAATCTCCTTCACCCAAACCTCTAACCCCGGATTGGATAAAAAAGTGCTTCCGGCGGAATTGGTTACCGCGGTAAACCTTCCCGCAGACAAGCGCAATGCAGAACAGGAGAAGCGAGTCGCTGACTACACCCGCGCCCATCACAGCCACTTCAGAGATATCGCGGATAAGAAGCAACAGGTCGAAGCGGCTCGCAAGGCCTTTGATGAGTCCGTGCCGGTCACCTTGATCACCAAGCGCGCGAAGACACCGCGCCCAGTACGGGTTCTGAACCGAGGCGACTGGATGGATGAGACGGGCGAAATTGTTCCTCCGGGCGTGCCGCACTTTATGAATCAGCCCACAAAAAAAGACCTGACCCGCTTGGATCTTGCGGACTGGCTCATGGATAAAACGAATCCATTAACCGCTCGGGTCTTCGTCAACCGTTTATGGAAAATGTATTTCGGCACCGGGATTTCTCGGGTCCTCGACGATCTCGGATCGCAGGGCGAAGCGCCGGAACATCAGGACCTTCTCGACTGGCTCGCGGTCGATTTCATGGAATCAGGCTGGGATGTTAAACGCCTCGTTGTCACCATGCTGACCTCAAAAACCTATCAACAGAGTAGCCGCCGCAATGCGGACCTAGACTTCAAAGATCCCTACAATCGCTTTCATGCCCGCCAGAGCGCGATCCGTCTCGATGCGGAATTGATTCGCGACAACGTCCTGGCGGTGAGCGGCCTATTGGTCGATGAAATTGGGGGTGAAAGCGCCAAGCCGTATCAGCCCGAAGGCTACTATCGCGAGCTAAATTTCCCACGTCGGAAATACGAAGCGGACATGAACAAGAACCAATGGCGACGTGGCATCTACACCCATTGGCAACGCAGCTACCTGCACCCCGCCATGATGGCCTTTGATGCGCCCTCGCGTGAAGAGTGCAGTGCAGACCGCCCGATCAGCAACACCCCGCAACAATCTTTGGTACTCTTGAACGACCCGAGCTTCACGGAAGCGGCGCGAGTATTTGCCGCGCGTGCCCTGCAAGAAGGCGGCGACACGCTGGAGAAACAAATCAACTGGGCCATTCAACAAAGCTTGTCGCGTGACGCGAAAGCAAAGGAAATTGAGCTTCTCACCGCGTTGCACAGCGAGGAGACGAAACGCTTTAAGACAGATCCGGAATCAGCCAAAGCCCTCATCGCGATCGGCAACAGCCAAGCGCCAGAAGACGCGAATGCAGAAGCGCTCGCGGCCTGGACCAGCGTGGCCCGCGCCCTGTTCAACATGCAGGAAAGCATCGTTCGCTACTAACCCCCTTTTTTTTTTCAGACCTCTTTCTCTTATCTCTTTCGTCTCGGAGCCCTCTATGAATCTTCAGCAACAAACCCGACGTCATTTTCTCGGCCGCGCAAGCACCGGCCTCGGTAGCCTTGCCCTTGGCAGCCTCCTCACGCCTGGCCTGCTCGGTGAAAACTTTGATGGCAATGCCGCCCTGCCCACCCACCTCGCGCCTAAATGCAAACGGGTGATCCACCTCTGCATGGCCGGTGGCCCGTCGCATCTCGAAACCTTGGATTACAAACCCAAGCTTCGTGAGCTCGACGGCAAGCCGATGCCGAAGTCGGTGACGGAAGGAAAGCAGATCGCGCAGCTTCAAGGTCAGCGCGACAAGTTAAAGATCATGGGGCCGCAGCACGACTTTAAACGCTGCGGAAAATCGGGACTCATGCTCTCGGATGTCATGCCACATATCCAAGGCATTGCGGATGAGATCTGCGTCATCAATTCGATGATGACCGAGCAAATCAATCACGATCCGGCTCACTTATTTATGAACACGGGGTCGATTATTCCCGGCCGCCCGAGCATGGGCTCCTGGCTCAACTACGGCTTGGGCAGCGACTCCGAAAACCTACCCGGCTTCATCGTCCTTACTTCGGAAGGAGGCGGACAGAGCCAACCCATCGCGGCCCGCCAGTGGAGCAACGGCTTTCTCCCCGGAAAATACCAGGGCGTGAAATTTATGTCGGTCGGCGATCCAGTGATGTACGTACGCAACCCGAACGGGGTGGACATGAGGGCGCAGCGCCGCTTGATCAATACCATCAAAGGGCTGAATCAAATCACGGATGAAGCGGTGGATGACCCTGAAATTGCGACTCGGATCAGCCAGTACGAGATGGCCTACAACATGCAGTCGAGCGTGCCGGAACTCATGGACTTTAGCGACGAACCCAAACACATCATGGAGATGTACGGCACCGAAGGGGGCGATGGATCTTTCGGATCGAACTGCCTCTTGGCACGCCGCCTAGCCGAGCGCGGGGTACGTTTTATTCAGCTCTACCATCGGGGTTGGGATCACCATGGCGGGGTTAAAGCCGGGGTCGCGAACACGGGAAAATTGGTCGACCAGGGAACCGCGGCTCTGATCAAAGATTTAAAACAACGCGGTATGCTGGAAGACACCTTGGTGGTTTGGGGCGGCGAATTTGGCCGGACGCCAATGGCGCAAGGAAGCGGACGCGATCACCACATTGCCGGTTTCTCGCTTTGGATGGCTGGCGGTGGCGTGAAGGGCGGCATGTCCTATGGCGCGACCGACGAGTTTGGTTACAGCGCGGTGGAAAACAAAGTTCACGTGCACGACTTGCATGCAACGATGCTGCACTTGCTGGGCATTGATCATGAAAAACTGATCTACAAATTCCAAGGGCGTCAGTTCCGCCTCACCGATGTGCACGGGCATATCGTCAAAGACATTTTGGTGTAAGAAGCAAGCTGGGTTCCAGAACACTTAATGGCAGGAATTTAACGTCTGCCACTCAATGGCACTTAGATAAGCCATCAAATCATTTTTTCGCGACATTTTACGCCGTGGGAATCCGCCCCAACGTGGGCGGGATAGGGTAGCCCGTGTGCAAGCCGCGAAGCGGTCGCAGCGCCGGGTTACGTGCAGACGTGAGAAGGCAACGAGGGATAAGCCCTGTATTTGAATAGAAATCGGAGCGAGGCGCAGCACCGCGCCAGCTGGCTAAAACCTCACAATTTTCAGTTAAAAATCGTATTCTGAGCACGCATCAGTTGACCTCTGCTTTTTTGAAAGGCATCGCCCATATTGGTTTCTATTCCGACCGCGCTTCCAGCGCTTCATATTATTGCCCAATGAATTCCGGTGGTTCCCTTCGGTCACCGACCGGCTAATTGCCTTCAAGCCTCCGGCTTTCTTTTCAGGGCAGAGCGAACTCCTCTCCATACAAATCGGCTTAACTAAGTGCCATTGGTCTGCCACTCAATGGCGGGAATGTTTTAACGTCTGCCACTCAATGGCAAAGGCATCCCGGATCGTTTGGGCCAAAGTGAGAAACTCGCAGCCGAATCTGCTAAGTCCGACAGGCGCCTTGGAAGTCGTTTCAACCGGGATGCATCCCACTGTCGGCGGTTGGAAACCGCCGCTCCTTGGCCTTCGGCGATTCACCGCTTCTTGAGAACGATGGTCCTTCCCAATGTGGCGTGGAATTTATTCTTTTCGTTCCACTCCGCTTTGTATCTCGAAAAGAATTTAGTTAAAATGCAACGAAGACGTCGGCGCTCTCAGACTCCTCGTCCGAGTCGATAGGAACCAGCCCGCAAAAGACAGACCATCTTAAAACAGCGACTCTTAAAACAGCGACAGGCCGACGGGTAATTGGTCGCCGAGGAGCTCGGCTTGTTCTTCGCGGTCGAGAGTGCCGCGTTTTTGCACCAGCAAAACATAGCGATCTTTGGCGCGGTGCTCCATCATCCAATTGATCACCTCAGAGCGGAGGAGATCGCTGATGTCGCGGAAGCGGTCGTCGGTTTTACGCGCGAGCTGCATCACCGCAAAGGAAGTACTATCGCTGACGCGAACCGGCGTCGACGAAGCATTCCCTTCGCCTTCCCCGCCTGCTTCATGTGCAGTTGCTGGCGGGCTGGCCGTGAGCTGCATGATGCGCTTGAGCCATTCTTCGGCAATCTCGGTGGGGACGACTTGATTCGCAGCTGCATAGGCAGGTACCCGAGCTCCGAAACGACCGATGGCCCAAATTGCAGCGCCCTTCTCGGCGCGGAAGCCTTCTTTTTCGATCAACTTGAGCGCGTACTCGCCCAGCCAAATCTTAGTCGAGGCGTCGAGCCATTCGAGAGAGGAAAGCAAACGCCAGGCTTCCACTCGTTCATGGCCGTGCAACTGAACTTTGCCATTGGCCCCCTTTGATTTCGATCGCAAAGAAGCAACCAGCGGTCCGGCAATATCGGCTTGGCGCCCGGCGGAAAGTCCGGCCGCGATGCGACGCCAAAAGATCCACCACTCGGCGCAGCACATGGCGTTTTTCGGATGCTGCACGTGATTGCGGAAGAAGCGCCAAGCCCGATCGACCCGCCAGTCATCCGCGCTGTAGCCTTTGCCAGGGCGAAGCGAGAAGCCAAGAATGTTGAGCCAACGAGCCTCGACCACGGGGCCTTTGCCTCGGGCCTTGTCCAAGCGCATGAGTTCTTCAAAGGCGGGGCGTAACAAGGATGGCGGCCATTCATGACGCGGCATATCGAGCTCCGCTTCGAGATGTTTGAGCAGACGTTCTGGATCGAGCGAAGCCTGTGGACCGAAGCCCGCCTGAACTGCCGTTGTCACTTGGGCAATTAAATTTTCGTCGACTAAACCAGCCTGCTCCGCCTCGCCGGTGTGAACCTCGAGATCGGTCTGAACCGTAGAACGCACATCGAAAGGCAGGCGCCATTTACGTTCGCCTTCAAGCTCAACGCAATTCACATCCAAAGTACCGATGGGGGTAAGCCCGACTTTGAGTTGCACTTTAATCTGCTGCACCTTGGCTTTTTTCCCGGCGGTCAGAACCGTCCGAATCGGTGGCAAGGCGGTGAGCTCTTGTGGATTGATTTCCAAGAGGTCTCCGGGCGCATCGATGGTGCGTAAACTGGAGACAAAGATTGGGAACTCCACCGGTTGCTTGATGTAGAGGTCAAAGGTCTTATCGATGTTGACCGTCTCGCCCTCGGACAAGCCAGCCGGGGCAATGCACATGGCACGTCGACCTTCGGGGGTGGCGACCCCGATATAATAGGTCCGGGCCAACCCAGCCTCGATGGACTCCCCTTCTCCACGACGGGTCATGCCATATTTGGAAGCCCCCACCGCGACCGCAAGATCCAAGCGAGGGTTCGACAATTGAATCGGCGGCTTGCCAAGCCACTGGGTCAGTTGCGCGATCACTTGCTTGCGAAAAATTTCTGCTTCGAAAAAGCCACCATTAAATAGAACCGCGTCTGCTTCACCGGCGGCGTGCACCCGAAGGAAGCGAGCGATGTAGCGACTGACCGCGTTATCGGATGCGTAGACCAAGCCCGCATCCGCAGGGGCTGGCTCGGCTTCCGCCACCATGTCGTAGAGACCCACTTCCGGCAGGTAGTTGTTCAAAAACATGCCCTGTACTTCTTCGCGGGTGATACTCATGTTAACCGATCCACCGATCAGACGAGAGCCAACCCCCGGCACAGACACCGTGAGTTCTTCCGGCGGGTTATCACCGAGCAAGCGCTCTTTGGCGGCACGCGCTTTGCGTAGCAACACATTCCATTGATGAGTGCTCAACTGCGCGCTGAGCTTCGACTCGCAAAGTAGCGCCAGCGCGTAATCCAGATTGTCTCCGCCTAAGATGAGGTGCTCGCCGACGGCGCGACGCTGAAAGCCGCCGTCTTCTTTCACTTCGATCATGCTGAGATCGGTCGTACCGCCACCCACATCGACCACGAGGACCATGTGCCCCGGTTGGAGCAGGGCTGCTTCGTCGGGCTGCTGCTCGATCCACGCGTAGAAAGCGGCCTGCGGTTCCTCAAGCAAGACAAGTCGGGTGAGGCCGCACTGGTGGGCTGCCTCGATGGTAAGCTCCCGCGCCACCTCGTCAAAGGAAGCCGGAACCGTGACCATGACATCCTGATCTTCCATGCGCTGTTTCGGATGCTGATGGTTCCAGCAATTCCGAATGTGCGCGAGGTATCGGGCGGTAATCTCAACCGGCGAACTTTTGCGAATTTCCGTCGATCCATGCCACGGCAAGATGGCGGCGGTGCGATCTACCCGCGACTGACTCAGCCACGATTTTGCAGAGGACACAAAGCGTCCGGGTACCACCGAACCCTGTTCGCGAGCGTAAATTCCCACGCAATGCGTTTGATTCCCCTCCGGATCCCAGGGGCGATCGCCTTGTGGCATCTCGCCTTCAACCGGCTGATAATGAAAGGAGGGCAATGTATCCCGGGCCTCGACCGATTGTGCATCCACCCATTGCCGAACCTGAAATAGCTCAATTTTATAGGGTTTTCGCGTGGTATCAACGAAAGTAACCGCCGAATTGGTGGTACCGAGGTCGATACCAATGATGTATCGAGAAGGATCTAAGCTGGAATCTGCCATGGTGAATCGTGGTTTTCTAAAGGCGTATGCTTCAAAGAATCTGCGCCTGAGTCCACCCTAAACTTTTTGGGGCTTTTTGGGGCTCTTTTGGTAATAGTGGCGACATAACTTTGTATGAAAATGAGTGGAAATCCAAACGACTAAAGGCGCGTAGCCCTGACCCATTGATAGCCATGGTTGACGAACGAAGTGAGGAGGCCGTGGTCCCGGCGGATTCCCCCTCTAAGCCGCGTAGCGGCGACACCCAACCGGATGAAAAGCGTATGATAAACGATATCTAGTAATTTTAGAGGTTTCGTTTTAATGGATTTCAGGCATTGCAGGATTCAAAGTGGGCGGGGCGCTAAGCCCTGCACCTCGCTTCGAATTCTCTTACTCGGCGATCAGCGCGAATTCCTCCCCACCAATAACGGCTTCGATCTCGGTTAAAGCCACCAAGTAAATGTCGCGAAGAAGTTCTTAACCATTCGCGCACTGGGCCAGAGACGTTAACATTCGCCACAAATCAAGGCGAGCAGACCCCAACTCGTTTTCACATAGCTTTTACGTAGCTTTTACATAGCTTTTACACCTGCTCCGCTCAGACTAAGCTATAATAGGTTATGAAGAAAAAACGACTCATCGATATCGGGCTTGCCTCGACTATTTCCCTTTTTCTTATCGGCTCTGCTCACGCCCAAGAGGACGCAGAAGTGGATGCGGAAAAAGAAGTGAAGGTTGCAAAGGGAGTGGACGCATCAGATCTAAAACTCGGTCTGTACCTCAACTACCAGAATCAGGCTCTTCACGACCAACCGGGAGAGAAGGTAACGCATGATTATGGTGATGCGTTTACCCTTTATCTTGCCGAACAAGGAAAGCTAAAATTGACGGATGAACGCAAAGCCACCATCGAGCAACGCGTCAAGGCTACGCCCCTCAATCAAGAACGCATCTCAATCATGCTGCAACGCGCGGCGCTTTGCGATCTTCAGTGCGGCTTCTTGGAAGGCTTGCTGCCGCGATGGACCTTTGAGTATATAAGAACGAACGTCCCGCATGACGAGCTGCAAAATCATTTGCGAAAGACCCTTGAAGAAGTAATCGTGAATCCGGATCTCGAGGGCTCCCCCTGGGGCTGGGGAAAGGCCGAATTTGCGGGAAAAATGGACAAACCCCTCAACGACCGTGTGAACCTCTACGTTGAACACATGCAAAAACTACCGGCGATTCAGCAGGAATTATAGAAACCCCGCTTGCATCTAAGCAAGCCGCCTAATTTACCCAAGGACGCGCCTGCTTAATATTCAGGAGCCCCGCCTGAGTGACCTTGAACTCGATCTCCATGGCAAACTCAGCTGGGTCGGCCGGATTGTAAATCGTCTCGAAATGATCCTGAATCAACTGCATCCAACCTGCGAGCTGGATGACCTGCGCGTCGGTCAAGACATGCTGCCCCGCTGGCACTTGATTGCTAAAACGAACGTATTGAATTTCATAATCAAGCACCGGTGGCAGCCGCGAGATCAAGAGTTCATCCGGCACCGAATTCGCCTCTGGATTCGTCACGAGATCTTCCCCTACTTGTGAGTTGATGTAGTAACCTTTCCACACCGGGCTAAAGGGATTGCGGGTTACCCCTACCCCATTGGCTTGTTCGTCGGAAAAATTCGGGTGCACCAAAACGCCCATGTAAACCAGCAGGTGGTCGATGCGATAAAACTCCCGCTCCTCATAAGCGCGGTAGGTCCAGAGGCTCGACCAAACCTGCTTCATCGACTTCATGATATGCCCCTCGTTCAAATGATGTGTATAGGAGTTGTAGAGCCCCGCGCCATTAAAGCCGGGAAGATCTTCGTTATTGGTGCTGCTCCGACAGCGCAAGGTGGTTCCGGCCGGAAAAGAATCGTACATCACTTGCAGCTGATCCATCATCCAGGTCGGCATGACGCCATCGTCTTTGATCCGGTTGCGGAAAGCCTTCAGCATCACTTTACGGGTGTCCGCGTCATTCTGAAAATTTGTGTCCGCCATCATGGCCGTCGCCTCCGCGTAAAACCCGTTTAAGCTCATGTACTGGTCGTACAGGTAAAACGGAACCGCCACCCCGTCGGGGATATTCGCGATGGGCAAGATGTTTTGCAGCTCAGCGATATTTGCCGCTTTGGATCCAACCGAATCCGCGTCCGCATGGCCGAGGCTCGATAGTGGCTGGATGCTAGTAACACTCAAATCGCTCAAGGGAACAAGCCCCACCGCAGGACGAACCGAGTCCAGCCAAAGGTCCACTTCCGCCTGCGTCGCAGGCTCAATAATATAGCCATCTGGGGTGATCTGATAATGCACGTACTCCCCGATTAAGGCCGCGATATCCGGACGCGTATGCGCGTCTTTGATGTAGGCATTGGGCGTGTTGTTTTGTCGTGCCTTGAGGTTGATGTGGGAAAGCGGGGTTTGCGGGGCGGCGGTGATCACGCCCGCGACATGACTTAAGTCGTTGGGAATCGAGGTAAAGATCACCACGTCCCGAGCCGACTCGGTATCGCCCGGCCCGATGACCCGCAAGCGCCCGTAGGCTTCGCCAAGGTTCAAGGCGGTGTACTCCGTATCGCCATAGAGCTCTTCGCTGGAAATACTTCGAATGTGGCTATCCGCGTATTGCCCCGCTTCGAGGTCGTAGAGAACCCGCTGGGTTTCCCCGCTCGGATGATAGGCCAAGGCCGCGCCAGTAAATGGCAGGGTTGGCTTGATCAATTCATAGGCCATCTCCACGAATGGAAAACTCACTGGATCGCTGGGCCAAAATTCCATGGTATACAATCCGGTGCCACCTTCGGGGAGCGCGTAGTGATCGTGCGCCAACAAGGTCCCCGCGAGAAATTTTCGATTGTTGGTGAAGTAGGTTACGTTGTTCCAGGCCCCTAACCCCAAGGACCCACCTAAAGCACCCGAGTAAAACGAATAGTGAAAAGGAAAGTTGGTGGAGTTGATGAGATACAAACGCGGGTTCGGGGTATCCACATTGCTGATCAAAAATTTCACTTCGCGAATCCCGATCGCGCCCGGGACATCATCGCGCTCGGACAGGGATTCAAAGCCGGGGCGATCCTGAAGAATGATTGCTCCACTGCTGTTGGGAATACTCCAAGCCGGATTGAGCGGATTCATCGTGGTTGGGTTGGCCAGTTCAGTCGCGTCAGAAATTCCATCCGAATCGGTATCCAGATTCGAGCTCATGGGAACTTCTTCGAAATGGTAAAAGGCCAGACGCGAAGTCCCCATCATATCCGTTAGTGGCTGAGGCTGTGCGCCAGCTGTCGCGGCCACGACCTTGCCCGGATCCTGCAAGCTCTCCAGACGCTTTAAGAGGTAGAAATACCCACTATCCATCGGGGCCTGTGACTCGAAGACATGCGCCCCCGACAACGGCTTGGCATCGGTCAAATCAGGCTGAGCCTGCGTAATTGAGCTAAGGCCCAAAAGCCCCAAGGTAATAAGCGAGCCCCGCAGGCAAGACATGGTTCTACTGTGCTGGACATTCATACATCAATATACAGCAACTTTCGTACCATGCCTAAAACTCCGTAAAAAACATGCATCTACCTGCAAATCATGTACCTAAAGGTACAGTTCGCGCCCCTCAGCGTAAGCTCAGGTCGTAGCTCAGGTCCTAGCTTCTGAGAAATCGTATAGCCCTCTTCCGAGGAGGTGTTGTCAACTCGGCGTTCCCACCCTGAGCGCCTCTTATTAAACCCTGCCCACCCGCAACCGAATGGACTGCCTCATAATCATTCACGCTTAGTAGCTAAGGCTTTGTCACCGTCGGCGGCTGAGTCGTGAGATTGGAATCGAGAGTGAGGGTGTGATTTATATTTCCTGAGAGAACCGCTTCGAGCCAGGGATAGTACCAGAACACCCAGTCACTATACCAAGGAGCATCGCCAAATTCCTCTCTATTCCAAGTTGACCAGGGATTCCCGCCAGGAAAAATAAAACCTGCTTGTGCGGGAGGCAGATTCACGGCCCACCCAATATCAGCGAGTAGGGCAACATCTAATACCGTAAGAGGTTTGGTCTCACCCGGGCCGATAGTGGGACCCATCAGCGCCGACGAAATGGTTTCAGTACCGTCTTCGATCAAATCTGAGTAGACGAATGATAAAACGCCAGCTCCAAGGTGACCGTCGCCGTTAAGCGGGACCGGTTCCCCGTCGTAGTGCATCATGGCAGGGCCATGGTACGCGTCGTCCATTATATATCGAAGGTAGGAATCAGCAGTTCTGACCCCAAGTATATGTAGAATCTCATGAACAAAAATTGAAAAAAGATCGAACTCGTAACTCCCGATGGAAGCACCAGATGCCAGTTCCTGATCGGTCGGCGCGAAAAAGGTAGTGTTCAAATTAAAGGAAGTGAGACCACCCCAAGGGGCGAAATCCGTGTCGTCAAAATCGACCACTCCAGGTGTACCAGTGGATGTATAGAGTGTGTTTCCATTGACGATAGCATACTGCCCCCTTCTTAGAACGTGGTCTACCCACTCCGCGGATTGATTTGATTCTATATGATAACTCCCTAAACTTGAGACAGCCTGTGCGTCGTTCGGGAATTCATCGATCTCGTTAAAATCGTGCGCCCCCAAGACGATGAAAATGGTATTCGCCGACATTCCTCCCAAATCTAAATAGTAAAGCTCGTATTCCGCGCCTCCCCATAGGCCGACTTGAGCCGAAACTTGCTCCCCTGTTTCTTGCTCCCAAGTCGGAGCGCTGATTTCAGCGAGCCATTGATTCTGCTCGCTCAAAATTTCCTCCACGTGGTTCACAGCGCGGTCCAAGGTCTCAATAAAGCCCTGTGTGAAAAAATCAGGGTGGAGCGTTGCTGCACTG
>Ga0209186_1001550_pt1 | contig 16860 bp, 7 predicted proteins | sample SidtaG_FD_187426 | JGI IMG/M metagenome (GOLD analysis project Ga0209186, IMG submission 187426) | Marine algal microbial communities from Sidmouth, United Kingdom - Sidmouth_Male2 metaG (SPAdes) (version 2) | ecosystem: Host-associated > Algae > Red algae > Unclassified | place: Sidmouth, United...
CGCGTCTTCTATTTTTGAAAGAATATCTTTGAACATACCATTTATAATGAATGAGTGAGTGAATTTTGAATGTTGAGTAAAACGAAATCCCGTACTTGATTCGGGAAGTGAATATCAATGCGATAATGCTGAAATGTGTTGATGCGACAATGTTTGTTTTATCAACACATTTACTCATTTCGTCATTTATTCATCTACTCATTGTTTTTCCACAAACAAAGAACTGAAATTTTTTGAACTTTAATAATATTTGAATGAAAAAAATGGGTATATTTAGAATTACCTTGAAAGTAGTGGACACTTTTTTAGAAATGTAAAATGTATCCTGATAGCTATCGGATTGGCGTCAGGTTTAGTCATACTACTATACATGAACCTCTAAACCAGAATGACGGTTCATTTTGGAGTTTTTGGTTCATGTACAGTAGTATGAGATTTAGTATTTTTTAATAAATAAAAATTTGACAATCAGTTATTTATAGCAAAAAAAATAAATAGTTTCTTTTATTATTTTGTAAAATAATCCAAGTATTAATTTTTTTCTCGCGGATAATTTTTGGCATGTTTAAATTTCTCACAAAAGTAGTTTACACTTTTTTTCTCAATTTAAAAATAAAAATACTATTTTAAAAATCTGACATAATGCACTGACATTTAGTTAATTACTAATATTTGTGATATGCTTCTCCGATAGCTATCGGAGTACGAAACTTGAAAAGTTTAGCAAACGGAATTACTTATTTTTTTTATTTGAAATTTTATTAATAACAAAGTGTTTAATTTTCAATAAAATACAAAAAATGCTGTTGTCTGTCATTTGCAAAATGTCAGCCAACGGAGGTTTGCCCTTCAGGTTTAATGTCAACTCCAAACCATCTACTATTTAAACAAAGACTTCCGCCCATAAACACTACAAATAGGGCAGGAGAGCGGGTCGTGTCCGCGAGCAGGGCAGTATTCCCGACCAAAGAAGATAATTTGAAGGTGCAGACGATTCCATTTTTCTTTTGGGAAAAGTCGTTTGAGGTCTTTTTCGGTTTGGACCACGTTTTTGCCCGTACTCAATGCCCAACGATGTGCCAAGCGGTGAATGTGTGTATCCACCGGAAAAGCAGGATGCCCGAAGCCCTGGGACATGACCACCGACGCGGTTTTGTGACCAACACCGGGCAAGGCTTCCAAGTCTTCAAAAGATTCGGGAACTTCGCCCTTGTGCTTATCTATCAGGATGTGAGAGAGTCCGTGAATGGCTTTCGATTTGCGAGGGGAGAGTCCGCAAGGCTTGATGATTTCGCGAATTTCATCCACCTCAAGTTGTATCATTTCCTGTGGTGTAGCGGCTTTTTCAAATAGGAAAGGAGTAATTTGATTGACACGCTTATCTGTACATTGAGCAGACAATAAGACGGCTATCAATAAAGTATAATTGTCCTGATGGTCTAATGGAATGGGAACTTCCGGATAGAGTTTTTCGAGTATTTCCGCGATGTTATCGGCTTTTTCCTGCTTTTTCACCTTAATGATTTTAGATTTAGTGATTTTTGATTGTATTTCGCTGCGCGAATATATTAAAAATTTTACGAAGTAAAATACAATCAAAAATCTAAAATCACCAAATCTAAAACCGCTAAATTACCACAAAGATTTAAAGGGTGTCACATTAATCAATTGGTCGTAACGTGCACCAAAAGGGCGATAGTAAACGAGGATGTGATAATCATTTTCGGTTTGATACCAATTGCCATCCGAAAAATTGGCGTCTGTTGTGCCGGTTTCATCATCTACATAAGCGTAAGTGTAGTTGTAAATACCTTGTTTGAGCAGGGTTTTGAGTTGGTAGCTACCTTGTGCTGCCACATAACTCATTTCGTATTCGGGCTTGATTTGCCAGTCGGTGAGTTGACCAAAAAGATAGATGCTGCCGGTATCGAAGGACTCGTCGGTCTGATAAGTGAAAAAGGTCGTGATATAGTCAGATTCGAGTACGTCATTGGATTCGTGGGCGTTGCTGATGACGTACCTGCCGTTGATGTCGCGTTGTTCTTGAATATGTGAGAGGTCTTTTAGATTTCTGTCCGGAATGACGTGCATGTAGTACATTTTGCCGTCGTCTTCGAGTTCGCGTACAAAGTCACCACGTACACGTGTACTACTCAAATCTACGTAGCGATACTCACGTCCTGCCGGAAATGTAATTTTATCCTGATGGTCATAAATCATTTCTTTGCCGCGTACAAAAACAGGTTTGAGTTCGTCGAGTGCCGTATCCCAACGTCCGTTTTGCATCACGACGACATTGACATCTTGGCGCGGTGCGCGTATATCGAGGTTGTTGTGAAGGATGCTAAAATCTATCTCGTGATGTGTTCGTTTTTTGCGTACTGAAATCGGAATCACCATGTCAACATTAACGCTTACTTGATTGTCAACGACAATGAAACGTCGTGTGAGTACGACATCATCTATATCATTATCCAAAAATACTTTGAGTATATAATTGCCCGATTTGGTGTACGCCATGTTATTATTGGGCAATGTAAGTTCGTAATGCGTGTATTCGACGAATGTGTTGAAGGAATATTCGTAATTCAAAATTTCTTCGGTCTCAAAGCCGTCGATGTACTCCATCGTATTGAGGTTGGAGGGCGTCCAATCAGCATTGCAGTGAGTGATGGTGTAATAGTAGTCTTTGATATCTGCCTCCAAATCATCGAAAGAGAGCGTCAGAAAGCCACCACCTAAATTCAAAATCGGATAGCTCAAGGGGCTGTTTCCTACAAAACATTGTACCGTGCGGACATAATCCTTATATACATTGTCTGTATTGTATGGTTGGTCTTGTGCGTCTAGATGGAGTGTGAAAAGTGCTGCAACAAAAGGCAGCAGTAGTTTTATTCTATTCATGGTCGTTGCTTTAGTTTCTAAAATACAAATATTTCGCCAAACTAATAACGCGTAAAATATGCTGCGGGTGCAGGACAAATTTTTAATTTTATTTTGAAATGCCACTGTACTGACGACTTTAGCCGTCAAGTGGCTCGGTACTTTCCCGCGACGGCTAAAGTCGTCGGTACGAGGCAGATTAAAAATTTGTCCTGCACCCATATGCTGCTATTATTGCAAACTTATTCAGGGGTTAATTTATTTTACTTAGACGGAATTTTCTCATGATAAAAATCAAAATGAGTGTGACACACATAAGTGGATTCGTAATATTAAAACGCATCTCTGGTTTATAAATACAGAAGGTGAATACTGTAATGACTGCTTTAGCGGTCAAGGGTAATTTTTAATTTAATATTTTACTAACTTAAAAACAATCTCTTATGAGGGGTTTTCCCTCACTTGACAGCTAAAGCAGTCATTACGAAACCTCCTGCCAATTTTGGCTTTTTTCAATTTTGCATTATAAATCCACTTATGTGTTTCACACTCAATCAAAATAAATCCTTTATTCTCTACGGTTTCCAAGTTCGGATTTGATTTCCTCAATTCGCTTTTTCAACTCAAACTTCCTTGCTGCATCTGCGGTAGTAGCATATTCTTTTTTGAAATAGTCTAATTTTTCTAATAAAATATCTATGTATTCATGGCTATGGTCTTCCGGTGGCAGAGGAAGAGAGGGGAAGTCACCATGAATATAGCTGATTAATGTTTGACTGACTTGGGCGAATTCAGTAGTATAATGTTCTCTGGTAATGATACCTAAGTTTTTATCTTCTTCGAGGCATTCACATCTGCCGGATAAATGTATTAAGCAGTTGTATAGTTTCGTTTCTTTTGACTCGAGGGCATCGTCCATTGCCAGACGAATAGCATCTTTCAACTTACCACTCGCTATAAGTTGTTGGATTTGTTGTAGGTGTTGCATACTTGTGGATATATAACAATGTCTTCGCCAAATCATGAATTATGAATGACAAATAAATTTAAATCTTATTTTATTTTTTACTGATAATTAATAATTAACAAATTATACATTTTTCATCATTCAAAATTTTTCATTCAAAATTCATAATTGGCGAACATATTGACCTAAAGGTATTATTTCAAATGAGAAATTACTGGAAAAGTGTTCACTACATTTCTAAACATGCCAAAATATTTGCTATCAATGCGAAAAATACCCATACATCTGAAAGATAAACAATCCAATACCTGCCGCCACCAAAAACCAGTTCACAACTTTGTAGAAAGTATCATAACTTTTGAAGGCTTTCCAGCGTGAAATGATAAATACGATAGGAATCAGCGCAGCAATCTGACCGAGTTCGACACCAACATTGAAGCTGACGATTTTGGCTAAAATCTGTTCATTGCCAATATCAAATGATTGGAGGCGCGTGGAGAGACCAAAGCCATGTATCAGCCCGAAAATAAAGACCATCCACAGTAAATTGGGCGATTTTGTGTTGAGTATTTTCTGAAAACCACCCAAGTTTTCAAAGCCCTTGTACAAAACACTCAAGGCAATCACAGCATCAATCAAATGTTCATTTGCCTTGATACCGAGCAAAGTAGCACTAATCAAGGTGATACTATGCCCGATGGTAAATACCGTAACGAACTTGACAATATCCTTGAAATTACTCAGATAGAAAATAACCCCGACCAAGAACAGGAGATGGTCGTAGCCCGTGACCATATGCTTGGCACCCACGAGGATGTAAGCAAGCAAACCGCCATTGGTGAGTATCTCTTGGTCGCTCTGCGATACGCCATGCGCGAGCATCAATAAGGGCAATAATATGAAAATCAGCGTAGTAAGTCTCTTTCTATAATCCATAGTTGATAGTCCGTAGTCCATAGTCTTATAATGTTCGTCTCGCGCCCACCTATGGACTACGGACTATCAACTATGGACTGTTCAGCAAATGTACGCTAAAAACGTATTTCCTCCAATACCTTATTGCCTTTTCCTCTAATTTGTAGCGTGACTTTCGGTATCTCGCCCGACCAATCAATCATCATACAGCCGTAACTGAGACTGGTGATCAGTTTGCCGACACGATGTTTGTTGGGTTCAGATTCGAGCGCATCGTAGGAGTGCGTGAGTCCGCTACTGGTAAATTCTACGATGGATTTGCCCTTATATTCCATTCGGGCAAATTCGGAGATGTGGCGGTCGCCGCTCAATAGAATTGGTGTATCTACTTGATATTCAATGAGCAAATCAAGCAGTTTTTGGCGTTCATTGGGGAAGTTTTCCCATTTTTCGTAGGCGTGTTCTTCTTGCAGGACTTGTATGCCATTGGCGATGAGATGGATTTTAGCGTTGCTGTTTTTTAATTCATTTTCGAGCCATTTCCATTGTGCTGCTCCGAGTATCATGCCTGTTTCGTTGGGGATGTAATTGCGGTTTTCGCGTATGGGGGCATCTCTGAAATAACGGCTGTCAAGCAGAATGACCTTCACTTGTGTGTCTCCTTTTCCGAAGGTATATGACTGATACGCGCCTTCCCGTTTTCTGACTTCTGCCTTCGTCGGTACTTGCAAAAAATCCAACATGGCTGCTTTTGCAATGTCCTTTTGTGCAAATTCTTTTCCGCCATTATTTACGCCATAATCGTGGTCGTCCCATATGCCGACTACGGGCGTGCGACGGACAAATTTTGCATAATCTTTATTGGATAATTGCCGATTGTACTTGGCGCGGAAAACTTTGTCTTCGTTGGTATCTGCATAAATATTATCGCCCAACCAAATCCATAAATCGGGTTTTAGGGGCTGCATTTCTGTCCAAAAAGGTTGAGGTTCATTTTCTTTATTGCACGAACCAAAGGTAATGGTTTGCAATTGTTTACGGGCATCTATGGGCGCGTGTGTGATGTCGATAAGTGCATTGGGATTAGGTTTTTCAATGGAGGACTGTCTGGTCGTTCCACAGGAAAACAGGAACAATAGTGTAAGTACGTGAAGGTATTTCATGATAAGTTTAAGATAGGGACAGGTCGCAACCTGTCGATACAAGTTTAAAAGGAAATAAGACACGGATGGAATGGGGTAAATGGATTAGAACAGATAAAATCTGTTCCATTCGTGTCCTATTCAATTCCTTTTTTTAAGAAACACAAAAAACGATGAATTACGTTATTTTTGATATTAATTTTTCAAAAAAATAGATCAATACCACTTTCAATAATGTGTTCGTCAACTCATCATTAATCAAGGACATTATTTTAATTATACAAATAAAAAACCGGAAGCCACATTCTGTGACTTCCGGTTTCAAATTTATACTATCTTGGCTCAAATTATTTGAGCAAATTCCAATTTTCAAGCACCAATTTTTAATTGGAATTTGGTACTTGTGATTTGGAATTTCTATCTCATTTACGGTGTAATTTTCGTAAACGGTTTCACTTGCATCTTGCCTGTATCACTCACTACTTTGACGTAGTACATACCTCCAAGTAAGTTAATGACATCTACCTGATAAGTGTTTGTGCCTTGTAGTGCATTTTCTTGTTGCACTTGCATGACTTTACCATTTACATTGAGTATTTGGATGTAGAGGTTTTCATCGTTTTGTGCGATGTAATCTACATTCAACATACTTGTCGTTGGTACAGGATAGAGTGTCATTTCATCATTAGCTGGTGCGCCAATGGTGTCAAAACCATCTTCCTCAATAACGATACCCGGACAATCCACACGATTGATATTAATCGGATTACTCAAAGCGAAACAATCGGAAGCCATAATGTCTTCGACGTTATCGCCCATGTCGGCATTAGAGAGTGTACCGTTCCATGAGACAGAGTAAACTGTACAAACACCTACGCCTGCACCGTCAAGGTCAGGTGAAGTGAATTGGCTCATACCTTGTGCAACAACGCCCGGAGAGAGAATTTCTCCCGTAGCATTGTCAGTAATCAACCAACCATCATTTGCACCCAACTGGCTTGTGCGTGTAAATATCAATTCATCTGCTTCGCCATCGCCTACGCAAATAGTCGTATCGTCGAAAGCAGAAATAATACCGCCCGAAGCACAAGGCACGGCTGTATCACAATCCGGGTCAATGGTAATATCGTAAGTGATACGACCAAATCTTACCGAATACTCAGTACCCGCAGGGGTAAATATAAACGGAGGACCAGCAGAAACCGGATTCTGCTCTTGTGTATCGCGGAATCTCAATTTCCAGTCACCACCGCCCGACGCTGCTGTTGGTACAGAAGCCAATGGAAGCGTGAATTGGAAAATAGCATCGTTACCGGTACAAGTGGTCACAGGCGGCGCAAATACAGGGAATACATTACCCGCAGGGTCAGTAACTTCTACTTCAACATCTCTTTCGCAAGAGTTACCTTCAGGGCGGAAGAAGAAGTCAAGAATAACACTATTTACGGTAGCATTAGCAGGAACACCCGGATCGAAAATGAGAATACTATCACTCTCATTGAAGTCGGCATTATCCATACCCGCACCTACAAATACGTCTTTATCTGTTACCAATACGGCATCAGTTTCCAAGTTTTGCTCAATGACGGTAATCGTTTGTTGGCAAGCAACAGAATTACCACTTGGGTCAGTAAATGTCCATGTTACTACTGTAGTACCAACGGGATAGGTATCAGAAGCATTGCTCGAACTATTATAATCGTTGGAAGCCATCGTAGCTTCTTGACAATCTGAAAAGTCTGTACCAAACATTGGAACAGGAATCGTCACAGCAGCTTCACATTCACCCGGAGGTCCGTCAATCTCAATGTCAGGAGGACAATTGATAATCGTAGGAGCTTCATTGTCAACGACTGTTACCTCGAAGCTACAAGTAGATACATTGCCTACTGCGTCAGTAACTTCATAAGCTACTTCAGTAGTACCAAGCATAAATGCCTCACCTGAGCTGTGGGTAGAATTTGTGATATTTGCACCCGGACAGTTGTCGCTTACAGTAGGATCATCCCATGTGACGATTGCATCACAATCGCGGTTGTCGAATGTCACTAAAATATCTGAAGGACAAACTATCGTAGGAGCTTCTGTATCTTCTACAGTAATATCAAAGCTACATTCAGTCATATTGCCTGCTGCATCTTGAATTACGTAAGTCACAGTAGTTGTTCCAATACCGAAGAAGTCACCCGGTGTATGTGTTTGGCTCATTACCTGAGCGCCACAGTTGTCATCCGCTACAGGTGGATTCCAGAATACGTTTGCACCACATTCACCTGCATCAGTAGATGATACAATGTCGTCAGGACAAACAACTTCCGGGTCGCCTGTATCTGTAATGACAATAGTTTGGATACAAGTTGCTGTATTACCTTGCTCATCTGTAAATGTCCAAGTAACAGAAGTTGTACCAACAGGGTACAAGCCCGAAGCATCGGAAGTACCTGTATAATCGTTGGTAGCAACAGTATTGAAACAGTCTGTAAAGTCTGTACCAAACACTGGTTCAGGAATATCTACGGGAGTAGAACAATCCGTACCGAGACCATCTATTGTAATATCCGCAGGACAATTCACAATAACAGGTGTAGCACAGCTTGTAGGACCTGATGTTGTGGTATCATAAATCAAGCGACCAAATCTGGCGGTGTATTCTTCCACACCTGCATTTTGGTCGTTGGTATCTCTAAATTCAACCGTCCAGTTAGCAACAGCACCAGTGGTGTTTGCAGTAGGAATGTTAATCGTTTCTATATACAATCCGCCTGCTGCACCATTACAAGTTGCGAATGGAGTACCTACATAAACAACGTTACCCGCGGGGTCAGTTACTTGTACTTCAATATCACTTTCACATGAATTACCATTCACACGGAAGAATAATTGAAGTGTAATATTGGAAATGGTAGAACTCGCAGGTGTACCCGGGTCTGTGAAGAGGTAAGGCACGTTGTCTCCGAATGTTTCGGTATCAGCCTGACCAACAAATACGTCCATATCAGAAATCAAAGTAATCGTTTCTGTAACGGCTGTACCTGTACATTCTTCCACAATTACATCAAAACTACATGTAGATACATTACCTGCATCATCTTCTACGGTGTAAGAAACGGTTGTTGTACCAATTGGGAATGTGCTGCCTGAAGCATGGGATTCGCCGGTGATTTCAGGTGACGCATCACAATTATCTGTTATTGTTGGTAAAGTCCATTCTGCTACTGCATCACAGCTACCCGGTGTCGTAAAGACGGTAACATCAGCTGGACAAGTCACTTCAGGAGCTTCATTGTCCTCAACGGTAACGGTGAAGTCACAAGTTGTGGTGTTACCTGAAAGGTCGGTAATTGAGTAAGTAACAGTTGTTGTACCTAATAAGAAGGTAGAACCTGATGGTACACTTGAAGTCACCACAGGACCCGGACAGTTGTCGCTAAATTCGGGCTGAGGCCATACGGCAACTGCATCACAAGTACCTTGTGCTGTACTCACTACTACATCGTCAGGACAAGTAATGAGTGGTGGCGTAACGTCTGTTACGGTAACTACTTGCAAACAAGTTGCTGTATTACCTTGCTGGTCTGTGACCGTCCATGTAACAACGGTTGTACCCACAGGATATAAACCTGAGGCATCCGATGTACCTGTAAAGTCATTGACGATAGTTGCAGGGAAACAGTCAGTGAAATCTACACCATATTGAGGTACAGGAATGTCAACGAAAGCACCACAAATGTCAGATTGAGAATTTGCACTGACATCGGCAGGACAGTTTGCGATAATTGGAATCGCACAACCGTCTTCACCTGTTGTAGATTGGTAAACGATTCTACCAAATCTAACGGTGTATTCTGTACCCGGAGGATTATTAGGCGATGGAACACCGGCAGAAACCGGATTCTGGTCGTTATTGTCTCTAAATTGTACAGTCCATTGACCGCCGCCGTTTGTAGCAGCATTAGGAATGTTGAGGGTAGTAGAGTACAATCCGCCCGCTTCACCATTACAAGAGGCAAATATACCTGTGAATACATTGACATTACCCGCCGGGTCTGTTATCTGTACTTCCATATCACTTTCACATGAATTACCTGCTACACGGAAGAATAATTGAAGCGTAGCATTGGTAATCGTCGCACCTGCCGGACTTGAATCCGGGAAGAGGTATGGTAAGTTGTCGTTGAAGTTTTCTGTATCAGCCACACCTATATATACATCTTGGTCAGAAATCAAAGTGATCGTTTCTGTGACGGCATTTCCTGCACATTCTTCTACGATTACGTCAAAGCTACATTCAGTTGTATTACCTGCTGCATCTACGGCAGTGTAGGTAATTGTGGTAGCACCAATCGGGAAAGTCGAACCTGATGTATGCGAAGCACTCGTAATACTTGCACCCGGACAGTTATCTGTCAAGCCGGGCATATCCCATTGGGCAACAGCATCGCAAGTACCGGGAGAGGTAAATACTGTAAGGTTTTCAGGGCAAGCCAAAACCGGAGCTTCTTTATCTTCTACCGTAACAGTAAAACTACAAGTAGCAGAATTGCCCGAAGGGTCAAAAACAGTATAACTAACCGTAGTAGTACCTATCGGAAATACATCGCCTGAATTGTGCGTACTAGTGATAGTAGCCGGCGAGCAATTGTCGAAAAATGTAGGCAGTTGCCATGTCGCTATACCTGTACACAAACCTGAAGTAGTAGGAATAACAACATTAGCCGGACAGGTAACAACAGGGAGGGTTATATCTGTGACGGTAATCGTTTGAATACAAGTCGCGGTATTGCCCTGGTCGTCTGTTACTGTCCAAGTGACGAAGGTCGTACCTACGGGATAGAAAGCTGAACCATCAGAAGTACCAGTGTAATCATTAATGATAGTTGCACTGGAACAATCTGTAAAGTCTGTACCAAATTGAGGTACGGGAATATCAAATGCTCTACCGCAAAAGCCCGTTTCATTGGTTCCTGTAATATCTGCCGGACAGTTGACAATGATAGGATCGTCACAGCCGTCGCCTCCTATAGTAGCATCATAAAACAATCGTCCAAACCTAACGGAATATTCTCGTTGTCCGGGGTTTTGGTCATTGGTATCTCTAAATTCAACGACCCAGTCGTCTGCATTTCCGGTGGTAGCAGCCGTAGTCACTACGAGTGTTCGTTGGTATAATGGACCTGTACCATCACACGTATTAAAGATATTGGTAAAGTTAGTAACGTTGCCTGCGGGGTCTGTCAGGCGTACAGCGATGTCACTCTCACATGAATTGCCAAATACTCGGAAAAACAGTTGGAGACGAATATTAGTAAGCGTAGCGCCAGAAGATGTACCAACGTCAGTAAAGGTATATACCCCATTTCCTGCAAAACTTTGTGTATCATTTTCACCAACAAATAAATCTTCATCTGAAATGATAGTAACCGTTTCGGTGACACTTTCACTTGTACATTCTTCTACAATTACGTTGAATGTACATGTATTTTCATTGCCTGCATCATCAATGACTGTATAAGTAACTTGGGTAGTACCAATTGGGAAAGTATCGCCCGGATTGTGCGAAGAACCTGTAATTTCTGCGGTACCGCAATTATCGACAAAAGTGGGCAAATCCCATGTAGCCATAGCATCACAAGTACCCGGAGTGGTAAATGCGGTTACATCTTCAGGACAGAAAAAAGCCGGGGGCTCAAAGTCTATAACTGTTACCGTGAAGCTGCAATCTGCGGTGTTGCCCGCAGCGTCAGTTACAGTGTAAGTTACTGTAGTCGTACCCAATTCAAAAACGTCACCTGATTCAAAATTTGAGCTAACCATTATACCGGGGCAGTTGTCACTGAACTCGGGTGCATTCCAGATAACGGCAGCATTACAAACACTCAAGCCTGTATTTACTGAAAGGTCTTGAGGACAGGTAATGGTCGGGGCTTCTACATCTTCTACTTCAATGACTTGTATGCAAGAAGTTGTATTGCCTTGTGCATCTGTTACTGTCCACGTAACGAGTGTTGTACCCGCAGGGTAGAAACCTGTTCCGTCATTGGTATTATTATAATCATTAGAAATTGTGGCATTAAAACAGTCAGTGAAATCTACACCAAATTGCGGTACAGGAACGTCAACGTAAGCACCACAGAGTCCGGGTTCGTTCACGACATTGATAGCTGCCGGACAATTGATAATAATTGGGTTGGCACAGCCATCTGCACCTGTCATTACATCGTAAATCAAACGACCAAATCTGACGGTATATTCTACGCCTGCATTTTGATCATTGCTATCTCTAAATTCAATAACCCAATCGGCAGGGGTTCCGGTGGTAGAAGCCGAAGGTATTTGAAGCGTTTGAGTGAAAAGACCACCCGCAGGACCCAAGCAACCTGTAAAAATATTGTTGAATACTGTTGCATTGCCCGCAGGGTCAGTAACTCGTACTTTGATGTCACTTTCACAAGAATTTCCATTTACACGAAAAAATAATTGGAGTGTAATATTAGAAAGTGTTGCACTTGCAGGTGTAGCGGGATCGGTGAAAAGGTAAGGTGTATTTGCGCCAAAACTTGTACCGTCTATAAATACGTCTTGGTCAGAAATTAATGCGATTTCCTCGCTTGTGCCTGTTCCCATACATTCTTCTACGATCACTTCAAAACTACATTCAGTCGTATTGCCCGAAGCATCTACGGCAGTGTAAGTTACAGTGGTAGAACCAATTGGGAAAGTATCACCTGAATTGTGGCTCACGCTTGTAATCATAGGATTGGGGCAATTGTCATTCAAACTTGGAGCGGTATTGCCACCGACTACGGGAGTTTCCCATTCGGCAGGTGCATCACAAGTACCCGGAGTCGTAAAGACGGTAACGTTTGGAGGACAAACCAATACAGGTGGTTCATTATCAACGACAGTAACAGTGAAGTCACATGTCGTAGAATTGCCTGCGGCATCAGTTACGGTATATGTTACCGTTGTTGTACCTAAATCAAATGTATTACCCGAAATATAATCAGAATCTAAAGTCAAATTACCGGGACAGTTATCATCCGTCACCGGATCATCCCATGTTGCTTGAGCAGTACAAGTCCCCGGATTTGTATTAATGACAATATCAGCCGGACAAACGATGCTTGGAGCTTCATTGTCTTCTACCGTAATATCGAATGTACATGCAGACATATTGCCTGCTGCATCAGTCACTTCAAAACTAACAGTAGTCGTACCGAGTGGGAAGATGTCACCTGAATTGTGACTTTGAGCAGTGACCATTGCACCACAATTATCTAATATTTGTGGCGGGTCAAAATCAACAACTGCTTCACAAGTGGCAGGGTCGGTAGAAACTACTAAGTCAAGTGGACAAGCGACTGCCGGACTTTGAGTATCGGCTACCAATACTTCAAATGAACAAGTTGTTGTATTGCCGGAAGCATCCGTAGCGGTATATGTTACGGTAGTAGAACCAATAGGGAAGGTCATACCGGGAGTATGCGTTGCGTCGGTAATAGTAGCTCCGGGACAGTTGTCCGTAAGCGCAGGAATTGTCCAATTTGCTACTGCATCACAATTGCCGGAAGCAGGAACTTTTACATTGAAAGGACAATCAAATTCAGGAGCTTCAAGGTCTTGAACTGTAACATTGAAGCTACAATCAGTTGTGTTGCCTGCTGCATCGGTAGCTGTGTATGATACGATTGTCATACCGACAGGGAAGCTATCACCCGGATTGTGCGAAGCAGCAGTGATGGATACTCCTGCACAATTGTCCATTGGAACTGGAATAGACCAGTTGGCTACTGCGGCACATTCGCCTCTGTCAACAGCTATGGTAATATCACCTGGACATGCAATCGTCGGATTTTCCATATCCAACACCAAGACTTCAAAGCTGCAAGTTGTTTGATTACCTGAAGCATCAATGGCGGTATAGGTTACAGTAGTAGAGCCTAAGTTAAAGAAATTACCGGACATATGCGTGCTACTGCTAATTTGAGCAGTGCAATTATCTGTAAGTGTTGGAGCATCCCAAGTTACCGTAGCACCTTGGCAAGAACCCGGATCGGTTGAGACCGTCACATTGGCAGGGCAAGTCAATACCGGGGTTTCGGTATCATTTACCCTTACCCCAAAACTACAACTTGTCGTATTACCTGCTGCATCTTCTATATCATATGTAACGATAGTCGTTCCGATGGGAAAGAAGTCGCCCGGATTGTGGGTACTTCCTGTCACGGTTGCGCCCAGGCAGTTGTCAATAGGTGAAGGTGGAGTCCATGTTGCATTAGCTCCACAAGCACCTGCGTCATTATTCACTGTAATGTTTTGAGGACAAATGATCTGCGGGTCAGTAACATCAATAACGTGTACATAAAAAGTACAGGTCGCAGTATTGCCATAAGCATCCTCAGCTGTGTACGTTACAAAAGTAAAACCGAGTGGAAAAATATCGCCGGGATCGTGCGTAGCACTCGTAATCATTGCGCCTGTGCAGTTGTCATTTACGGCAGGGTCGGGCCAAGAAACAGACGCTACACAAGCCCCCGGATCGCTGGAGACTGTAATGTTTGCAGGGCAAGACAGCGTGGGACTCTCATTGTCCACTACAATGACGTTAAAGTTACATGTGACGTCGGTTACACCGTTTGAAGCGGTGTAAGTCACTGTGGTTGTACCTACCGGAAAGGTATCACCGGGATCATGGCTACTGAAAACAATGGAGTAACCTGCACAGCCAGACCCTAACGAGGGAGTAGCCCAACTCGCTTCTTGTGTGCATTTGCCGATACTTGCAGCTACGAGTACATCGTCGGGGCAGGTAAATTCACACTGCGCGTGACTGACATTTGTAAATGCAAAAAACGCCATGAATACCAGTAGATACGTATGACATTTTAGCACAAGCCGAGTGTTAAATGATTGTGTAAAACATGAACTTTTCATAAGCACGTTAAAAATTTAATTGAATTAAGTATTAGAGTTGTTGCGTTGGATGTTTGAATTTTATAATTTATAATTATGTGATAAATGAAGTCACTTCACCATGTGGTTAGGACACCGAAATGAGATTCAGTCACATTGAAAAATTGCAAAATAATGGTACAGTCTTACATTTAAAATGTAAGTGGTAGTGGGTGTAGCGAGTTTAGGTGTAATCTGTGTGTGTAAGGAAAATCTTGGGTTTGTATTGTTTGTGTGATAATCACAAATATAGGCATTATATATGAAACAACTAGCGAAAATTCTTAATTTTTTTAATAGATAGAAATGATTGATAATTAAGTTGTTATAAGAAAGAATTATAATTTAAAATAATGTATAATAATAAAAATAAATTTGTTTTGCGTTCATTGTTTATCGACTGCATCATTGTTCTTTGTACCGGTGTATAGATCGAAACGATGGAATTTGCACTCCAATCGACCGTTAAATAGTTGATATTTCTTAGAAGGGCGCAAGCCCACATTTTTGAGGGCTTGTTTATTGGAACTGATAATCCATGCCTCGTAGCCGGCATAATATTTTTTCATCGTATCACCGATGTTTTTATAAAAATCCAAAATGTCATCTTCATGATATCTTTCGCCGTAAGGCGGATTCATCATCAAAACACCATTTTCATATTTTGGAGAATTTTTGAAAAAATCCTTTCGCGATACGCGTAGTTCTTCAAATGCCGGTAAAATCATATTGCCCCGCGCCATATCCACAGTCTTACTCGCTATATCGGCTGCGACAATTGGGTGTTCGAGTGGGCGTTGTGCTGCTTTGGCTTCCTCTTGAATATTGCGCCAAAGCGTGTGGTCATAATCTTTCCATGATTGAAAACCAAATTGCTTACGATACGCTCCGGCTGCGATATTTTGTCCTATTAATGCCGCCTCACAAACAATTGTTCCTGCGCCACACATCATATCACAAAACGGACGTTCTCCATGCCAACCACTCAACATAATCATTCCTGCTGCCAAGACTTCATTTATCGGTGCGCGATGTGTCTTGGTACGATATGCCCGTTTATGCAAGGATGTCCCCGAACTATCCAACAAAACCGTACAATTTCGTTCCGAAATATGTACATGAATTCGCAAAGTAGGTTCATCCACATCAATCGACGGGCGTTGATGAAAATGTTTCCTGAATTGGTCAACAATTGCATCTTTCGCCTTGTACATCACGTACTTACTGTGTGTGAAGTAATCCGAATACACCGTCGTATCTATAGCAAAGGTGTCTGTTTTATCCATGTATTTCGACCAATTGATGGACTGAATACTACGATAAAATTGATGCTCATTTCGCGCCTCAAAACGATGAATCGGCATCAGCACTCGCAGTGCTGTCCGCAAGTGCAAATTGGCTCGATACATCAACTGCTTATCGCCTTCGAATGACACCGCCCGCTTTAGTTTTTGGATGTTTTCCGCCCCCAAATTCTCCAACTCTTTTGACAGTACATCTTCCAAGCCGAATAGCGTTCGTGCAATATATTCCTGTGATTTTTTCATAAAACGATGCAAAGGTACGAACTTTTTGTTTCGCGGTTGGTTAATTCGTGTACTCGTTATTCGTGTACTCGTTAATTCGTATATTTGCCGCGAATAACGAGTACACGAATAACGAATCCACGAGTACAACAAATAACGAATAAACGAATAAATGTTTCACAAAATAAAAGTTAGCAAAGTACACCCCGAAACACATGACACTGTTTCATTAAGCTTCGAAATTCCGGAGGATTTAACGTCCACATTTAAGTACAAACATGGTCAGTATCTTACATTGCGATTTCAATTAGATGGGCAAGAAGTGCGTCGCGCATATTCATTTTCGAGTAGCCCGGCAGTAGATAGTGTGCCTACGGTGACAGTGAAGCGCGTCGATAAAGGTTTGGTTTCAAATTATATAAATGACAATATCAAAGCGGGGGATACGATAGAAATTATGTCTCCAAAAGGGCGG
>Ga0209186_1001561_pt1 | contig 16787 bp, 22 predicted proteins | sample SidtaG_FD_187426 | JGI IMG/M metagenome (GOLD analysis project Ga0209186, IMG submission 187426) | Marine algal microbial communities from Sidmouth, United Kingdom - Sidmouth_Male2 metaG (SPAdes) (version 2) | ecosystem: Host-associated > Algae > Red algae > Unclassified | place: Sidmouth...
GTTTTTTTTTTTGGCCTGTCGCTATTGATATGGACGGTGCTGGGAACGCAGCGGGTCACGTTGGAGTCCCCTTTGACGGGTCAGTCCTTTTCAGTGACGGCGGCATGCAATGTCCCTCCGCAGGGGAGGCATCCGAGCTGGTGGCCGCGATGGCCCCAGCAACACGCTGCTTGAGGTACGGGGCCACAGTCGGCTCTGATGCGAGGGACCACTGGCGACGCTGCAGGCGGTATGTACAAGAGGTGGAGAGGGCAGCAATTGAGAGAATGGCCAAGCCCGTTCCCCAGACCGAAGGGCCCATCGCACGTTGCCTCACCCTCCTCACCCCCACCATCCGTATCAACCCACCTTCTTCTGGCACTGTGTGTCTGCCATCGGCGCTCATTCTTCCATCGTTTTCGCTCCAGCATGACGCTGCGCAAGGCCTCCACTCTCGTTTACGTCGCGGCCTCCCTAAAGTCTATCTCATCTTATTAGTCCTCTGGAAAAACGGCTCTGGTTTCGGCGCATGTACACCAAGCAACCCCAAACTTTGTAGAATTGTCAGAGGGTGGCCCTCGAGTCCTCAGGAAAAAAAATGGAGCACGAAGCGCAGCAGATCCCACTCGTTGGTGCCCACTTCCGCTTTCGTATCGATCAGGGACGTCCGATCCGCCCGATTCTCGACAACACCCGATTGATCACCGACCAAATCGGGAGGAACGCAATGAAAAGGAGGCTACTTTTCCAGCCTCGTGAGCTCGATTTTATGATCTCGTGATGCCGCAGGGATGAAGAGCGGGGACGCTGACAGCTGACTGAAGAAAGACATTTCACTGAGCATAAGTATCTGAGAAGCGCAAGCCAAGTCAACTACTGTCAGCGGTCTACGATTGATGTGCAGCCCAATTGCGAGAACTACACGACAAACAGGAATCCCTGGACAAAGGTGGATATCCCACACTCCTCCGCTACTCGCACCTCCGCTCAGGCCAGACTCACTCCTCGTCCTCCTCCTCATCTTTTTTGAAACCATTAACACCCTCCCCCTCAGCTATCTCTACCACCTTAACCGGAATGCGGCGCATCGCGCGCACGACTGTATGTTTCGATTGCGCGACCGTTGATGTCAAAGACATTGCGACCCGCCGTGCGCGCCGATGAGTACAGAGGAGTGTCGCAGTGTCGCCTACACGCTGCCCCACGACGGCGACCGCGGGGATTGGGCGGGAGGCACGACGGCACAGCAGGGTCTCGCGCTGTGCTCACATAGAAAAAAACGTATTTTGGCTGAGAAACGACCCCTACACAGTCTGTGAGAACATACTTTGCCTCACCCCCCCCCACATCGACCTGTGTGGCGGCCCCCTGCGTAGCGCTCAGGAGCACCCCCTCATATTTCCCTCTCGGCGCCGTCCTCTTCGGGACAACAGTCCACGGTGTCCCCCCTCCCTCCTAGCCGGCTCTGAGGGGCCGTGCTAGATGTCCTCACATGGTATCTGGGAAACCCCCCCGCTGGAAGAACCTCAGGCAGATCGCAGTCGCTGGCCGTCCCCGACAGTGCACTCGCGCAGGCGGCCGGCGGAGACACCTGCAGCTGCGATATTCCGGGGCGCTGCCACCGACTAGTTGGCAGGCGTGTACCGTTCGTCTCAGGTGCACTGGCGGCGGCGGTGGTCGCGGCAGTCGAGATCGAAAACGCGCATTGGTGATGGCATTTGGATCCCCGACGTGGTGGAACCGAGCCGGGAGGGGGGGGAGGGTGCAGGAACACCGCCGCCGGGGAGCGACATGGCAGGGGTAAGCGCCAAAAACTCGTCCCCCGCCGGCGGCGGCCAAGATGACGGCGGCGCTACCATCGCCTCCCTCCGCCCCACAATCACCGCCCCTTCTGCCCTTCATGGGCGATACCTCACTGTCAAAGGAAACCCCCACGGTACCGCCGCCGCTGCGTCATCGCGTCAGCCGCCAACCCGCGCATCTTTCCCCTTTCCCCCGGCGTCAAGGTCCAGTACAACACAACCTGGTGCTCATGCGGGGGGATGTGGGGTTGTTGCCACGCGCACGAGGATGTGGCGGCCATGGTGACCGATGGGGGGGGGGTGCACTCGCGGAGGCCGTTTTTTGTGCGGCGGCGGCGCTCGCTGCGCGTCAGGCGCCATCCGTCCAGCCATATTTCTTGTTGCACTTGGTGGAGTGAAGGCACAATGTTGGTGGCGTCGGTAGCCGGGTCTTCTTCCTTCAATGACGTGCTTGGGCGCCGCACGGGGATGGCAAACTGTCTGATACAGTGGGGGGATTGGGATTGTGCCCTGCGGATGCTTTCTGGGGACGGGATGCGGGAGTCGGATGTGTTTAAAGAGAGACAATCCCAAAGGGGCGATGATGCGGTTTTTTTTCATCCCTGCCGTGGAGGAAAGCCTTGCTCGCGCCCATACAGCACCCATGAGTTTGTGTCATCATGTTCAACACGACCTGTGGGCAGATAACGACAGACACAAGTGCAATCATGCACTGCAAGTGCCTTACGGACGCCACGGCCCATCGTCTACTTGGGACTTTTTCTCCATCGAAGCCTCATCGAGGCTTCGATGCGCCATCGACCCATCGAAATATGGGTCGATGAGGGTTATCGAGGTTCTCATCGAGCCCATCGAACCGATGTGACTTCGGCTGGACAGCCCGAGCAGGGACCCATCTGATTGGACAACTAGATGATCCTGTGTAAGGATTTCAGGAATACTGTCTCTTCAGTATGTACATTGTCTGTATTTGCCACGCCAGGAATCTCAGCAGGCATCCGTTCCGCCGTCGTCGAGACCATCTTCCTCACGAGGACAGGTGCCGCGAGCGCATTTGACTTAGTCTCTGCAAGCAAAAAAATCCACAACGTCCCGGCACGCTGAGCACCGCGAAGCACAGGTCAGAGGACTGCGAGCATCCAAAAAATCCATCGTTTGCGCAGTCAAGATGTCGAACGACCGTCTCTCATGAATGAAGGCCGATGCCCCGAGCGTGCGCATGTCACCCGCGAAGCTTCACGAAGCGGTGCCCGCACCTCGACAAAGCGATGTCGACCTTGGCCGTGTTGAAGGTCGCGATGTGATGAGATGTCAGGCAATACATGCACGTGAACTTATATAATTCTTGTAAATGTGTCGTCCCGATGACATCACGCTCATCGAAACAGTTCTCATCGAAGGTCTCATCTATGTCCATCGAAACCCCCATCCGATGACCAGATCCTGTCGGGTCCCGATGTCATCGGAAAAGGGCCTTCGATGGGAAAAAGTCCGAAGTAGACGATAGGTAGATGCAAAACGCGGGACGTATCCAAACTGCACGCTCCATGCATTGCATCAAAGAAAGGGGAGACGACGGCGGCCGGCTGCCCGTCCGGTGCGACCCACAACGCAACAACATGGAAAAAGCTCACATGCACTCCCAGTTGGCCTTCTTCACAATCGTCCACCACGTGGACAGCAGTCTGCCCTGTATCACTTGCCACCAGCACAGCCACAGTGTCGGCCGGGCGGATGGCGAATCCCCCCCTCACACAGTGGCGACGCCAATTCACCTCATACGGTGCTGATACACGCTCCGTCACCAACAGCTGTGCCGCGGTGGGCACATTCGCTTCCTCCTCGCCGTGGCGCCCAGCCTTCCAGCCTCCATGAACAGGAAGACTTGAGAGAGGCACCGCTGTGCCGAACAGATGCCGCATGGAGGAGTGCTGTAGCCAGCAGGCGGGCACGTCAAACTTGGCTGCGTCCATCGCCAGCCGCGCCACGATCTCGTTGTCAATCACCTTCGTCATGGCACGGAGGACGTCGTTGTGTCCATTGCCGCTGCGGATGGAGAGCTTCAGGGGCTGATGCATTCTCTCAAAGAGGAGCTCGAGGGCATCACGAAGGGAGCCGAGAAGCTCAACGGCGTGCCACACCGCTTCGCTCTTGCGGTGAATGTTGGGGACGTCAATGACGGCTGCCAGTGCGGCGCAGTCAGGGCGAGCACAAGCAGAACGGATGGCCCGCAAGAGCACGGCCACTCGACGCCGCAGCTCGCTCGCGGCTCCAGCCCTGTCCTGGCAGACCGCTTCTCCGTCGAGCTCGGCACGGGGAAAAAAGTAAGCGAGGCGCAATACGTCATACAGATCTTGCAACAAGTCCACCGTTACTGCCAGAGGTGCAGCACCACCTGCTTGTCCCGTCAGCAATGCGTCAGGGATTGCTCGCCGACACGCGTGGGGACCGACGACGCACACCGCCGCCCACTCGGAGATGCCCAGGCTATTGACGTACGTCGTATTGCTCGGGTTGTACACCTTTGTGCATGGACGCCCAGCGTGAGCCAGGGCCTCGCGCAAGGAGGTGCCAACGGTAGGACGGAGGTAGAGGGCGTGGAGGGTGAAGACTCCTTGCATGAGCTTTTTGGTCAAGCCGAGGAAGAACAGGTGGTCGGGAGACGGCAGCACACTGCGGTGCCCATAAAACATACCCGCCGGCAAGCGAGCGCTCATCTCGTGGAAAACGCTCTTGTCGCTGTCAAGCCTGAGACCGAGACCGAAAAGGCCGTCATCAACGTGCTTCATCGCACCCCGTTGAAGAACGTCGGGCCACAACGGCGAAAGGAACGCGGCGTGCGGGGGGTCTCTCCACCAACGTCTGGGAACGCTGGTGACGCTGCACCGCAACGTGGGAAAAATGGGGGGGTTGTAGGTTGGGGTCGCCGCCGAGTTGATGAGCACGTCCACGTTCGCGGTAGCAGGCGAAGAACTTGTCAAGCGGCACCGTCGAGGAACACTCAATCCGGACGCGCACCCGCGACACCCTCCCAATCAGGCACTACCACTACGCCAGCAGGACTACCGTGGAAGCGGGCGCATCCACGGACCCCTGGTAGTCGTCGCGGCCACCGCAACGGCCGCGACCCGTCAACGCCTTGACCGAGCGCCGGCGAAAACAGGGTTCGTCAGACTGCACCGAGTCACAAGCGGAAGCGACCCATGCGCTGCCCATTGTCAGTAGGTACCCGTCGCTCACCGACTGGCAGCAGCAGGAAGAATGAGGCGGCTGGCCGGTGCCAAGCAACGACAACGGACCCGCGGGCGGCAGAGAATGGAACTCTTCTGTCTTGTAGCTTCGCCCATGTGGTCTGGGTGCTACCAGCTGTTCGCTTTCCTCGTACTTGGCCGCAAAGACGCAGAGGCTCAGAAGTATTCGACATCGGCGAATTTGGCGCCCTCGACCCCCCCACTGGGGCCGCCATCGAGCGGGACGCATCCGTCCACAGAATTTGCAGAAGCAATGGTTAGAAGGCCCATGCGCATTTGTAAGCAGAAAAAGGCCCGGAATTGTGTGGAGCCGCCAGTTTCTGACCTGACACCCACTGTCGTCGGCTTTTCTACTACCCGTCCTCGGATCCGTCTAGCTTGCAGCTGCCAGCCGCCGCTAGCCTCGATGTTGCCTCGGCAGCAAGAGGTATTCAATGGGGATCGTCCACGGGTAAGCGCCATGGGGTGTCCGCCGGACTCGGATTTTTTCGCTCGCCCGGACCGAGTCCCCCGCGGTGGACTGGGCTTCAGTCGGGGCCGGGGCTTGCTGATCTGTGCACGATTGCAGCAGAGGTAGGGAGTGGTGCTCTCCATGGTAGACAGGGCGGAGTTCGGGTGGCTGCGACCTACGGCAAGCGGCGGGACACAGGGACGGGGCCGCAGGGGGAGGCTCCGCTCTGCGCGGCGGAATCACGGGATCTGGGAGGCGGATGCGGAAGGGCGTCGGGCCCACCTCGCTCAAGGCTGCGTGGCTTTGGTGGGGATTCTTCTTCGTGGTCCGTTCAATGTCTCGATACAGGCCGTCTTGCCTGGGACGCAAGCGAGGTCCTGAGGTCAACGATGTCGTATGGGTTGCAGAAGCTCGACCTTTTGTGCGTCGCTCTAATTCTCGCCCAAGTGATGGAGACCATCCACTCGGAGATCACCCGCGCGACGACGATCAACTACTTGGTAGGTATCCGTACGTAGCCGGCCACCTTATTGGCGGCGGCCGCCCGCCCGATGGCGGCCAACAGGCCGACGGCGGCCAACCGGCCGACGGCGTCCAGGCCGACGGCGGCCAACTGAGCGACCACCGACCCGGTGGCGACCGTCCGCCCGACGGCTACAATCTCGGGGACAACCCCCGCGAAAAAGACCAAACTCTCAGCGGGCACCCGACCGACGGCAGCCAACAGCCCGACAGCGACCTACCCGGCGATCACCGGCCCGGCGGCGACCACGTTCCTGACGGCCGCCAACTCGACGGCCACCCGCCCGAAGAAGACAGACTGCTGGGAGGTTACCTGCCTGATAGCTGCAAGCCGCCGGACCGAGACCTTGTTCGAGATCACCCGCGGGCCGGCCGCTACCCACCCGACCAGGACCAACCCAACAGCGGCTTCCTGCCCGACGGCGGCTACCGTTCGGTAGTCAAAGATGCTGCTCAGGAGGTCGCTGGGGAGGTCTATGTCGACGATGATGCCAGTGGGGTGTCCAACTACTTTGTAGAGGACCCATACACCGGTGCGTTGGAGCAGGACCTCTGCCAAGATGACGTGCCGGACCCTATCGTACCCGATGCAGATGTGAGCGGTTCTATTGGGGGCATGCCTTTCTACGACTACACGGAGTTCTTTTGTGTTTTTTACCTTCGCGGCCAAGTGGGTGTGACGCAGGTACAGTACGATTTGATGCGCGCCTTTATTCAAGACATGATCCCGGGGGCACATCCTCCATCATTGAGCTACATCCGGCGGCAGCTACTTCCCCGCTTGCGCAAGGCTTGGGGGCTTCCACTTCGTACGGTGCCTTCAGGAGCGGCCACGAGCGGTGCTTCACCGTCTCCCTCATTGCTCATGATCATGCCAAGTGACCACATTGCTCGTGACTTTTCTTTCAAGGACACTTTCGCAATGTTTACGGCAGCCGACAGGCGTACTGAAGCCGAGCGGGCTCTTCAACCTGAGTTCTGCGACTCACCTCTCTTCCAGGACCGACAGGCATGTACCATGGCGGGCGGGACGGTGCAGCACTTCATACTCGACGGCGAGAAGCTGTGCTGTGGAGATGTCGTTACCATTCATCTCAAGGATGGTGCCGGTCGCCTCAATGGCGTCACCGTCGGTGCCGGCTCGTTTTCCAGCAGCGCTGCGGGGCTGCAACCGGGGAGAGCTGTGCACGCCGGGGACTTTGTGGTTCCGTGCAGCATAGGAGGTGCGGAGGCAGGCTCTCTTGTTGTACGTCACTGGCGCCGAATAGACAACGACAGCATTTGCTGGGCGTCATCTGGTGGGCAATTCGTTGCTGTTGACACCGTCAAGGCGCTCCCTCGAGACGGCATGGCCGCGGTCCCGACGACTGCAGATGGTCTTCCGGAACGGAGACGTGTTTTAAGCGGCGTCGCACAGGACGGGCAGCGCTGGCACACTGTCTCTTTCGCCCTTTACTCTGACGACTTTGACGGGTTGGGGCGTGTGTACATGAGCTATCTCACTTGGCTCTTTATGCACCGCGCGAGCCGTAGCGGTGGCCGCGTTCTGCATTTGACAGCTCGTGGGGTGTGTTGTGACGCGGTACTGCATGCGATTATGCGTGACCTTGCCGTAGGTGCCCACAAGGGGTGGCTCGTCAAGGACCCTGATGGTGTGCAGGTGCGGGTTTTTGCCGACGTTGCCTTTTATGTGGGCGACTATGAGCAAGTTTTCAAGTCGAGTCACCTCCGCGGGCACAACGCCAGAGCTCCATGCAACTTTTGTGCATATGCCAACCCTCGCGGTGCATCCGGCAGCGTATACGCTCAAGAAGGGACGTCGGAGCACATTGGCATGGCACGAACGACTGCTAGCAACGTCGCCATTGTTCAGGCAGCATTTGCAGCTGATGCAGATGGGGAGCCTCTCTAGTATTGTATACCCAAGGTCAAGTCGTTTGAGTAAAATCCATTTCACCCTTTCATCATCCCACACCGTGCTGGTCCCACCCTCATTATCACGCTACCGCTTCGTTTCCACCCACCCCGCCTTCCTCTCCGGGAAGGTGCATCGGGATATCGTGGAGTAGGTTATCGTCTTCTTCCAACAACTCGTCGCGTTCAGCCTCCAGCTGCTCCATGGCCTCGTCGAGGGCGGCCGTCGCGGCATCTCCGGCCGGGTCGTGGTCGCCCCCCTCCACAATCTGCGACAGCTTGTCCTCCACCGCGCGCTTCATCATTGTCGGCATCAGCACGTACCACCTTCCTGGAAGATTGCGCTCGTCCTGACCAAGCTCGGCCAACCCGCGGTCCGTCGTCCAGTGCGCCCTCGGCTCCACCACCATCGTTCGCAGACACAGGGCCACGGCAAAGACGGCGGGCGCCGGAAATTTGTACGGGTCGCGCCCAGAGAGCGTGTGCAACAGGGCGGACGAGACACGGAAAAGGCACCCCGTGGATTGCACTTGTACCTCTCCAGGCGCATGGCACGGCGCCGCCGCTGCGGAACCAGCATTTGCCGTGGTTGCACTTGCCCCAGCCGTTGGTGTGGCCCTCGGTGGTGAGCTCGCGGCAGCGGCGGATGTCGATGCTCGCGAAGACGACTTGGCGAGCGCATCGTTTGTCATCAGCTCGATGGAGCGGGGCACGCTCTGCTTCACGGAGATGCTACCCGACGGGGACGCCACGGTCGCCCGCTTGAAAGCAAAGGAGAGGGAGTCCTCGGCGCTCTCCAGCTGTGGTCGTGCAGCGGTATCATCGACGACGTTGATGTAAACCAACGGGGACGGGTGGAAGATGAAGTAGCCAATCGTGCGCCACCAAAACTCTCGCGCTTGGCATCGCCCATCGTTGAGGATGACGCGTAAAACAGCCAGGATGATCAGGGTGACCTTGTTCTTGCCCGCTTCCGACATGTTCAGGCCCTTGATGATGTCTGGTGGTGTCGGGCGCGCCTTCAGTAGCAGAATCGCGCGCCTATACACAATCTCCAGCAGCTGGCTGAATTGTTTGACCGTGAACGACCGGTTTCCCACAGCGTTCTTTGCCGAGGGGAAGAACGGGGTGAGTACGTCCCCACGCGGCTCTTCCGATGCATACAGTCTCATGATCATTGCCGCGTAGGCAACCGCTGCGACGGGCCGTACAAAAGACGAGTCAAAGACCGACTCGACGTCGGGGCGGATGACCTTCTTGTCCTTTTCAGACCACGGACGGTCGGGGAGGGCGGCTCTCGAAGCATAATCCGTATGCACCTGTTCCACCACCTTCTTCACCGACTTCAGCGGCGGCCCGCTCGGGTCGTGCATCTTGTGGACGGCCTTGTCGACCTCCTTGCTGATGTCCTCACGCATCATGGCGCGCCGGGCGATCCTCGACGCCTCCACTGAGGCACTCACCGTGCGCTTGATGAGGGATGTTTTTGGGCTGTCTGGAGCTCGGCTGCCCGCTCCATCTCGTGATGCGTCTCCTCCGCTGCTTCCGCGACGATGGGCGTTGCCGCCACCAATGGCTCGGGTTCTGCCGGTTGCGGTCGCTTCTGCAGCGCGTCGCAGATCGAGGCGCTCCATCGACGTGGCGCCCGACGCAGCCGCAGCGGCTGGACAGTCTCCTGCCACCACAGAGGTCGCGGCGTCCGCCGACGCCGCGGCCTGCGCTGTCTCAACGGTTTCTGCCGCCGCCGCCGCTACGGTCTCCGCAGCCGCTGTCGCAACAGCGGCCGCCACGGGGACTTGACCGATTTTCGTCATGGAACCGCCCCGAACATCTCGACGCGTCGTCGCGGCGGCCGCACGAGCGGGAGTGATGGTGCCGGCCTCAGCCGCCGCTGCTACGGCAGCAGCGCGACGTTTGGCGGCCAAGGCGGTAGCGGCAGCGGTTGCCTTGCGGCCACCAGCCGGTGAGCGCCTTCCTGGCAGCCCCAAATTCGGCGACGCCGCACCCATCGCTGCGACTGCCGCCGATGGCGCCACCGCAGCGGCTGCCGCGGCAGCTGCCGCCGGCGGAGCGCCGGACATGGTGCGCGTCCGTCGTTTTTCGGACGGTGATGCGGGTGGCAGGGCTTCCATTGCGTTGTGTTGGAGTGGGCCAGGACAGCCTTTGCGTAGTCAGGTACGGGAGCAACGTGACTCTGCGGGTGTGGGAGGAGGTGCTAGTTGCGTCGGTATGGGAAGGAAAAGGTGGCTAGGTCAGGGCCCACATGAGGAGAAAAGGAGAACGGGGAGCGGCGCCCAGCCGAGTCGTGCAGTGCGTCGTGTGTCAGTAATGACCTTGCGCGTGGCGACAAATGCAGAGCCGGACCAGGCTGACCTTCGGCATCCGGAAGAGTAACCAGGCGTCGGTACCTTGCAAAGATGCTCGCTGGCATCCCGCGCTAGCGCCACAGGCGTACACAAACACGTCGCGATACTCACTTGGGAAACCGATGTTGAGACAGCCGAAGCCGCTTGAGGGGATACGACAATTTGAAGGGTACACCCTGAAGAGCAGCCTCTTGGAATGAGCCGCGGGTCCCGTATGACGAGTGGCTTCCTTTTGGTCGCTCAGAATGGGCCTTATCCTGCACCTGGCTCTCTGTGCAAGTTTGCATTTGGCGCCGTCCGTAGACCCACCATCATGGTCCGACCAGACCCTTCAACAGCAGGTGGACGCTACCATGCCTGCTTTAATTAGACGAGGGAGACAGGGCCGCGTAAAGAGACCAAGGAGCGTATCTGAGTGGCCGAATCAGTGGGTCAGGTCATGCTGGAAGAACGGCACGCACACGTGAGCGGCCCTCCACCTCTTGGGCGCCAATCCGGAAACGACGCTCTCGCGCACCCTCCAGCGCAAGGACGCCGTCGCTAGCACATAACAAGCGGCCTCTATGGCACTCCTTCCCTGTCGTGGAAGATCCGGAAGTGGGGCGCTCGGGACATCTCCCCCGGAACAGACCTGGCGGGGGTTGCCACTTCCGCAGTGGCAGCCACTGGTGGAGGCCAAGACGAGGGCATCTCTACCAGTACACCGCGCCCCCTGGCCGGCCCCCACGCTGCCCTCCACCCAGCACCGCAGCCACCAGTCTCCTGAAGGTACCGCGCCCATGACAGCCCAAAGCACGCAGTCCACCGCTTAGGCTTCCGCTTCGTCATCACAAAGCGTCAGCAGTGCCGGGAAAAGCACACAACGCTTTTCTGATACCGTGGCAGCATGGCCGCAATCGAGCGGACGACGCGACTCTGGGTTCGTCACGAGACTTACCACAAGAGGCACCAACCTGTCCTCCATCCAGGCGTGCGGGTCAAAGGAGACGCGCTGTAGACAGAAGCCAGCGCCGTGACGAGGGCCTGCAGTGTCGCCGAGACCCCGCATCGGCTTTGGTCAGGCTCTCGAAGCCTGGGAAAGGTCGAGGGGCTTCATGTTATTGATTCCAGGCTTGCAAAAAAACACCAAGGGAATCTTCACTTGAATTCACGGGAATGCCGGCGGGCCAGAGCAGTTACATCAGCACTGCCTCGTGTCACCCCTGTAGCTGACCAACGCGCTGGTTCTCGTACCCAACGCCCACGTCTACCGGGTCTTCATCCGCTTTGCAGGCCCCGTGTCTATGCCCTCTGTCCCTGCCACCACCGCCGTCCTGTGATTGCTGGCGTGGCCAGGCGCTGGAGAAGTCGTGCATCCTGCTGCGTCTTGCGCTGACCGCCCCTTTGTGTGAGTCAAACGATCGGCCGCAGCTCCTTCCTTCGACAAAGCGCCATTCCCTCTTAGTGTCTTCCTGTCGCCACGCGACTGACATGGACAGCTGCGCATCCACGGAAAGCAGGTGCGCTGGTCGAGGCGGGCTGCTCAGAAATGTGCGAGTTCTGTTCTCGTTTGCATCCACGCTTGTCTGTTTTCCTACAACGGATCCATTCTTGCGTACGACTGTCGTCCAGCATCTGACGGGCGTCGTACGATCCTTTCTCCCAAACTTCACTCTGCTGATGGCAACTATTGTCTTTTTTCAGGCTCGGTGGCAGTCCGTCGTCCACCCGTTCCCAACGCATTTCTCCGCATCTTCTGGGTTCTTCTGACGGAAATGCTGCGTCACAACTCCCGTCGCAGACGCCAGACTGCTCCTCCAAGTTTGTCCCGGCGGCGGGGACCGGCGTCGCTGACAGAGTGCTCGGTAACGGGCTGGACGACCTCCCGCGGGCCCCCGAGTTCCCTGTCCCTGCTTCTCATTCGCCGACCGAGGGCACAGGAGCAGTCCCAAGTCCCGCTGGTGGAAACAGCCTTCCTGTTGAGGTCACCATTGAGTCCCTCGCGGTCGAGGTGCAGGGCATGCGACAGCAATTTGGGGACGTCCACCGTGTGGCTGGGCTTTTTTCGGGCGTGCCGTCCGCGGTGCTCGCGTTTGTGCAGCAGCTGCGGGAGGCGGACACTGCTTTCTCACCGCGGCGGTGGCTGTGCGCGGTGATGGGGGTTGAGGAGTTCTCTCTAGGTCGCTCGCTGCAGTCGACGCTACGGGGAAAGCTGTTGGACCGTCTGCAAGCGAGGCCTGCCGCCGCGAGTCGGAGCCGAGACCCATGCACAGTCAAGGTGGAGGTCGACTGCACTTATGGGGCGCTGCAGCAGCTGGTTCGCTACCGGCAGTTATCGCTGTCGGAGTGCGTTCTGCGCCAGTGTCGGACATCATGCGCAGTGCTGCTGCCGTCACCACGAGCCGTGCTGGACGCCTTGGAGGTTCCGTCGCTTATGGTGTCGACCGTGCTGCTCCGGTGCTTCTCGCGTCAAAACGGAGACGGGGTCTCCCGACTACTACTCGAAAACCACGTGACTCCAGTCGGGACCGTGTTCTCTGTGCTTGGTCGCAGCGCGGAGAACCGCAACGTCTCCGTCGTCGTCCGCCAGTCGGAGAACATGGACATTCTTCGCGGACAACACCGGCACCCGCTGCAGAAGCGCACCGTACCTGTTAAGGACGTCGTCGACCTGCTGGCTCACCCCCAGTGCCGTGTATGATGGCAGGCTAACATGAAGAGCGCCCGTCTTGAAGCAGACGCCGCTATGGTATGGGGTCGCCTGTGTCTGACGGTGCCATCCACTGTTTTCGTCGGAGACGGCAGCGAGCTGTCATCGTTTTTTTCTAGCTCCTTACCTACGAGACGGTCGGGCCCCACTGCCAGAACCGGGGCGGAAACGACGGCGGGCCGCCCCTCGGTCGGCGGGCCGCCGCTCGTTCTGCGGGCCGCCGCTCAGTCGGTTTTCCGGCGCCCACATGTCACCTGTTGCGCCCCCGGCGGCGTACAAATGAGGCGAAGCTGCGGGCCTCCTACGGTTGATGTAGCACCGACGCACAGCCACGCGGGCCTGCGGTAATAGCGGCTGCCACCATGGGGGGCACGGGCGAGCCATCCGACGCTGTCCGCCTCACGCTCCAACACGCCATGCTCAATCCGACCTCAGAGGCGGTCGCATGCGGTAGCTGTACGGGAGGCGCTGTCGTGACCGAAGCAACCGACGTGCGGTCCGCCGAGGCCGTCGCGTCCGTCGGCGACGCTGCCAGGACCGTGGTCACGATCGTGATCGATGGATCGTCTGCGGGGGCGGTCGCGTCCATCTGCCACTCGGCCTTGGCGGAGTTAACCAACGCAGCCTAGTGGTCACACGCCGAGGCGGTCGCGTCCGTCCGCTAAATGTCCGCGGCCGTACTCTCCAACGTGGCCGACAAGTCGCCGGCCGAGGCGGTCGCGTTCGTCGGCTACGCGGCGGCGGCCGTTGTCACCGATGTGGCCGACGGGTCGCCCGCCGAGGCGGTCGCGTCCATCGGCCACTCTGCCTCGGCCGCGGTGACCAACGCAGCCGACGGGTCGCCCGCCGACGCGGTCGCGTCCGTCAGCTACGCGGCCGCGGCCGTAAGCACCAACGTGGCCGACGGGTCGCCCGCCGAGGCGGTCGCGTCCATCGGCCACTCGGCCTCAGCGGCGGTGACCAACGGAGCGGACGGGTCGCCCGCCGAGGCGGTCGCGCCGGTCGGCTACGAGGCCGCGGCCGTGGTCACCGAAGTGGCCGACGGGTCGCCCGCCAGGGCGGTCGCGCCCATCGCCCACTCTGCCTCGGCGGCGGTTACCAACGCAGCCGACGGATCGCCCGCCGAGGCGGTCGCGTCCGTCGGCTACGCGGCCGAGGCCGTGGTCACCGACGTGGCCGACGGGTCGCCCGCCGGGGCGGTCGCGCCCATCGCCCACTCTGCCTCGGTTGCGGTGACCAGCGCAGCCGACGGATCGCCCGCCGAGGCGGTCGCGTCCGTCGGCTATGCGGCCGCGGCCGTGGTCACCGACGTGGCCAACGGGTCGCCCGCCGAGGCGGTCGCGTCCATCGGCCACTCGGCCCAGGCCACGGTGACGAACACAGCCGACGGGGTGCCGGCCCAGGCGGTTGCATCCGAGGGAAACTCGGCCGGGGCCTCGGTCGTCGTGGTTATCATCGTCGTCAGCTCCGTCGTGGTACTTGTCGTCGCCACAGAAGGAAGCTTCTCGCACAGGCAGTCCCCGCTCAGTAGTGGTCGGTGGGAGGCCTCCCAGACATAAGGGTAGGGCAGCGAGTGGCGGGGATGGTCGCAAGCCGTCTCCTGTGGCATTACAGCGCAGATTCTGGCGGCGTGTTGGTGGGGGGGAGCTGTAGAAGCGCCAGCGGCAGGTGCAAAGCGGGCGGAGACCAATGTGGGAGGGGTTGCGTCGCTTATGATTACTTTTCGCCGGAGGGGGTGGTCGGCCTCTGCAACTGTGGGCCACTAAATGTCTAACGTGCGTCTTGGCCGCGCCCGACCCCGGTGTCCGTGCCACCTGGGGGCTGAGGGCTGCGCGGCTCTCCCCCCCCACCCCCAGTTCCGGGACACCGTCCGGTCGGAGGCGGGGCACGCCCCTGACGGTCGCGAGCGCGTCTCCCGCCGCGCCCTCTTGCTTTCCGGGGGGAGCGCTGTGGCGGGGACATCACCGCCTCCCCCTTTCCTCCCCTTTCTCTTTACCTGGCAGGGGCCTTCACGGACAGCGGCAGTGCTTACAAAATGACGCTGCACCCGGGCAACGCGAAATTATTTACGGCCGCTGCAGGAACGTCTCTCGCCCCTTTGGTGGGCCCTGGAACTGTCCCCTCTGGGTTTCGGCAGTCTACTGGCTGCAGCGCACAATTATCGCAATCTATTGGACAGTTCGGCATGTTAAGACAAACCGCTGACCTGAGTGCCTCCCTGTGTGGCTCCCAAGACATACAATTCTCCGGTCAAATGACTGATCTACTGTCATGCTCAGACGCACTAGCGTCGACCAAAGTGCAGACACTGCAACGTTTTCCGGATGCAGTATCGCAACGGAAGACGCCGGTGGCCAGCGCTCCAGCGTCGTGGCATGTGGAGCTCTCTAGTGAGACGAGTGGGGGTAAGACGTCCTTCTTCTGCGGGGGTCCGAGCATGCCTCGCGTCTGCCGGGGTCCTGTGCCACGGTCCCAAACAGCCCCTTGCCACCTCCGTCGCTGCAGCGACAATTTGGCGTCGGACAACCCCCCAGCCCACCCCTCTGGCCTACACACCGGCGGCCATGCCCTCCTCCACGACCCCCACACCTCCGCCACGGACTACGAGCCGCGGTTTCCTTCTCGGACGCAAACGCGGCTCACGCGGGAAGCTGCTGACCAACAAGGCCAAGAAGCGAGCGGCTGCCGCGGCGAGGGTGAGTCGCGCCGACGGGGAAAATGCGGGAGGCGGTCCCGCAGTGGCGCTGGGTGGTGCCGCGGCGTCGGTGGTTGGTGGGGTGCCCGTTGCCGTCAGCATCGCGGTCGAGGGTTCCGACGCTCTCTCCAAGTTTCGTGTGCCTGTCGGGTCGACGGCCGCCGACATGCACAAGAACCTCCTCCCCGGAGTTCCTGGATATTTCATCCACCGCGCGGCCGTACCGGGTGGCATGTGCGTTCTGGTTTCGCGTACGGTGTCTGGACTAGCAAGTGCCCTACACAACGTCATTTTCAACCCCAAGACCGTTGACGAATTTGAGCGCAGCGGCACAACGGTCGAGTCCATCATGGCTCCCGGCGGCGGCGGCCGGCTGATGGCGAAGCTGGGGGGTTTGGTTCCCCGGTGGCGGGGATCGACAAGCGACGACAATGGGGCTCCCAAGGCTGGCATTCTCCCTGACGCGGAGGCCCAGCTTTGGGCCGACTTGTGCATGGTGGCTGCCGTCTTTATGATGGTCGCCGGTGAGATGTTTGGTCACGGGGGCTACCAGTGCGTCTACGGCCCATCCCTGCTACAAAGCAGGGGCGACTGCCCCGCACAGTTGCCTCACATCGACCAGTCGGCACGTGTGGATCGGCGAGGGAGGCAAAAGAAGCTGCTGCTGTCCAACCCCGACAAGCCCAACCTTTCGCTGCTTGTTTCTCTGCAAGACAACACTCGTGTCGTTGTCTTTCCCTACTCGCACCGGTACCTCCCCGAGGTGTCGGGTGGACGCCTGTCTTTGGCGGTGCACCCCGTGACGGTCGTGCTCAACCGTGGGGACGTGATCCTATTTCGACAGGATCTGGTCCACCACGGCGCTCCGTCGATAGGGGTGAACCATCGCGTGCGCTGGTACATTGACGCTGGGCGCAAGTCGTCCGTGCAGTCCACCGTTTATGTCAACCCTGTAGCCTCTGAGTAAATGAAGACAATTCTCTCTCTAGCATCGCCCACGACCGCCCGAGCAGCACAGACCAGAGTTGCTTCCTTTGACGTGGCCTCCCCCCCCCCCCCCCCCCCCCCCCCCCCCCCCCCCCCCCCCCCCCCCCCCCCCCCCCCCCCCCCCCCCCCCC
>Ga0209186_1001563_pt1 | contig 16766 bp, 17 predicted proteins | sample SidtaG_FD_187426 | JGI IMG/M metagenome (GOLD analysis project Ga0209186, IMG submission 187426) | Marine algal microbial communities from Sidmouth, United Kingdom - Sidmouth_Male2 metaG (SPAdes) (version 2) | ecosystem: Host-associated > Algae > Red algae > Unclassified | place: Sidmouth...
GGTCACCTAGGAAAACACCCGAAGGCGCAAAGAGGGAGGAAGGAGGTGAGAACGCAGTTATTTTTTTGTGGGGAAGCCGGGCCACGGGCGCCCCGCTGTCCCCTTAAGCTAATCCGAGCAAGCGGGCCCAAATGGCCCCGAATCCCACGCAGTAGCCTCCCCATGGGGAGATCTGGGGATCCATAACAGTGGACGCCCCTACTGTAAAGCAGATAATTCAAACAATTGACAACCAAATGCAAACGACCCACAATCAATCAAGATCCCACCCAGCACCGACAGCGCCACCTGTCCGAACCGGGGCGTGACACGTCATTCGCGTCACCCGGTGTACCAACGACCTCCTGGCCAGCCAAGGGGCGTGGGCTGGGACGCGTAATGCGACAGTCCGGGCGGCAGCCCCGCCACTGCTGCAGCCGTTGTGGCGGCAGTCAGAATCACGGAGGTGACCAGCACGCCCACTATCAACTTGGCTAGCTCGCTGAGACGGCGTCGGTGACGTCTCACTTGGTGCCACTACCGGAACATCAGCCGGCCGGCCGCTTGAACCGTCGGTGGCAACGACAGAAGGCTCCACGGTGACGACGCAGTAGCCCGGGTTCGTGTCCTCCCCAACAACAATAGCGGGCTCGCGCTCGGCGTTGTCGCGACGACCGTGCGGTGCCGGTGCGATTGCGATGCCATGCACGCGCAGGCCGCGCGCGCCCGCATCTCGCACAAACATCTGAATGCGCGCCAAGATGGCTTGCTGCCCGGCGCGCGCCAAGTCGCCACGCTCGGCTGGCAGAGGGGGACGACGCGGGCCATCGTCTAATGAGCTGCTGTCGCCGCTAGAGGCAGAGTGACGCGAAGACATCGTACCCGCGTGTCCCGTCACCGCCACTAATCGTCGCTGAAGATGAAAGAGGGGGGAGAAGGGGGAGGGGTAGAGCGCGGGGCGGGGAGGGGGCAACCGAGCAGCAGTGGTGAAGCACGATGAGAAACGCGTCCTCGGCATCACAACGGCGACGCTGCGATTCTGCGGAGGGGTTGAGCGCGAGTCTGGGGGAGGGCAACAGAGCAGCAGAAGGGCAGCACGAATAGAAACGCGTCCACCGCGCCACAACGGCGACACCGCCATGCAACAGAATCAAAGAGACTGGGCAACTGCCTGCCAGGGCTTCTGGATCTGAACGCGGCCGTGATCCACCAGAAAAATGCACGAGACGGGGAAAATCGACACACGTCTTGCACGTTCTGATTCTCGGCATTGGCCTTTAAACCCTCACAGTTGATGGTACGCAGTCGGCGTGATGCTTTGAGTCGCACGCTACGCGTGCACACGGGCCAGGTCGGTCTTCCGGAGTCGCGTATCGAAAAGACTTGGCCATCTGCGTGGCTACTCCACTACAATGCAGACCTCGCACGTGGTGCCCGGCAGTAAAAATAGTGAGAAATCCGTGGCAACAACGACATGTCACTACTCATCCGAAGCACTGTCATGCATGGAGGCCACGAGCATTACACCGTCCCTGTCGGTCACCAGGGAGCAAACAAAGTCGTCGCGGACGAGCGGAACACCATGCGCCACGCAGGGAACGGCAAGTCCGTATGGCGACAATCTCAACGCCTCAGGGTCAGCTTGAGTGTAAAGGGCATGTGGCCAACCAGGCCACACTTGACGCACTGCTTCGCGTGGGAGCAGTAAGCGTTGAGACATGGACCGGAGAGGAAGAAAGGACTCTGGATGGAGACGAGACGGCGGCACTCCGTCTTTCGCAACGGGCAGAATCTTATGTTGTGTCCATGGACGCCAGGAGTGGCGGTGAAGCCGCAAACAAGACATCTCATGCTGCGATGTCGTCCTGCTAGACGAACAAAAGAAGCGGTCATTTGCAATCGCATGAGGGAAACGCCGAGAAAATGGAAAGCATGTGACCGTGCGGCTCATAGGTCGGTCAATCAAGTGCGCTTTCAATACGTCACATGGGCCCACGGCACTGTCTTACGTCCGCAATCAACAAGATGGGATAACGGAACGCACCAGTTCGTGAAATGAGTTCTAGTCCGCGGCGGGAGACGTCGTTGCCGACGTGTTCGCCGTTGCTTGCAGAGAGCGTCACAGACGCATTGACGTGAAAGCGAGGGGTGGTGTGGCAGTGGCGTGCGCTGCCCTCCGACGAAGAAAAACAGTTGACCCCTTCGGTCGGTCACGGGAGGCCGGCCGTCCGTTCGACCAGAGAATAGACTCTGGAGGCTGTGCGAAGGTGCAGATCCCCGCGAGATATCACTCAGCTTGCTTGCATATTGCACTCGGGTCGGTTGGTGATGGGGTGGCAATCTTCGAAAGCTCTCTGGGAATGGTGAGTTGCCGATTCAGTGACACATTCGCAAGAGTTTGGGTGCCAACCGCTCATGTGGCCTCCCAGAGGCATTCCGGCCCCTGCCTTTCTCGAAGTTGCTGTCGAGAATATGGACGTTCGTTGCAAGTGGAAAGGAGAGGAAAAAGCACTTCTACTTCCCAGGCAAAACAAAAGGGGCGCACAGGGGGCTTCCTTCGATCGATTCGATATTAATCGCTCAAAACGGACGGCTTCCGGTTGGCCAGTGTATCACTGTCAATGGGGCGTGATAGGCATGGACGTCGTCGCCTGCAGCAGGGGCGCTGACCGTCGGACCTCCCCGGCCTGCTTCGCTGCGTGGTCCGCGGCTCTGGCGGGCCGGCGTGGCGGTTTTCGTGGCGCCCGCTCCGCCATCGCCGATGTCGCCACCGCCGCTGTACTGCTGATGTTCACGTGGTGGATGGAGATACGGTCGACGCGGCCGTCGCAGGCACGGCGCGGAACAAACCGACCGACGCGTTGGGCGAGTCGTTGGCGGGAGGGCTGGGAGAGGATGGTGGTGGTCGCCGCTGCCCGTCGGATGCGGACATCGTCTGCGTTTCTATTTCGCATACCCCAATGAGATTCTCCGCCGCGTGTGCACTGTCGCATCTATCCTCCTCCCCCAGGACCGGCGCGCGGTCGCGCAGGACGGCGGGGAGTCTGCCGCGCGGGACGCCGCGGCCCTTCTGCCGCAGGGCACGAGGCGCGTCTGCCGCGCGGCATGCCGGTGAGTCCGCTGACGACCTTAAAAGTGGCCAGAGAGACACCGCGGGTGGGCACCGCGGAGGGGCGATAGAAGGGGTGGAGGACCGCTGGTGCGCACCGCAACCGGGCGGGGGCGGGGGCGAGGCCCCCCCCCGCTTCAAATAGTCCCCCGAGGGGGAGCTGAGTGCGGTGAGCAGCGTGGTGTCGCGGTGTGTGGAGTGAGACTACGGAAGTGTGTGGAGCGGCCGGGTGCTCCTGTGGGAAGAGTGAGACGTGCGGGCAGAGGCCCAGAGTCGGGTACTCTTCGGGGCGCCGGGAGAGGCGGGAGTGTGGGGATGATACGGGCGTAGAGCAAGGGAACCACCCATTTCTTGTACACGCTTTGCTATCGGCTTGGTGCGGGCGCCATTGGCGTCCCCATTTCCATTACCGACATAATGACCGACCTACAGACACGGCTCCTGTCGCGACGCTGTGAACCAGGGGGGAGCGGTCTCGGCTGTCGAGTGCTGACGGGCGGCCATGAGTGTAGAAAACAAAGAAGTGTCCAGCTGCTCTACTTTTGCACCCGTTCCTCATCAGAATCTTCTCCTTGTTCAGGTGCGGGACCAGGCCGCACCCACGTGCCGATGTTGAGCACTGGGCGAGGTTGAGGCCACACGCCAAAGCTGAGAACTGGAGCCGCACCCGTCGCACTCGGACGACGGCCTTCCAATGAAGGAAGAGCACAGCCCTCCGACGCAGGACCCCCCCCCCCATTACCGCCAGTCGCTGCAGCACCGCCGCCGCCTGCCCCTGCGGAATCACCACCACGCGTCATGCCACCGCTCCCGGTCCCCGTTGGTAGGGATTGGGGTCGCGCCGGCCGCCTCTCGACCACTGGTGTCGAAAGAAGAGACAACGGCACTGCAGGCAGCGACCGGCGGAGAGGAGGTCTATCGTATCGACGGATGTTCCTCAGTAAAAACACAGGCGCCCGCCGGGGGCGGCTGCCGATGTAGTTGGGCGCTTCCGAGGCTGCAGCTCCACCCATCACCACCGCTGCCCGTCCGTCTGCGCCACAGGTGCCATCGATGCCCATATCTTGCCCACTGGCAACACAACCGGCGTCGCCTCGTTGGGCAGCACCTACAGCAGGCCGAGCATGTGCTGCCGTAATTTCCGGGAGCGCTACAGCGAGTGCGGCGCGTGGGATTCGCCGCGGACGCTGCCGAACGGCAAGCCGCTCGCCACGACGGAGGACTCGCCTGTGTGGACGTGTCGCGATGGAGACCCAAGCCGCCTCGGATGCGTCCGACGCAACGCCCCAGGCGCGGCAAAAGATAGTCTCCGTCTCGTTACGACAAAGACCCGTGATCACGTAATTGGGGCAGTCGGTGCCCTGCTCGGAATGCCCGTCGAACGCATGCTGCACGGCCCCCGCCCGCTCCCACAAAAACCGGGAATGAGCTGCGTCGGCCGTCATCTGCTGCATGAAGAGGTCGTCGGTAGCCCTGGCGGAGTGCGCCGGGCAGAAAGCTGCACAGTATTCATCGTGACGGAAGCACGGCCCGTCATTCTCCGGGTGGTCGAGAGACGGGGGGGGTGCGGCATAGAAGCAGCAATAGTGGTAGACACGCGTGCACTCTTGCAGGTAGCAGCCCACGGAGGCACCCTTTTCGCCACATACGGAGCACGTCAGCTGGCGGCTGCGGTGGTAGGCGGAGATGGCATTGCAGAGCTCGTCCGTGTCCGGTTTGTGATACGCCTCGGGTTCCCACATTGCGCACACTTCGTGCACGTATACACTCTTGCGCATCTTCCCTTTGCTGAAAGGGCCCAGCATTGGCGACGGCAGCGTGCCGCCAGTGCTGTTGACAAGTGGGCAAAAGTCGCACAAGGGTTCGGGCTCATCCCCGACCCGCTCTTCCGCCACCCGCTCCGCCTGCGGCTGCTTCTTGGGCTCCCGTGTGGGTGGCCGGCTCTTGGCCAAAATTCCCGTGCTCCGCCGCGTGCCACATTGCAAGCGCACTGAAGGGACCGCGCAGCCCGACGAGAAGCTGCCCGCTCTCGCCGGCCGCTTTCCCTTTCCCTTGTACGACACGCGGCGCGTTGAGGGCCCCGCGTCGCCTGCGGAGATGTCACGCACTCCTTCAGTCTACTTCCCCTTGCCCTCGTGAAGCACTGACGGGGCTGCACTTGACCTTTCATTCTTGTGCTTGTGGACCGCCACCAGCCCCTCCCACCGCTTTCGCTTGACCCGTGCGTCCCTCCTTGTAGCGGCAGACGACGGAATCTCAGGTATACCACGGACCACGCGAGGAGGGCTGGGCAAGCAGGGTGCTCGCGGTGGCTGCAGGAGGGGATGTTCCGACTGCTGGACGGCCAGTACCGGCGAGGCGGGCCCCCGTTGTGGAATTGGTTGACATGAGGCGGCTGCACCAGCCACCCGAGGCGACAAGGGAGGCGTCTGGCATGGAGCCGCTACGCGAGCCACCTCTGGCGATGCGGGTGGAGTGATGACGGAAAGGTACGGTATGCCACCGTCCGTTCGATGCTCGCTAGGAGCATAACGAAATCCTCGTGGCAGATGCGGCGTCGGCGCCGCTGGGGGGAGCCGCGGAGACAACGGCGGAGATGGGGTTAGCGGAGGTGTATTCGGCAGCAGCGGTGGCGGCTTCCGTGGATCCGGGGGGCCCATCTGGCCAACCCCACAACCCAGTAGCGACGCCGATGGAGGTGGCCGGTCGAGCGCCGCCCCAGCTCAACGTACAAGGGCGTGGCTATAGACGCCCTGGGAGTGGCGGAGCATGGCCGCCGGCGATCTTGGGGGAGGGCGTGACCGCCCGGCGGCGGAGACGGTGACGGCAACTGTCGTAGCAGCAGTGCCGGCGCTTGGTCGGGGGGGGTGCGAAGGGGGCACTTGCTGCCGCAGGCAGCAGTGAATCCCTCAGCAAAGGCAGCCGGTGCAGCGCCGGCGCCACGCGGGGGAGGGTGCGGCCGCCGGCAGCGACGCTCGTGACGGCAACGGCTACGGGGGAAATAATGCGACGTCATCCAAGCAGCGCCTAAGTCGGTGGTAGGGCACTTCTCAACGTCATTCCCACCCGATGACACCGACGGCCACAGGGCCTGGTTAATTGTCTGACTGACGAACGGTCGCCTTAATCTGGCCGCAGTGAGGCTGCACAAGGGGCCGGCGCAGTGCGATGTGTCGCGCTCGCGGTGCCTGGCGTCTCCGTTTATCCGACACGACTGCTGGGGCGCCCACGCCTATGGAAAAGTGGGGCTCGGGGCCCCTCTGTGGGAAAGGATGGAATAAGAAGGTGACAAGCGTGCCCGTTGAGAGGAACTCTCGTGCATTCAGCCGCACAGGGGATCCTGCTAGTGACGTTTGGTGGGGGCAACAAACCCTGGATGGAACGTCTGTGCGGTGACCCCTCCATGGATCTCTTTTGCGACTGTATGTGGATCTCCAAACCCCGCAAGCAGACGGCTCGGTGGTGCGCGGCAAGGCTGACAACAACGGGGTGACACAAGTTGACCAAAGCTGCCACCGTGAGCCATAGTGGTCAGGACGGTGGCAACTCTTCTGGGTCGTGCGCTCGCTGGATCGGTTGCTGCGCAATCCCTGTTCGTGCGGCTGAGGCAGCGTCGTGGTCGGAGCTCTGCTGGAGGCTCAAAGACCAGGGCTTTTCGTTCCCTTGGGGCAGGCAGTTGATCTCCAGTGCGGCCAAAGTTTCATTCCGGCCATGCCCGTGCCTTTTCGGAGAGGCCCAGGGAGTCATTTTGCTGCGATTCCGCGGTGTGTCTGTGCAGCCTTCGCTAAGATTTCTGAGGGCACGGCAGCGCCGCGCCACCGCAGGTCATGGCCGTTCTCGCGGCGAAGTCCCTATTCGACTTCGTCCGAGTGCCTGGCACCATGGAGCGCCGAACCAGGAGCACACAGCAAAGCAGATTTCGTACACCGAGGCCGTGGACGTACGTCTTCTCGAGGCACTGAATAAAAGCAACGAAACGGTTCCAGTTGGATACCACGCCCGCCTACACACCTACATGGTCCGGCACCCAAGAAAGCTCACACACCCGCGTCGGTTGCAGCGCCGCCCGCTGTCAACCGCGCGGCAGCAGGCGCGGCAGCGGCCATTGAAGCTAAAGCAACTGGGGGGCCGCCACGAGCCACGTTAAAGACAGAATCAAGCTGCTCGGCGGCGGCACTGGACGCGACATGGGACGCCGCGGGATCCGCAGAAGCACGGGGCGCCAAAAATGCGCGGCGCTCCGGGACGGTGACAGAAGTACGGGGCACGGGAGCGCGACGAGGGACAGGCGCCACAGCACCTCCAGCACGAGGTGCCAAAGCAACCGCGGCGCGGGGCCCGAGACCGGTAACGGGAGCGGGATCGGCAGCCAGCGCGGCGCCGCCCGCGGCAGCGGTAGCAGCAGCGGCCTCAGAAGCGACCGCGGTGGCGGCAGCTGCCGCGACAGCAGGCGCTGCGGCGGCAACGGCAGTGCGCGGAGCTTCACGCGCGGCGGCGGCAGAAACAGTGAGCGCGGAACCGGGAGTGGTAGTGGCAGCGGATGTGGGCGCGACAGAGGCAGCCATCTCACCTCTGGCGATGGACGCTCGCACAGCGGCTCCGTGCGGTCCAGGAAAAGAGGCGCTTCGTGCGGCGGCGGCGTTGGGCGCTGCTGCGGCGGCGACAATCACCCCCGACAGTGCCGCCGCTTCCGCCACCGCGTTGTCAACCACGCGCTGCACGGCATAAGCCATGCCCGGCAGCGTCGCTCGGCGTAGAGCGGCGGACATTGCAGAGCAAAGCCACTCCGAGACTTGCGCAGAGCTGAGCGTTCCGGATGTCAACATGAACCCCCGCACTTGCGAGTCACACGCGCCCTTGACGGCGACGCCCGCCATTTCCGCGTCCACGTCCTTTATCGGGCACAGGTACAGCTCCACAACGACGGCATGCGCAATGCGGACGGGAGGTTTGCCCCCGAACGTAGGAGACACGAAGACGGGCAGTTTGCGCTCAAAGCGGGCGCGTGTCGCCTCTGGCCACCCGTTGACTTGACCAACTGGCATGTGGGTGTCTTCGAGGCCGTCCACATCGATGGGAGCCGTGGATGTGCCGCCGTTGCTGCCACTGCGGGCCTTTCCTTTTCCGGAAGTGCCCTGTCTCAACCCCAAAGAAGGTGAGGACGGCCGCTGGCTCTTGGCGATGGCGGCGGCGTAGCGGTCCGTCCTGCTTCGCCGCCCAGTATGGTATACGCGCTCTGCATTGACCGCGTGCTCTTCTTTATATTCCTGCCCGCGGGCTCCGCCGCGCCGAGCCTTCTTGCCACTGCGTGCGGCATGGTGTTGGACTATAAGTTTGAACTCCTCGGGACCATTCACACCGGTATTGTGGCGGTAGCTGATTGGTAAAATTTTCGAATCCCAACAGCTTATGGGCCCAGAGCCGGGGCTGTGACCAGGGCAAGGTGTGCCAGTCGGTGTCGCTGCAGTCGCGGCAAGTGCGAAGAAGACGCGGTCAAGGTGGTTTAAGGACGTGACGGTCAAGGCGCAAGGTTCGGAAAGGTCGGGCGCTACGACAAGACGACATCATGGACGGAGGCGCTGCCGGCATGGGCGGCATCAAGATGGACAAGTTGACGGAGTCGAACTTCCACGAGTGGCGTCAGCGTATTAAGATGGTCCTGGCGCTCCGCGACCTGGACGATATGCTTGACGAGGACGGCAAGCCGACGGACGCGGAAACCCGCGAGTTGGCTTTGTGGAAACGTCGAGACGCGAAGAAGAGCGCCATCATCGGGCTCACCCTTGGGTCTGTGCAGCTCGAGCACGTGTCGGGCTGCAAGACGACGGCGGAAATGTGGTCGACGCTGCAAGGTGTCTTCCAGCGCAAGAGTTTGATGAACAAGATGAAGGCGCGAAGCGAGTTCTACACCGTCGCGATGAACGTCGGCGAGGGCATGCTGGGCTACATCAACCGCGTGCGTAACCTCGGCGAAAACCTCAAGGCCATGGGCGGTGAGGTGACAGAGATGGATGTCGCCATGAGCGTTCTCAACGGGCTGACGTCCAAGTACGAGAACCTGCTGGTGGCTCTGGATGCCAAAGGCGAGGACGAGCTGAGCCTCGACTTTGTCAAGAGCCGCTTGCTTCAGGAGGAGCGGCGGCAGGCGGACAAGTCACCGGCGACCAAGCGCATTGGAGACATGGCACTCGTCGGCGCCAACTATCGAGGTAAAGGCCGCCGTGGTGACCTCTCCAAGATCGAGTGCTACTACTGCCATAAGTTTGGACACATCTCTCACAATTGACCAGAGCTCAAGGCCAAGAGGCAGAGGCAGGACAATGTGGCCGCGATTGCGGCTGATGACGGTAGCGACAGCGACGACGCCATCTGTCTGGTGGGCAATGCGGCTGACAGCGATGACATCTCCAAGTCGTGGCTTTTAGACTCTGCGGCGTCTGCACACATGTTCTGGATGCGCGTGTGCTTCGACGACTACGAGACGACCACGGGACGGAGCGTCACGATGGGCGGCAAGGGGTCTGTAGCCACGGCGGGCGTCGGAACCGTCGTGCTCAACGTCATCGTTCACGGCAAGACGCGCAAGATCAAGTTGGAGAAGGTACTTCATGTTCCTACTATGGGCTTCATCCTCATGTCGGTCGGAATGATGGAGGAGCGCGGAGCGGAAGTGTCATTCAGGGGCGGTAAGACGATCATCAAGAATAGCGACAAGGTCGCTGCGTGCGGCACGCGGAAGAGCGTGCTCTACCACCTGGACATGGCCCCACTGTCAGAAATTGCTGCGGCGGCCTCTCTTCAGCTCTGGCATTAGCGTCTTGGACACGTCAACGTGGCTGGCGTTAAGCGGATGATCGAGAACAAGGATATTGACGGACTCAAGTGCTCTTCCATGGCGGTCAAGGACGTCTGCGAGCCGTGCGTGTATGGGAAGGCAGCTATGACGCCTATGCCTAATGCAGGCGGAGGTCGAGTGAACAAGCGCCTGCAGCTCGTGCACTCGGACCTGGGCGGGCCAATGTCAGAGCCGTCGAGTGGCGGTGCGCTCTACTTCGGCACCTTTACCAACGACTTCTCTCGCTGGACGGACGTGGTCTTCTTGCAGAAGAAGAGCAATCTTTTCGCTGAGTACAAGAAGTGGCTGACTAAGGCCCAGCTGCACACCGGAAGCAAGATCAAGGTCCTACGCTCCGACAATGGCGGCGATTATGTGTCGAACGCATTCAAGGCTCTTCACGATGAGAACGGCACGACGCACCAGACCACGGTGCCCGACACGCCGCAGCAGAACGGAGTTGCTGAGCGGCTCAGCCGAGTTCTCGTGGAGATGGCTCGCACCATGATGCGACACAAGGACGTCGATCAGGATCTTTGGGCGGATGCCATCAAGACGGCGGTCTACATCAAGAACCGCGTCACCAGCCGGGCGCTACCCGTCGGCAAGACGCCTTTTGAGCTGTGGACCGGGAATAAGCCCAACGTAAGCCACATGCGGGTGTTTGGGTCGACATGCTGGGTGGTGCTGCACAAAAGTCACATCGACGGCAAGTTTGGCGACAAGGCGGCGAAGGGCGTCTTCTTAGGCTATCCCGACGGCAGCAAGGCGTGCAAGGTCATCCTCGACGACGACAAGGTCTTCAAGGCACGAAGCGTCGTGTTCGGCGTGACGAGCGTAAGCGAGGTCGCAGAAGTTGCAGAGGAGCTTCCCGGAGACGAAGTCGTCGAAGTCGAAACGGGCTTGCGTTCTGCAAGCGACGGCGAAGCCGTAGATTCTGACGATGACGACAAGGATGACAAGCAAGACGATGGATCTGACAGTTCGGCGGACGACAATCAAGGTTGTGGCGGCTCTCAAGACACGCTGCGTTGGAGCGGCAGAGCGCGGCGACCACCTGTCGAGTACTGGCGCCCCGTGAGCCTGGTTTCTCACGGGGCGCCCTTGACGTACGGGCAGGCCGTTCAAGGGCAAGAATCGGCTAAGTGGCAGATTGCCATGGACGAGGAGATGGAGGCCATCCGCAAGAACAAGACTTGGCGCTTGACGGATCGCCCGGCCAGTGGACGCGTGCTCAAGGGCAAGTGGGTGTACAAGGTCAAGAACGAGGTTAACAAGAACGGGAACAACACGACGCGGCACAAGGCGCGCCTGTGTTTCATGGGGAACCGGCAGATCAAGGGGCTCGACTTCAACGAGACGTTTGCGCCGGTGGCCAAGTTCACTACCATCCGATGCATCCTGGCGCTGACGGCGGCGAACGGGTGGGAGCTACATCAGATGGACGTCAAGACGGCCTTCCTTAACGGCGACCTTGACGAGGAGGTCTACATGGAGCAGCCAGACGGCTATGTCGATCCGACGTATCTTGACAATGCGTGTCGTCTTCTCCAAGCGCTTTTTGGGCTGAAGCAAGCCCCCAAGATGTGGTACGCCAAGCTCGACGACCTCCTCAAGTCGCAGGGGTTTGGTAACATCGACCCGGATGCATGCCCCTACCTCCTTATGGATGACGGCGAAATCATCATCGTCCTTGTGTACGTCGACGATCTTCTTGTGGTGGCATCAAGCCTGGCGGCGATCTACAAGATTAAGGACGCTCTCCACAAGCGTTTTGAAATGAAGGACCTGGGCGAGGCGAAGGTCATCCTCGGGCTAGAGATTAGGCGTGACAAGGCGTTGGGCACCCTCAAGCTGTCTCAGGGAAAGTACGCGGCGCAAGTGCTGGACAAGTTCGGGATGGCGGAGTGCAACCCGAGCGGAACGCCGCTGGAGGTAGGCCTGCAGCTGGTCAAGGCCGACAAGAGCGACGACGCGCTGCCTTACCGCGAAGCAGTCGGCATTCTTATGTACCTGATGGTCGGGACGCGTCCTGACCTCGCCTTCGCCATCGGGAAGCAGAGTCGGTTTGTCTCGTGCTACGGCAAGGAGCATTGGGCGGCGATCAAGCGCGTTCTACGGTATGTCAAGGGTTCGATGGGCAAGGGGCTGGTCTTCGACAAGAACTCTTCCTGTGGTCTACAAGGCTTTAGTGTTGCCGACTGGGCAGGTGACCACGAGACGCGACGTTCTACGACGGGCTTCACCTTCATCTTTGGCGGAGCAGCCGTCAGCTGGGGTTCTAAGTTGCAGATTACGGTGGCGCTGTCGACGATGGAGGCCGAGTACATGGCTCTATGTGAGGCCAGCAAGGAAGCTGTTTGGCTCAACAAGCTCGTGCAAGGCGTGGCATCTCAAGGGCTGCGGACAGCAATCTCGGGCGGGCCGATCAACATCAAGGTCTACAACAGCGGGTGCATTGACTTCTCCAAGAACCCCGTCGAGCACAAGCGCACTAAGCACATCGACATTCGCTACCACTTCGTGCGCGAGGCCATCACGACGGACAAGGTGACACTGGAGCATTGTGCATCGGACGACATGGTGGCGGACCCGATGACGAAGGAGCTCGGCAAGACCAAGCACGACAAGCATGACAAGGCCATGGGGCTTTGCTAAAAACAAGAACCGCCGCGGCAACAAGCAAGGAGGAGTGTTGGACTGTGATGCTCGTCGCCGAGTCCACTGGCGGTTCGCGGATGGATGATGGTCGGTGACCCTTACGGTACCCCAGATGGTACATTTGCAAGACGTGGTCAAGTTGCACACAGTCGTGTCGGGTCATCTTGGGGCGTTACTTTTGGCATGTTTGGATTTGATCTTTCGCTTTGCTCTAGTGGCTTTTGATTTGGTGAGTGATTTGATTTGGTGCGACGGCGTGGGCGTCGGTGTGGGCGCGAGAGGGGGGAGCACTTGGGCCGGTGGGGACTATTTGACAGGTGCTCTCGGTTGGGAGAAGCGGGCGAACCTTAGGACAACCAACAAAGCACGTTCGCACACACACACACAAGCTCAAGCCACTCAAACACTTCACCGTGGTCCCCCAATCCCTATCCTCACTGCGCTTCAACAGGTTATGGGCCGAGGAAATTCCAGCTAAAGCTGGTTGACTTCGCAGGAGGTCGCAGGTTCAAATCTCACCTGTGGGCGACTTGAAATCGCAGGAGCCTGGGGATTGGCTTCGTGAGTGCGACCTGGCGGCTTGAGGTCCTGTGAAGTTAGGAGGATTGTTGGCCTATAAGGTTGAACTCTTCAGGACCATTCACACCGGTATTGTGGCTGTAGCTGAGTGGTACAATTTTCGAATCCCAACACATGGCGGGCGCCATGGCCGCCGTCGTCGCCGCCGCCTCGTCGCCGTCCTTTCCCGCTGCCACCACCAACACCTCGTTTGCGCCCCCTCCCTCTACCGCCTCTGGCACCCGCAGCCGCGGCGGCTGCCTCCTCCTCGGACGTGCTATGCGCCTCCACGTCGGAGGACGGTGGCGTCGTCTCATCCAGACTGCTCTCGGCGGCCGACGCGGCCAGCCGGTTGGCGGCGACCGAACCGAGGTGCACATTTGAGTAGAGCGTCCGGAACGTCGCCTTGTTCTCGTCTTGCAGCAGCGCCGCGTTGCTGCCGAGCCCTTCCATAACCTGCACGGTCTCATTGATGTCAAGACGCTCGGCATTGGTGTTGGCGTGGAGCCGCGACGTGGCTACTCGACGCGTGTGCACTTCTTCCGCGGCCGTGGTGGAGACGCTCACTGAGCTGTCCACCATACTCTGGATGGAGAGGTCCGTCATCAGGGTGCAGACAAAATCTTCCTTGGTGAGCGGCTGCTTATTGGGCTTCCTCACTAGACGCCCCTTATTATTCAACTTCCACCGTCCGGGGTGTGGGGCCTGCGTCCCGTACAGGTGGCCTGTCACCCCGCACGTGTTGCACTTCTCCTTGTGCACGCACAGCGCGCTGACGCACTGGCCGAGATCTCTAAAAGGGTGGCCCTCCGGTAGCGACCGGCGGCACTGCGTCTGCCTCAGAGGGCACGACCGCGCATTGTGAGTCGGCCCGTCAGGGGGGCTGACGCAATGGCACAAGCTACACTTCATGATGCACGCTGCCGCGGCGCCTTGTGCACCGACCGTTGCAGCCCGTCCCCGTCGCCGCGGTGTCCGCCGTGGTGATCGTCGCCGTGGCCGTGGCCGCCGCGGTGATCTTCACCGCGGCCGCCGCGGTGATTGTCGCCGTGTCCGCCGCGGTGATCGTCGCCATGGCCGCGGCCGCCGCGGTGATCGTCGCCGTGGCCGCCGCGGTGATTGTCGCCGTGGCCGCCGCGGTGATCGTCACCGCGGCCGCCGTCCCCCTGTCACGCTCCGCGCTGTGTTGACGATCCCCGTACCCCGACCGGGCACCCCAGCATCCTGCTCGAGAAACTGGCGGCGGGTTTGAGCAATGCGCACTGGCTCTCACGTGAGTCGGCGCTGGAAGGGTCGCTTCTGAGGTATGCCGCCTCGTGTGGCGGCCAGCCTGGAACAGGAGCGGGGCTGAGCTGGCTGCGACGGAAGCAGGCTTGAAGGCGACGTCTCGGATCGGGAAGCGCTCATCAGAAATCGACTGCTGATGTCATGATCCCGCGGACCTCAATTCCTATTGGCTGCGGAGACAATCGAGATCAATTCGGACCACGATCGTGACTAAGTGGTCCACAATAGTTTGGGCAAACGATGCCTCACGCAGCGTGGCCAAACTGCTGAAAACCACCATATGGTGTGCGTGTGTTTCTTGTTCTCATGGCCCGACGGTCTGGTTGTCTACATCACCACCTGGAAAATATTCAGCTGTTCTCTTGTTTGTCTTGGGAGCTGCCGCTGTGGGCGGCACGCAGACATAGTGGGGCTTGCGGATAACCGTCAACAGTCCTTCTTTCACAGGCATGGAGCAATTCACAGATGGTCGCTAGTTTCCACGAAACACAGTCAAAATGTAAGAAAACAGGGGGCTACCTGATCTTTTATGGGTGCTACAACGGGCGCTTGAAGGGCGCTTAGGGCGCACTGAGGGCTCAAAGGGCGCTCAGGGGCGCATTATGCACCAGCGCCCCGAAAATCGGGGCGCACTCAACAAGCCTATCCCCAGGAACCCGATTTCATATGTACAGCCGTTCGCCAAGAAATCCCACACTCCAACTGTTGCAAAATAGTTCCAAATCGGCCTCTGCGGGGTCGTAGAGGCCGATTTGGCACTCTTTTGCAACTGTTGGAGTGCGGGATTCTTGGGAAACCGGCTGAAAACACTGTGCATTTCCCACACAAGCCCGATTTGCTAAGAACTGGTACAAGTGTCAAGAACTGGTGACAGACGGATATCGCTCGATTCTCCGGTCCGCAACACCTGCGGGCGCATCCGCACGCACCCCCGTTTCGCGAGAATCTGCGGTTGAGGCAGATCGCAACGTCTGGTTTGTCAGAGGTCCATTCCTGTGACATCCTTTCTTGGGCACGGTGCCCAGTAACGAATGTGGATCGACCGGCCTCTACGGTGCGATCACGGCCGATTCCGATCTGCGATCGTCCGCCACGTCCGCAAATCGGGTGCCACGTCGGCAGAATACGATCACCACAAAGGGTGCCCAGCAGTGGAGAAAGACTGTAACTCTTCGCCACCCTTGGCGACACCATCTCGCTGTCGCACGGTATCCACTGCCCACCTCTGCTGTCCACCAACACCTCGTCGCCCGCTCTCACGGCCTCGGCGGCCCCCCTCCTATCGACTGCCGGCACACCGACCTCCGCGGCCGCCGTCCGGCGGATTGCCGGCACAAGCTCCGCGGTTGCCAGCGCGTCGCCCGCCGGCACAACCGCAAGGACCACCACCTTGTCGCCTGCCGTCATCCCGTCGCTAGCGACTTCTCTGGTCGGCGGTCGTGATGGCGGAAGGGCGGAAACGCGCACGGAAGAACGCGACCCAGCTAAAGGACGGTGATGTGACGCACAACACAACGCTCATCGAGCTGTGCTGGGACGGTGTGCGCTACGAGATCACCTTGGTGAGGAACACGGAGGTGAAGGATGGTGTTTTTGCGGAGAAGACCGCCCTGGACGCCGCCCCCTTGTGGAACCGGGCATTTTCGGACGTTGAGAACGGCACCAACTATTCCACGCGCGTCTACGCGTGCCACGACCTGCTTGACGACAACATTGCCCTGTGGGCGAAGCCGGGCAAGTGGGAGTACCCCTAGTGGGTGAAGCATCCGCTCTACTTTCAAGGTGCACCCCGGAAGAAGCAAGGGCGCACCGTGGGCGGCCAGCTGGTGGCCATCGACGACGACGTGCAGAGTTGTTACAACACGGAACCTGTGGCGAACGTGTACCCGACGCTGCGCGTGTTTCGCCCTGACGAGCTCACGCTCCAGGCCGTGGTCGCTCGCCACATCTTCAAGGTCAAGTCGGGTGGCACCACTATGATTCTGAAGCAAATCTACCACTACCACCAAGGCCAGAGCTTCGAGCAGGAGATTGCCACCCTGGGTGACCTCGAGCCGCACCCATCGATTGTCGGTCTGTGCGGTGTAGTGGGGCCCAAGAAGGGGTGGATTGATGGGATTCTGTTTTCCTTTCTCCCTGGCCGCACCCTCAACAACGTGACGTCGGCGACCAAGGCCCATGCGGACCCTACGGGAAAACTTTCCTCGATGTCCATTAAATCTGGCCCCGGGATCCGGGAAAAAACCGGATCCGTTGACACTTGCTCCATCCAGAGGAATCCGGTGCAGCGTGGAAGGCTGGAGAGGCCCTCATTCTGCCTTCGACTCGAGAGATTTG
>Ga0209186_1001573_pt1 | contig 16711 bp, 7 predicted proteins | sample SidtaG_FD_187426 | JGI IMG/M metagenome (GOLD analysis project Ga0209186, IMG submission 187426) | Marine algal microbial communities from Sidmouth, United Kingdom - Sidmouth_Male2 metaG (SPAdes) (version 2) | ecosystem: Host-associated > Algae > Red algae > Unclassified | place: Sidmouth, United...
TAAGGAAATGACACAGCCTGAATTTTTGGAAGAAGCAGTTGTTTTGAATAAGAAGCTTAAGAAATTGAGTCGGACAAAATTGGGGGAATTGATGAAAATCAGTCCTCAATTGGCGGAGTTGAATTACGGGCGGAATCAGGAATGGACTATTCCTTTTACTGCGGAGAATGCTCGTCCTGCGGCGTTGTGTTTTAAGGGCGATGTGTATGAAGGATTGCAAGCAACGAATTTTAAGGCAAAGGACTGGAAGTATGCCCAAAAGCATTTACGTATTTTGTCAGGCTTGTATGGTTTGCTGCGTCCTTTGGATTTGATGCAAGCGTATCGTTTAGAGATGGGAACGAAATGGGACATCACGCCTAAAACAAAGAATCTTTATCAGTTTTGGGACGAAAAATTGACGGACAATCTAAATGCACTATTAGAGAAAGACAAACAACCTGTGCTAGTTAATTTGGCATCTAATGAATATTTTAAGGCGGTCAAAGCAAAGAAGATTTCGAGTCCGATTGTGACGCCAGTTTTTAAGGATTTTAAGAATGGGCAGTATAAGGTTATTTCGTTTTTTGCTAAGAAAGCTCGTGGGTTGATGGCGGCGTATATTGTGCAAAATCAGTTGAAATCGGTTGAGGGGCTGAAATTATTTGGTGGGGGTGGTTATGTTTTTAAGGAGGATCTGTCGGAGGGCGGTGAGTTGGTTTTTGTGCGGTAGGTTTTTTGCTGAATCATTTGGGCAACAATGCCTCTTAAAAACCACAATCAACAAAATATAAAATAAATTATATTTATCTTTAAAAAAACCAAAATTCCCAATGATTGGGAATTTTGGTTTTTTTAGTTTATATTTATAATCGGAATCTTATCATATATATTACGATGAAAATATTACCATATACAGAATCCAATGTAAAAATTATACAGGAATTCATTAATGAAACAAAAGAAAGAATTTCTAATGGTGTTACAATAACATTTACAGTAAAGGCTCAATCTGAATTATCAGAATTAAATCTTGATTACGACATTACTACAGATGATATTGAAGAAGCTATTATAAATCTTACAACAGATGATTACTATAGGGGAATAGACCCATCTGGACAATCTGATTTTGATGTATGTGCTTTTTATACACAGGTAGGAGTAGATAATATTGGAGTTTACTTGAAATACGGACTTGAAAATAATGGCCTACAAATTCTAATTTTTTCTAACCATGCTCCAATATATACAATGAATCAACCATTTAAAAACTAATGTTATGGTAGAAAAAAAAGTATTAACAAGAGAAAACATACCTACGAATGAATTACAACAATCTGTAGGAAGAGTAATCAAGGGTATAAAATTAAACTACAATGAGGTTTACTATTTAGATTATGATGTAAATGAAGAAACTGGTATGATTAATAAAGATAAACTAGTTAAACATTACACAAAAGATCAAACAAATCGTAATTTAAAAGCTCTAAAAAGTGCTTATCTTATTGCTAAAGGTGCTGCTGCACCAATCGAAATAATTAGTTTTAGAAAAAAATATAAAATAGCCGCTTCTGTTTTAAGTCAAATTTTAGGATTTAGTAAAAATACAATCTCAAATATTGAAAATGAAGGTGTTACCTCTTTGCCTAGTGGTAGGTTTATAAAAGTGTGCTTAACCAATACAGCTTTACTTTCCCAATATATTGAGACTTGTTCTTCATTAGATCTTAAAAAGAAAAATGAGCTTTTGGAAAGATTAAATACTTAGCAAACTGATGTATCGTTCAGACCATTTTCGGATTACAATTGGTGTTCATTTTGTTATTTCAACCTAAGTAGTAATCTTGTAAAAATAAAGGTACAAAATTTAGCCTAACAATAAAATCACTTTGTCAATCTTTCGATTAAAGAAAATTGTATCAAACATAGCAATCACTACATTTCAGCTCACCCCGTTTTCAAATATTAAATCTTAATTTGGAGCGAATGGTTCGGTGCTTCGTCGTAACGCATGCGCTCGCTATACGCTACTATAGCAAAGGAATCTAAAAGGAAAGAACAAAATAACTACAGAAACTACTTAAACCACAAAAACTACTTAAACCAAATTGCTATAACGCTACTATCGAGGCTATTTTGCACAGTCTCAACGATATTAGGGCAAAGCATTAATTTCCATCAATAACAAAACCATTTTTACCGAAAATAGCAGTTCTGACCATCCAAAATAGACCCGATAGCATAGCGGGCCCATGCGTCACGACGAAGCAACCCACCGTTCTCTCCAAAAAAAAGGCTTAAAATGTAGCAAAAATTTACATTTCAACGTATATATTCATAAATATTTGCCTCCACATAAATTAACACAAAGTGTTGATTATCAAATAATTGCACAAAAACAGTGAGACAATTCTGACAAACAATGTCTCAAAATTGTTCCTACATTCCAAAAATAATTGGGCTAATTTTGTTTTATTAATCACACAAACAGCTCCTCTCTCGTTTAAAAAGATATTAAAATGCTACTTATGAAGAAGTTCTATTTTTTGCTTCTCAGTTTGATGTTTTCTTATGTACTACAAGCAGCAGTGACCCATGTTGCTCCTTCCGACAATAGTAAAACCATCTATGAGCAACTCTGTAAATTGAATAAACAATGGTTACACCACGATGTAACTGAATTTCCCAATTTGCAACAATCAATGGATTTTGACAATCCAGAACAATTGATACAAAAACACCTTGAATTGGTGGAAAACTATCTAAGTACGCATGTACCTGATGGTTTGAGCGATGCACAAAAAGAAAAAAGAGCAGAAGGCTTGGAGATTTTAAAAAATTACTACGAGATGGGAAAATTCCCAATCAATACTCGCCATGCTTATCAATTACCCTATTTTATAGATGATTTTAATACGGCTTGTGCTGTTGGGCATATTATGCGTGAAGGCGGGTCGGTAGATTTGGCACAAATTATCGCCAAAAACTACAACAATGCCTATATTGAAGATATGCCGTATGAAACGGTCAAAACTTGGGCGGATGCAACGGGCTTTACCGTAGCAGAATTGAAATGGATTCAACCGACTTATCAGGCTCCTTTTATAGTTACAGAAGCTATCACAGAGGCAAGTTGTGGGAATGAAGATGGAATGATAGATTTAACGATAGAAACAACTCTTCTTGATAACGAATTTGGTTTTCAATATAGATGGGTTGCTGGCAATGAAATTTCGGCTTCTGCGATTGGATTTGAGGAGGATTTGACGGATGTACCAGCAGGAATTTATACCGTCAGAGTGACCGCCATTTCCTTCACTGACTTTGAAGTTGTTCCAAATACAGTCATTCGTACTTATATTGTAAACAATGATAATGAAATAACCATTGATGAAACAATTACACCACAATCTTGCCAAAATGGTGAGTCTGATGGCGCAATCAATTTAACAATATCAATGGATATCGCTCCGCCAATAGATGTTGAATGGTACAATATTAGTAATGAGTTATTACAAGAAGGTAACACCTTTATTGAAGGATTGGAAGGTGAACCAATTAATGATATTGTTATTGGGCAAGCTCCTCAAAATAACTTTACACATTACGTCAAAATAACTGATACCAATGGTTGTGTACAGTACAAATATTTTTATGTAGGCGTCGAAAATGAAGCTCCTTTCTTTTATTCTTTTGGCACCAATATAACGCAAGCCAGTTGTGCTGCCGATGGTAGTATTGAAGTCAATGTTTTTAGTGAAGGGGAATCTTCTTATCTGTGGAATGATGGTGTAACGAGTTTGCATCGTAGCGATTTGCCCGCAGGAACATATACTTTAACAGTAACCAATGAAGTAGGCTGTTCTTCCACTCAAACCTTTGTGGTAGATACAGATTGTTCAAGCACACCTTATTATACGTATTGGAACTATACGACGATGTACAATGGTTTGTGTATGTATCTCCCTACAAACTATAATGCGAATAATTTTACGGGAGATGATACCTTCATTTTTTCAGGAAGCAGCAATGACAGTTCAGTAGATTTCAGTATCGAAATAGGACCAGGAACGCCCTTTTCTCCCTCAACTTTAACAACGCCTTTGCCAGATACTTATGCTCAAGAAAGCAATGTTTATGAGGAACAAAAAATAGTTTATAGTGCCTTTGACTCGATGCAAGTAACTGGTGTTTTGTACTACACAATTGCGCCTGACATCTCTTTTAGAAATGTATTTTCCAGATATTTTGTAAAGGATGGAGCTACTTATAATGAAATATTAGGGCTAAATTTTGCAGAGGAACATTTTGGGGAAGTTTGCCAAATTCTTGGAACAATTGAAAACTGTACAGAAACACAAGACCTAATTTGTAATGGTGAAAGTGCATATATAGAGGCTCCGATTCAAACAGTAGATACAGATGATTGTCCTACGGCTTGTGATAATTGTGGCGTACTGTCGGTAGAACCTTCTGAAAATGTAATGATAGATGATAACAATGGCTTTACGGTTTCTCCAACGGCAACAACACTCTATACATTAACCGTTTCTTATGGCGATGGTTGTCCTACACAAACAACAACGCACTTAGTAACGGTAGATGGAAATTGTGGGGCAGATGACTGTATTGTAACCAATCCTTTTGACTTAGCTTGGTTTCAAGAACTACTTGGTGAGGCAAATAGCTGTGAGGTACAAGAAATTTATCAATTTGAATTTGAGGGAGCAAGTTATTTCACCACGCAACCTGTCCATGACTTTGTCGATGGTTGTCCTGTGGATTTAGCTAGTATAACTTATGATTGTGAAGGAAATGTGATTTGTGTAAATAGTGCAGAACTCAATACTTGTGGTGGTTTATTTATAGGCGCATCTCCCTTAGAACTTATTTGGACAACCAATTGTGAGTTTCCTATTTGTACCATTGGTGTATTGGCGATAGAACGCTATGTCAATGCGAACACTGATTTTACAGAAAATGGTGTTAATTCTTTATATCCTCCATGTTTAACGCCATTAAGCCAATTCAGAGAAAATTTAATGGGTATCAATATTGTAACACATCCTATTAATGGTGATTTGGAAGTAACGGGAGATAGCACTTTAAATTATGTACCTTTTGTAGATTATGTGGGCGATGACCAATATACGTATGAAGTTTGTTATAGCCATAGTAGTCCCATTGTACAGCACTGTTTTGACATTACAGAACCAGAAATTTGTTTCGAGCAAACTATCTTTATTACGGTGGTAGATGGCGAATGTATTGATGCTGCTTTGGTACAACCTTATGTAGCAGGCTGTACCGCAGGGTATGCGCCTGTTTGTGGCTGTAACAATGTTACTTATGACAATGGTTGTAGTGCAGAAATTAATGGTGTAACGACTTGGACTGCTGGAGCCTGTGATGCTGCCTCCACATGTAATCCTAATGATTTAGTATGGTTACAAGACCTTATCGCAACAATGCCTAATTGTAATGCACAAGCTGTTTATCAATTTGAATTTGAAGGGGAAACTTTCTTCCAAGTTCAACCCAATTTTGGAGATGGATTTGCTGACTTTCCTTGTCCGACAGATGCACCTGTACGTTATTATGATTGTGAAGGTAATATTGTTTGCGTTGTAAGCTTCTCTCCTGACCCAGGTTGTGAACCAGAATTTACAATGGCTGCCAATGAAGGCTTCTTAATTGCGCCTTTGGTAGAACCTGATATATGTGGTGGCTATCAAAGTATAGAGGACATTGAGTGGTTGCAACAAATTAATAGTGTTTGTTTTGGTAGTGTTTACAGTTTTGAATTAGAGGGACAAGAAGTCATTTATGTATCAACAAGTTCAGGCGGTTGTATTGATGTAGGTGGTGGTTTGTACACTTGTGAAGGTGACTATATTTGTTCTGTCGGTGGCTTTACGCCATTGGAAGCGCAATGTAGCAACCAAGATATTGATATAGGCCCTTATCTTACAGAAGATAATTTAATTGGCAATCTCAATACACCGCTCGATTGTAATACGGATGATCCTTTATCTTTGGAGTGGTTACAAGCCCTTATTGCAGAAGCTGATGGTTGTACTGTTTACCAAATTATCCAAGTAGAAATCAACGGACAACTCTTCTTTAAAACACAATTCTCTGACGAATGCAATACACCATTTGCAGTGAACACTTATTATGATTGTGCAGGAACTGTTATCTGTGAAATGGGCGAAAATATTTTCAGTCCATTTTGTAATATTCCGCCTGGTCTTGCTATAGAAGAAGTGATTTGGACGTATGAAGAAGATACATGTGGGAGCTGTTCTTATATGGATATTTGTGCCAATGAATCTTTTTATGTAACGGCATTTACAGCAGGAGATGAAGTGGGTGCAAATGTTGATGGCCCTGTCAATGGTTCTGTTGAATATGTTCCCAATCAAGGTGGTTACAATGCTATATTCCAATACAAACCTAATGGATTTATTGGAAACGATACATTTACCCTTTACACCATAGAATTAATATTGGGACCAGACTATATAACATCAGACACTACTAATGCTCGAACATATATTGTGACAGTGAATGACTGTGAAGCAGAAAATTGTTCAACCTATGATTCTCCTTTAGAATTGTCTTGGCTACAAGAAATTATAAGTGCTAATGAAAATTGTATTGCAGAAATTGTACAATTTGATTATCAAGGAGAAAGTTTTATACAAATTACTCCTTATGAAAACAACAACTGTAATTTAATAGAGCAATTTTATACCTGTACAGGTGAGTATCTTTGTTTTGGTTTTGGTATTGTTTCTGAAACGGAAACAGGATGTTCACAACCACCTAATTTTGGCAATGCGCCTGCAAATGGAACGACGATTTATACCTATACCCCACCTTCGGCTTGTGGTTTTGACAATCCTATAGCAGAATTAGAGTGGTTGGATTACAGTATTAGCCCTGATTGTCACCAATATGTATACAGCTTTAACTACAATGGAGAAGACGTATTCTATTTAGCCACCAATGATTACTGTTCTATCCCTAATTACTTATTCAATTGTAATGGTGATGTCGTTTGTACAAATGAGGATTGTGAAGGAATTGAAGCATATTTAATTCCTCAAAACATTATTTGGACGGCACTTCCTTACAATAACATTCAATATCTATCAATTTGTGTTAATGAACAATTTGATAGATACTACGATGAATTGGGAGATGAACAAGGTGTAAGTTTGCACCAACCTGCTATTTATGGTACAGATGACTTACTGCCTTATGGACTGTTTAATGGCGTACACTATCGTTACCGTCCTGATGGTTTTATTGGTAAAGATACTGTTATTCTTTTATGGACAGACCTTAATCTTTTTGGTATTGGTTTAGATTCGTATAGCCCACAGACCTTTATCATCACCGTAAATGATTGTGAAGCAGAAAATTGCAATAGTGTTGAATCGCCTTTAGAATTAGATTGGTTACAAAATTTAACAGCGAATAGCAACGGTTGTAGTGTTTATCAAATCATTCAATTTGAATACGAAGATGATACCTACATACAAGTATCTCCTAACAATGGAGATGGCATACAATGCCCTACGGATATGCCTGTCAGCTACTATACTTGTGATGGCGAACATCTTTGTTCTTATAGTGGCATCTCTCCATTCCAAACGTGCGACCCTAATTTTGCGCCTACTGCTGCGAATGAAGGAACAGTCATTTGGACATATGAACCCTCAAATGATTGTTTAGCAGATGCAGGAATGGTTGTTACAGATCTTAACTTTTGTAATAGTGGAGACTTCTTTTCATCTATTTCTATTGAGGTAGTCAATACGAATCCTGGTGGATTTGAATATGTCTTTGTACAAGATTTTGGAAATGAATTTGTTGTATTAGCTGACAATCAGATCGATGTACTCTCTATAGATTGTTTTTATGGTGTCGCCTACAATCCAGAAAATCCACCAAATTTTGAAGCAACAACTTGGAACGAATTTTTACAAAGTGAGGGCTGTTTTTCAACAACAGATTGTTTCTACCCTAACATTCAAAATTCTCCCGAATACCACATTTCAACAGAACCATATTGTATCGGTGAAGGACTTTTCAATGTCGGTGTCACTGTCTATGGCGTCAATGCCTATGTGATAGATAACTATTTAGGCGAAGAAGTCATTGCATATAATGGAGAAGAAGCCATCTTTACGCTATCAACAGAAGAACCCTATTATGATATTTATCCTGTTGCCCTTGAAACAGGTTGCGTCACAGATTATGTCGAAATTGCAGAATCTCCTGACTGTTCTAACTTTAACAGCAATAGTTCTTGTACACTTGAAAACCCCGTTGAGGAACTTACTTGGTTACAAGAAGTAATTGAGGAAGCCAATCAAGATGATATGCTTTGTGATTGTGATTTTGAGATAAACTATCTTTGCTATGACGGCAATGGTTATATTACTTACGGTCCAGGTGCCAATACTATTTGCAGTGATTATCAAACCTATGTCTATAACACAGATGGTAATGTAATTTGTATTGATGGCGGACTTTCAGGTGGCAGTTGCTTTGGTTTGTACCCTGACTTATTCGACAACAATGATTCTCTTGGCACTTTCTGGACTGCTTGCAGTGATACAATGACGACAAATAATTGCAATTTTGCAAGCGTCGAAGATTTGGATTGGATAGAATTTTACTTACAAAACACTTGTTATGATAGTATCTATTTAGTCAATTTAAATGACGAACAGTTTATCTACATACAAGTGACACCTTCTTGTTTTGCAGCCGATGCAGCCAATCTATTATTTACTTGTAGTGGCGAATTGGTTTGTTTGGATGGTGGATTTACGATTGTAGATGACCAATGTGTCAGTCAAGGCTATGAATTTACAGGTGAATTAGATCCTGCCAATGTAATTTGGACACAAGGAGACATTCCCAATATTACCACCTACGAATATGTCGAAATTTGTGCGGATGAACAATTTATTTTAGATATTGGATTTTTAGGAGATGAGGTTGGTGCAGGGCTTACACAGCCTGCTACTTATGGTAATGATACTTTAGAATTTGATGGTGGAGATATATCTTATACATATAGCCCTGATGGTTATATCGGAACAGACACCGTTACCATTACAATAGGCGGTTTCAATATCCTTACAGGACAAGATGAAACTTTTACCATCACTACTTACTACATCACTGTCAATGACTGCATCAGTAATAATTGCAATGATCCTGCCTGTATAGAGCTTGCACCTGTTTGTGGTAGCGATGGCATTTTATACGACAATGCATGTTTAGCGGAATGCAATGGCGCAGAAGTAATTGATTGTTCAGAAAATTGTCCTTTCCAAAATATCGGACGAATCGTTGAAAACACCACTCCTTGTGAAGAAGGTTTGGCGATTGAAATACTCAATTTTGGATTTCCTACAACGTTGATTCCTTATCCTTCGGCTGATTTTGCCATTGGCGATGCCATCAAATTTGCCTATACCGTTCCAGAACAAAATCCTTTTATTTGTCCAGAAACAGGCGATGAAGTTGTTTATTTTGACATATTGTGTGCGGAACTTGCCGATTGTCAAGACGAATGGCTAATCTCACAACTTGCACTTATCGACATTGCTTGTACTCAAGAATATGCCCCTGTTTGTGGCTGTGATGGAAATACTTATAGTAATGGTTGCGAAGCTGAAATAAACGGTGTTACCCAATATACAATAGGCGTTTGCGATACCCTTATAGACTGCATCTGTACAGATGAATACGCTCCTGTGTGTTATGAAGGAACAACTTATAGCAATGCTTGTCAAGCAGAATGTGAAGGAATATTTGGCTATTCAGAAGGGGAATGTAATGATGATGTCATCGAAGTCGAACCTTGTGCTGATTTAGCAGATGTAGACTTTGGACTATGTGATGCCATTATGGGTATAGGATTAGTCAATAATGTATGTACGTACATTAGCGGCTGTTTAGATCCTGTCATTGATGGTGTTGATTATTCCAATGCACTTTACGAAACAATGGAATTGTGTATGGAAGGTTGCGAAGAAGATATTAGCATACCTTGCGAATGTACAGATACCGAAAATTATGTATGTGGCAACGATGGCAATACCTATTTAAATCCTTGTGAAGCTGCTTGTGCTGGCGTGGAGATTGCATCTTTTAGTCCTTGCATAAGTGAAGAAGCCACATGCAACGCCAATGCAGGCTATGTCGAAACCTACAACTACGATTTATGCGAAGGGCAAGACTGGTTTGAGCCTACCCTAAACTTTGACGCTACAGACGACGAAAATTACGATTACCTCTATATTTTAACGGACGAAGATGGCAATATCGTAGAAACAAGTTCAACAGGACTAATGACCATGAAAGATGTAGATGGAACTTACTTTGCTGGTGGCGACTACTGTTTATATGGCGTCTCTTATCTTGCCGAACAAGGCTTAGATACAAGCAACGGCAATATTGATGCATTGGTAAATGAATTTGGTACAAGCCTTGAAGATGGCGCATGCATAGATATTAGTGGCTGTTTCAATTATCGTTATTGGGCAAAACCCGTCGTAATGTTCCAAGATATTTCTTGTAATGGCGATGGCACTTTCTCCATAAAACTAAGCATCAGTAGCAATACTTGGAATAGCTTTGATGTACACAGCGATGACTTTGAAACAATTTCTGTCGATGAAAATGAAAGCTTTATGCTCACATACAGTGCAGCAAATCCTACATACAGTATCACCATTATAGATAGATCTGATGCAGGATGCAGCATTCCTTATGAAATTCAAACACCTGAAGGTTGCGAAGGACCAACACCACCAACACCAGAAGGCTGCGACAATGATATAGTAGAAGCATGTACAGAAGCCTTAACCCCCGTTGTTTTATGCCCAGAATTTTGTTTATTTGATGGAAGCGATTCAAGCATTGATCAAAATCACACCATCACCAACATACAATCTTTCTGGACAGAATGCTCTATCAGCAACATCGACGGCGAATGCTTCCGTTACACACCACTACCCTCCTTTGAATTATTTGCAGACATACGAGATAGTGTTATAGTCGTTGCTTGCAATCCAGAAGGAATTTGTGATACCGTAACTTACTTAATGAAAGTAGGCAATTGCGGAGACGAAAAAATCGAAGATACCAAAATCACAGGAGAAACGATTTTCCTCGAACCCAACAGACCTGCCAACGAAGAGCGTTTAGACAATACAGAAGAGACTTACCACCTAAGTTTATATCCGAATCCTGCCCAAGACGGTCATTTCAATATCAAAATACAACAGGCTTCAACTGTCCCCCAATACATCAACGTATTTGATGTCAGTGGAAAAATTGTTTATCAAACCAAAGTTCCAGCGAACAGCACGATAGATATCATACCCATCCACTTAACGAATGCCGCCAAAGGACTTTACCTAGTCCAGTGGTCCTCTAACAACGAACAGCAAACACAGCGAGTTGTTATTGAATAACTAAGGATTGTTGTAGAAATAAATGTTCATTTTTATAGCAATCCTAAACTTGAACAGAGAATAATGAATCCTGTAACCTCTTCGGAAGTTACAGGATTTTTTTGCTCTTTACTTTCTGTTTTTTTGGAGAGAACGGTGGGTTACTCCGTTGTCACGCATGCTCCCGCTGTCCGCTACTATAGCCGCCTCGCAAAATCTCTTAGCCATACACAGCTATAACACTACCATCGGGTCTATCTTACAAGGACAGAACCAAAAACTTATATGATCTTAAACAAAACTTACATCAACTTATATGGTAAAAAAACAGCAAATAGCAGTCCAAACCACCCAAAATAGACCTGATGGTAGCGGAATGGTACTGTGTAGGCGCAATCCCTTGTGGTTGCCCGAATTGGCTACCATATTAGCGGACAGCAGGACTTAGCGTCACGACAAAGCAACAAACCGTTCTCTCCTCAAATTAATATAAAAATTTCCCTAAAAAAACATCCTTTACTTTGGACAGCGATATATTTTAACATAATTTTAAGCCCTCAAACATAAACTATTTGAAATAGTTAATTGTTAAAATATTTTTGAAGTCAAATTTACAAACATAATTTTTATGGAAATCAAAGAAGTTTTAGACAGATTGAAAGACGGAAATGCCCGTTTTGTAGAGGATAAATTGGATGGAAAATTACAAAATAGCCATCGTAGAGATGAATTGACAAGCGGACAATCGCCGTATGCCATCATCTTGAGTTGTGCGGATTCGAGAGTCGTTCCCGAATTGGCTTTTGATGCAGGATTGGGCGAGTTATTTGTGATTCGAGTGGCGGGTAATGTTGCCAATACTTCGACGATTGCAAGCATCGAATATGCAGTGGCACATTTAAAAACATCGGTGATTGTGGTGTTGGGTCATGAGAGTTGTGGTGCGGTAACGGCTGCTTTAGATGGTGGCGATAATGGTCATAACCTCAACCATTTATTGGCGCATATTCTTCCTGCAAAGGTCGCTTCAGAGGACAAATCAGTCGATGGCGTTGTGAAAACGAATGCACAATTGACGGCAGATACTTTGTATAGTCGTTCTCCAATTATCAGTGGTGCGGTAGACAACAAATCTTTAGTTATCGTTCCTGCTTATTACAATTTGGGTTCAGGTGCGGTAGATATTCTTGAAGGCAAACATGCTTAAAAAATATTTTTTTTGGAGCGAACGGCCAAGTCCTTCGTCGTGACAGAAAGTCCCGCTATCCATTACAATACCAAGCCATCTTTGGTTTAAGTGGTTTTTGTAGTTTTTGTGGTTTTGCCTTGCGCTTTGGTATTTCCATTACTATCGGGGCTATTTTTGACGGAAGATTTCTTTAACCACAAAAGACCCAAAGAGTCATAATAGAATTGTTCACTGTCTAACCTTATCGCTTCAAAAAATTTCCTATCAACAAATGCAAGGCAAATTCGTCTTGCATTTGTTATTTTAACATAAAATTTCCCATTTACTTTTTCGTTACTTCATAAGTAACTTACAAAAAATCAACCTATATGCACCAAAATAAATTCCCCCTATTCTGTTTATTCCTCTTTTTGGCTTGTTCCAACCTCTATGGACAAAAAGACAACATTGACCAATTTGACCAAGCATATATAGACTGGTACAATTTGGATTATAAGCAAGATAAAGTTGTCGGTACAAGCGTGGACAAAGCATATAAGGAGTTGCTGAAAGACAAAAAGCCGTCAAAAAAGATTGTGGTAGCCGTCATTGATAGTGGTATTGATATTGACCATGACGATTTGAAAGGGAGAATTTGGACGAACAAAGATGAAATTCCCGACAACAATATTGACGATGATAAAAATGGTTTTGTAGACGATATACATGGCTGGAATTTTATAGGCAATAGCGATGGGGAAAATATGATGTTTGCACATTATGAATATACTCGTATTTATAAGAAATTTCACGAAAAATATAAGGACGTTGCTTCCGCTGATAAATTGACAGGAAAAGAAAAAAAAGACTATTTGTTGTACAAAAGTGCGGCGGCAAATTATGACAGAGAATGGGCAAAACACACGGAAGAGAAAGAGCAAATTCAGGGATTTGCTGACAATTATTATAAGGCAAAAGAATTGATTGAACCTTTGTTGGGTGGTAAAAAACTTACCTTAGAATCTGTCAAAAACATAGAGGGTGACGATGAATTATCAGTGGCTTTGAAAGACTTCTTTTTAAAACTATTTGAAAATGGATTCGAAGAGTCGGGCTTGGAGCATATGCAAAAAACCAATAACAATTACTTAGAATATCACTTAAATTTAGATTTTAATCCAAGAGAAATTATTGGGGACAGTCCTTATGATATGACCAATGTAAGTTATGGCAATCCTAATGTCAAGGGACAACGCTCAAGTCATGGGACTTCTGTGGGCGGCGTTATTGCAGCCTTACGCAACAATGATTTGGGCATCAATGGCATCGCTGAGAATGTGGAATTGATGGTGTTGCGTACCGTTCCTAAAGGCGATGAGTATGACAAAGATATTGCCTTGTCGATTCGATATGCGGTAGACAATGGGGCCAATATCATCAATATGAGTTTTGGTAAAGGCTATTCGCCTAACAAAGAGTTCATTGATGAAGCCGCAAAATATGCTGCCTTTAAAAATGTCTTGCTGATTCATGCAGCAGGAAACGAATCTACTAATGTAGATGAACAACCTCGTTACCCAAGCGATAAATATTTGGATGGAACAGATATTCCTAATTGGATGAATGTAGGGGCTTCGGCAAAAAATTTAGATAAGAATTTGCCCGCTTCTTTTTCTAATTATGGTAAAGATGGTGTAGACCTTTTTGCACCAGGTCATCAAATTATTTCGGTACATCCTAAAAACCAATACAATACGGGTAGTGGAACAAGTTTGGCGGCACCTATTGTGAGTGGTGTTGCTGCTTTGGTTTGGTCGTATTATCCAGATTTAACTGCCGTGGAATTAAAGGAAATTTTGGTGCGTTCTGCTTATCCTATCAAGCGTCCCAAAGTGATTAAACCAAGTAATGGTAAAAGTAAAAAAACGAAATTCAAGCATTTGTCTATTGCAGGTGGTGTTGTCAATGCGTATGAGGCTTTGATTTTGGCGGAGAAGTTTAGGTAGTTTTTCGTTTTAGTTGTTTTTAGAAACCGATTTACTGATTTACGAAAACAATCGTTTAGACCATTTAAGCTAGACCCGATAGTAGCGTTATAGCTTACATTGGGTACTGTAATTCTTAGTGCTGTGGTTCTTAGTTCGGTTCTGCTGTGGTTTTCGGTTCTTATTGTAAGCTATAGTAGCGGATAGCGGGCCTAAACGTAACGACGAAGCAATTGACCGTTATCTCCTTATTAAAAAAAAAAAAGCCCCTACATAAATTATGTGAGGGCTTTTTTAATAGTTTATTTATTAGAGTTTGCTTACCCTTCAGGATAACCTGCGTCTTTCCAACAAGTTAAAATCTCTAATTGTTCTGCTGTCAATTCTGATAGCTTTTACATCACCGTTGTATGTAGCAGTATAGGAATCACAGGCTACCACCATATCATCGTCGTCATCATCATTACAAGCTGCAAAAAAAGTAACATTGCAAATCGTAAAATTTTTAATTTCTTCATGAAGTTTTTTATTTATAAATGAATATTTTTTGAGAGTATCAATACTATGGAAGACGACACACTTTTCAAACGAATTTTTTTGAGATTCTGTGCATACCATCCTTTGGTTTCTTGTAAAATCTATATTCTCTCTCCACTAATTTTTTTTAGGACTTCAATCACAATATCACGCTCCTCCTCTCCTATTTTATCCTTATAAAAACCTTCCAAAGTTTCCTCAATTAAGGGCAAAACTTTTTCAGTCAAATCCAAGCCATTTTGTGTAATCTCAATATCCATTTTACGGCGATTGTTGGGACAAATATTGCGGCTAATCAGTTCTTTTTTTTCCAACCGATCCAACAAACGAGTGACATCCGATTTTGTAAATAGTAAGCGTTCTTTTATTTTTCCGACAGGCAAAGGCTCAGGAGCTGCCCCTTCCAAAATACGCAAGATATTAAATTGAATATGGGTAATGCCGAAGTCTTTGAGCACAGCAGATACTTTGCTGTCCAAATAATCGCCTGTTCGCAATAGTTCAACTATCAATTTCAGATGTAAATTATATGTAGCGGAATAGTTTTTCAAAATATGTTTAAAACAATTGTTGTTTAAAACAAATATAGGGCAAATTCTCTAAAAAAGCAAATATGACAACTCTTTGAGTTAAATGCTAAATCTTAATTTCTAATTTTATAAATAAGGAGCGAAAGGTAAAGTACTTCGTCGTGACGCTCAGGCCTGCTATCCATTCTTATGGCAAAAGGACTGACCATATAATAAGCAACAACCACAACTACTAAAACAACTAAAACCACAAAAACTACTTAAACTATTTTGCCATACCATTCCTATCAGGGCTATTTTTCATGGTCTTCCTCTCTATCTGCTTTAAAAAAACGTTAAAAACCTACTAAAAAAACAAAAACTTCGTTCTACACTATGTAATCAAAAAAATGATGGAAATAGGAAAACTAAATAACTGATTAAGAAATAATTAACCACTCGTCACCAGTCACTTGTCACACTAAATTCGTCTATGTTATCATCAATTTTAAGAATTCGGTTTCTTCAAATTTTACGAGGAATTCGGGAGATGGGCTGGATTGCCTTTCTTCTTTTTGCCATTATGGGGTATGCAGCCTTTTTTATGTTTATTCAACTGGGCGCATCTCCGACTAATTATATGATTGTTAGTGCATTTTTATTGATGATGCTCTCTATGCAAATTTATCGCAAAGACAAACGGTTTTTGAATCAGCTTTCAAATCAACCAAATCTTATTCCTTTTACAGAATACAGTGTTTTATCCATTCCTTTATTGGTTGCTTTAATTTACTATCAATATTGGTTGTTATTCTTATTGATTCCCATTGCTTTATATGGTATTTCTCTGGTAAACTATACCCCAAAATCAGTGGCTTCTAACTACTCCATATTACAGTATCTTCCCGATGATGCTTTTGAATGGAAAGCAGTCATCCGAAAGAATTTTTATGTTTTTGCCTTATTGTTGGGTGGTGGTTTCTTGGCTTCTTTTTTGGTTGGCAGCGTACCCATTGCTTTGTTTTTTATAGGCACTTTCTTTTT
>Ga0209186_1001574_pt1 | contig 16711 bp, 12 predicted proteins | sample SidtaG_FD_187426 | JGI IMG/M metagenome (GOLD analysis project Ga0209186, IMG submission 187426) | Marine algal microbial communities from Sidmouth, United Kingdom - Sidmouth_Male2 metaG (SPAdes) (version 2) | ecosystem: Host-associated > Algae > Red algae > Unclassified | place: Sidmouth...
CAGACTCGCCGACCTTGCGATACAAACCGCCCCGTTCGGGGCCAGAGATCACATGCGAGATAAATGGACGGGTTCAGGATAAAGTGAATCCCGCCTCGGCTCCAGCTTGGCATCGACCCTCAGGGTTGAAGTAGCTGCGCGGACCACGGAGAGCACGGAGAACACGGAGGAACGGCGTGCAGCCGAGAGGCCTCGCCGCCTTGATTCCATAACCCGCCTGTTGAGAGCGGCTTGAAAAAGTCTGACTCATTTAGTCACGAATTAACATGGCAAGGATCTAACCTCCCCTCGCAGGCTGTTTGAGCCACGAAGCGATACGATGGCAATCATTGACCCAGTCGAGAGAATCAGTATACGTTTATTCAGGAGGTTGATGAATGACGAACGATCCACGACAGGAAGTGACTTTGAGGGTTCCGATCGGAGTAACCTTGGTGACCTTGTATTTTGTGCTAAGCGGAATCATCGGGCTTTGTTTCGTTGCGTACCGACTTAGCAACGATCCATTGCCAGAACTACAAATTGTCGATGCTTTCTGGGGACTCAACCTCCTCATCGGAGTCGGACTGCTGCGCCGAAGCCGCTTTGTTCGGGGCTTTCTTTCCTTCTGGTTTTTCCTCGGCTACGCGCTGACAATCTTATATGTGACCCTGCTCTTGAATGGCGTTGTCGACGCTCCCTTAGATGATCTCTTCATGGTCGCCCTTGGCCTTAGCCTCGTGTTCTCCGTGGTCATCCATTTCGCCTTGTACACGAAAGGCGCCAAGGACTACTTCGCCGGGCGACAATAAGATCAGAGCAAAAAACGGGCGAGTGCGGATGACCCGAACCAAAGTCTGCTTCAATCGCGGTCGTCCTAAACCGCACCGGCTCGGGAGGCCCCTCGCCCTCCAGGTTTTGATTTTGAACGATCCAGAAATATTAAATTGATGCTGCACTAGCCGCACACACCCATTCCTTTGCCCCAAATTCCTTTGCCTCCGCAGAGCGGTCTAACCAGAGGGCGAACGTTAAAGGGTCTTCCAATTTTCCGTCGAGCAGTTAACCCCTGCGTATGCCAAAAATGCCCCGCCGCCGCTTCGGTCGCACCGAACTCGACATGCCTGTGTTCTCCACGGGCGGCATGCGCTATCAGCATTCTTGGGAGGACGTTGACCCCGCCGAAATTCCCGCTGCGAACCAAGCCAATCTTGAAGCGACCATCCGACGCTCGGTCGAACTCGGCATCAATCACATCGAAACCGCGCGTGGCTACGGCACCTCCGAAATCCAACTCGGCCAAGTCCTGCCCAGCTTTCCGCGCGACGAACTCATTGTGCAGACCAAAGTCGGGCCGACCGAGACGGTGAAGGAGTTCAACGCGACCTTCAATTTATCGATGCGCAACCTCAAACTCGACCACGTCGAACTGCTGTCGCTGCACGGCATCAACGACCGCCAGACCCTCGACTGGTCGCTCGGCCATTGCATCGAGGCCGCACACAAACTCCGCCGCGTCGGACGCGCCCGCTTCATCGGCTTCTCCACCCACGCGCCGACGCCGATCATCATCGAGGCGATCAACTCGGGTGCGTTCGACTACATCAACGTCCACTGGTATTGGGTGAACGATTTCAACTGGCCGGCCATCCTGATGGCACGTCAGCAGGACATGGGTATTTTCATCATCAGCCCAAACGACAAAGGCGGCATGTTGTACAAACCGACGCCGCAACTCAAACGCCTGTGCGCGCCACTGAGTCCGATGCAGTTTAACGACATGTACTGTCTCAGCCGCGACGAGGTGCACACCCTCAGTCTCGGCGCAGCCAAGCCCTCCGATTACGACGACCACATCGAGGGCCTGAAGCACTACAAGCAACGGGCCAAAATCAGCGCCGAGATTTCCGAACGCCTGCACGCGCAAATGCGCAAAAAACTCGGCGCCGACTGGTACGCGAACTGGGCGGTCGGTCTGCCGGAATATTGGGATGTCCCCGGTGGAGTGAATCTCAAAGAAATCTTCCGATTGTACAATTACGCCAGCGCCCTCGGCATGACCGAGTGGGCGGCGATGCGCTACAACCTGCTCGGCAACGCCGGCCATTGGTTCCCCGGCCAGAACGCGAAAAAACTGCGCAAGCGCGGCTGGGAAAAATGCTTAGAGAAAAGTCCGTTCTCGATGACCGACATTCTCGACACATTGCGCGAGGCCGAAGACTTGCTCGGCGGCATCGAGGTGAAGCGCTTGAGCGAATCGTAGCCAGTAGCCAGTAGGTAGCAGCTGGTGGTTGGTAGTTGGTAGGTGGTAGCTGGGTGGTGGGCAAGGTTGAGGCGATTGTGCACGCTATTTCATCGTGGCAAACTCTCGCCATACTATGGCAAACTTCTGCCATGTTATGGCAAGGTTTTGCCACAAGGCCGCCTGCAATAATCGGGCGGTTTGAACGTATATTGAACGAACGATTCACAATGATCACAACGCCATGAAAACACTTTTCACTGTCTTGGTTCTTCTCTTTGCCGCTCTTGCTGCCGTCGGTGGTTGGTTCGGTCTGCAACAAAAAACGGCTGCCGCCGATGCCGAAGCCAAGATGCTGGCGATGCAGAGCCAGGTAGACGCGGCGGTCGCGGCCCGCGGTGCGCTCGAGTCCGAAGTGGTGCGCTTGAAAACGCAGCTCGGCGCGGCCCAAGCCGCGTCCGACATCCCGGGTGCCCCGGTGATTTCGGTCGACGCGGTGGACGGACTTAAAGCCGAACTCGAGAAGAAAGAGCGCGAAATCGCAAAACTGAAGGTGCAGCCGACCGCTCCGGACCGCAGCGTCTCGCCCCCTGCGAGCCCGAACCAACCGGACATCTCACGCGAGGATCGCCGCGCGGCGGAGATGGCGCGCATGAAGGCGGAAGAGCCTGCGGAGTACCAAGAAATGATTCAACGCCGCGTGCAGATGCGGGTCGAGATGAAGCAGGGCTTGGACGACCGGATGAAATTCTTTAAGGGTATTGATCTCACCGGTTTGCCGAGCGAGACCGTGGCGCGCCACCAAGAGCTACTCGGCAACCTCCAGAAAATGAGCGCCAGTTTTGCCGCGATGGCAGCGAACCCAGAAGGGCAGGGGGACTTCGGCGACATCCGCGAACAGATGATGTCAATGAACGAGGTGATGAGGGAACAGCGCGGCATTCTCATGGAAGACCTCGCGGTCGACCTTGGACTTAAAGGCAATGAGGCGGGTGAGTTGGTCGATACGATCGAATACATCCGCGAGATGACCAGCCCGCCACGTCCGAGTGGCGGTGGTCGCGGTGGTCCGGGCGGTGGACGTGGTCGTTAGGATTGTCAGTGATCAGTAATCAGTGATCAGTTTTGTCCGCGCTGGCGCGCGGGATTTTTGTGTACGCTTTGGGCCTCGTAACGGTGTCCGCACAATGACAATGTTCTCAATCGCAATCGGCTCGGGAGGCCCCTCGCCCTCCAGTTCTGAACTCGAAGTTCGAGATGGCTCAGATTTGAATGCGTTGAATAAACAAGGCCCGAAGGGCCTGTATCACTGATTACTGATCACTGATTACTGACCACTGAATCCCCAAAACTCGATCGCAATCGGCTCGGGAGGCCCCTCGCCCTCCAGGTATTAGATAGTCCGTTCGATCACTCCGCTTCCTCGGTCTGAATCTCGAGACCTTGGATTTGCATGAATGCGCCGTCCGGTGACCCGTTGCCAAATCCGAACGAATTCGCGCCGTCGCCGAGGATTTGGATTTCGGCGCCTCCGAAGCTCCTGCCGAGTTGATCGTTCAACTGCTTTTGCATCTGTTCGTGCGCCTCGGCCTTTTTCAGGTTGTTGTCGAGGTGGGCGGCGAGGGCGGCGGTTTGTTGTTTGTCGAGAAAGCCGGACGCGTCGTCGGTCAGTTTGGTGTAGCGTTCGGCGAGTTGGTCGAGCCGTTCCTCGGACTCCCCTTTGCCCGCGTTTGCGGCGTAGTCGTTGGCGAACGACTCCATGCCGTTGAACAGCTCCTTCATTTGTATGTGTTGTTCGGGCGCGAGCGCGAGACCGCGTCCGAGGGCTTCATCGAAGGCTTTGATTTTGCCGCGGGCGTAGGTGGTGTCTTCGTATTCCTGCAGGCGCTCGTAGCCTGCTTCGCCGAGGAACTCGGCCAGTTCCTTTTCGACCTTGTCCTGATGTTTATCGATCGCCGCCCCGTCGATGAAGCCATTGGAAAAGGGCAGTTCGTCACGCTTGGCCAGCAGGTCGAGAAAGGCTTGGCGTTTTTCGAAGTCGAGATCGAACTGGCCCATTAGATCGGCGTAGTCGCTCTCGACGGTGGTGCGTTTATTGGCGGCGTGTTGTAACTTGAAGGCTTGGCCCATGCCCTGTTCGTCAAAACTGAACGAGCTGTTGGTGGAGACGACGACATTGGACATGTTGAGTCCGCCGAACAAGCTGCCGAGAGCGGCACCGATCTTGTCGCCCAACTGGGCTTCGAGTGCTTCTTCTGCACTGAGCGGTTCGCCGTCGGGGCCGACCATGACGGCGTTGGCGAGCGCGGCTTCGGGGTCGGGCACATCGGCGAAGCGGGCCCGGTTGGGGTTGGCGGTGCTGTTTTCGAGCACGGCGACTTCGAGTTGGGCGATGCGCATCTTTTGTTCAAGGGTGAGCGCGCGCAACTCGGCGAGTTCGGTGTCGCGCGGATCGTCTGCCGCGATCGGTTCGGGCGCGACTGGTTCTGTTTTGGTGGCGTCCTTGGTGAAATAAAGGACGGCGAACAGGGCGGCAAGCAGACCGAATACAATCGATGGAAGGTGTCTCATGCGGGCCAGACGACACAAGCCCGTTGATTTGTTCAAGTACTTGCGCGGTTTATCCTGCTTCGTCGCTCGGAGGAGGATCGTCTTGGGTCGCGTCGAGGACCTCGCGGAGTTTGAGAAGCAATTCTTCCCCGCCGATCGGTTTCTTCAATTGGTCGTCGGCGAACGACATTTTTTCCGCGGACAATGCGGAACCACTACAAAGAATCACGGGGATATTGGGCCGGATTTTCTTCGCCTCGGCCGCGATGCGGTGGCCGCAGAGATTGGGCATCGTCTCGTCGGTGACAATGATGTCGTAGGCATTGGGGGCGTTGCAAAAACTCTTGAGGGCGGCGCGGCTGTCTTGGCGAATCTCGACATGGTAGCCGTGGTCTTCAAGAATTTCACGGGCGACCACGCAGATCATGTATTCGTCGTCGAGAAACAGAACCCGTTCCTCGCCGCGCGGCATGAGGCTTTCACGCTGTGGCGCGTCACTGGGTTTGAGCGGTAGAAAAAGGCGAAAAATGGTGCCGTCTTTAGCGCGGTTGAGTGCGATTAGCTGGCCCTCATAGCGCCGGGCCGCGTCGAGGGAGACGGACAGTCCGAGTTCGAGGGCAGCGATGCGTTCGAGGTCGAGGTCGGTGTAGGCTTCGCTGCGGGTGTCGCGGATTTCGACGCGGGCGTAGGGTCCGGGCCGCAGATCTTCGACTTCGTCCGTCACCAGTTCGATTCCGCGCAGGAAGATTTCCAGTTCGCCGCCGACGGGCATCGCGACGGCGGCGTTGGTGCCGAGGGAGAGGAAGAGTTGCTGCAACTCGATGGCATTGCCGACGACCGGACCGAGTTTGCGGTCGAGGCGGCTGGAGACTTTGATCGTCGAGGGCAGGGATGAGCGGAGTAGGGCGACCACTTCCTCGATGACGAGGTGCAGCAGCAGATCCGATTTGGATCCGTCCGAAGCGCGGTTGAACAAGAGAATTTGTTCGACCAGAATTTCGGCGCGCATCAGGCAGGTTTTGATGTTCTTGAAATAGACGTCGGTCTGTTCATCCCCATCGCCAAATTTGGTTTGCAGCAATTGCAGATAGCCGTTCACGGGGGTGAGCAAGTTGTTGAAATCGTGGGCGATTCCTTGGGCGATGGCGGCCAAGTTGTCACGGCGCTGCAACATTTCTCGATCTTTCAGATCGTTCCCTCGGACCTTCTCCGAGGGATGGGTGATGGATGCTTTGCGGATACCTGCCATCCTAAAAGATGGACCCTACCGGTCTGGTGTCAAGGTGGTGCGATGCCGGAAAGCTCAGGAAAAATGAACGCGGTCGGAACGATACGTTACAGTCCGCGTTCTTGTTCCACATCTTCCTTCTCCTCAACATCTATTGACGGCTCGGGTAAGCGGACCGGCTTCTTCATTTTAAATAATTTGAGATGCGCCTGAAATTCGGCCCAGCGTTGTTTTTCCTCATCGGGATCGATCAACTCGATGGCCTTCTCCTGCATTTCGACCGCCTTTTCAAAGTCGCCGACTTCCGCGTAGGCGGCGGCGAGCGTGTCGACCGAATAGGACGCCTCGTAGTCCTCGGATTCGCAAACGATGGTCGCGAGCCGGACCGCTTCCTTGCCGTCGCGGAACCGTGCATCGGCGGCACCGGCGAGCACCCAAGCGATGTTGTTGCGGGCGACTTGATTGTTGGGGTCGATGGCGATGCTGCGTCGGAAGTCGCGCAGGCAGGCTTGCCATTGTTGGGCTTCGAGGAAGTGATTGCCGCGCACCAGAAATTGGCTGGCCAAGGTTTCGCCGCGGTAGAGATCTTCTACTTCGATCGCTTGGTTCATGTCGCGCACGGCTTCGAGTCGGAACTCAAGATTACCCCAGATGCTGGCGCGTTCGATACTCCGGCCGCCGGTGTCGCGGGCAAAGCCCATGGCGCGGCTGGACGCCAGCAAGGCAATCCGCGATCCGTCTTTGCCGACAATGGAGGAGCGCAGTTCGCCGCGTGCGTACAATCCGCGCGGGTAGTTTGGCGCGTTTACGAGCACGCGTTCGGCGAGTTTGAGCAAGTCCTCGGCGTCGAGATCGCTGTTGTAGTAATCTTTGTATTCGCGCACGAAGCGCGCGGTGTGGGCGCGTAGCTCTTTGCTGAGTTCGACCGGCGGCGGAATGTCGTCGACCGGCGCAGTGCGGATGGTCTCGGCGCTGATGACGAGGACCTGCCGGTGCAGGCGCACGATCAAGCCGCCAGGCCAGACGGAAAGAATTCGGCACTGCGGCAGCGGGAAGCGCGCTGGGCTGCCGGGCGGAGGAGCCAGCCGGACGCGTTTGCCGTCGCGCAGGATGCACAGGCCGCCGAGAGCATCGCGCCAGGCGAAGGTGCGTTCGTCGATGCGGGCCAGATCGAACGCGGACACCTGTTCGCAGTCCGGCGCGGGGGAGGGGGCCCAGTGGCCGGGCAGGTCTGCCGCGATTTCGTCGACCGATCCATCAAGGCCGAACGCGAACAAGGCCCAGCGCCCCGGTCTTGGATCGTCTTCCGCTGCCGGACGGGTCGTTCGAAGTGCGAGATAGGTGTGGCTTGGATCGAGACTGCGCGGCACGACGACCCGCCGAGCGGGAGGGAATTGGCGTAGGTCCGAGCCCTCATCGTTCTCGGCGGTTGCGGATTTTCCTGCGGCGTCGATGCCTTCGATCACCCCCGCGAGTCGTTCCCGCACCTCGGGATCGACGGCGGCGTCATGGATGCGTTGCAGCTGTTCTTTCCACGTGCCGAACTCGGTGCGCAGCGTGCGTGTGGCCCGTTCGCGTTCGCGGTGGGTCGCGGCGCCGAGTTTTCCAACGAGGCGGGCGAGTTCGGGCGGCGGCGGGGCTGCGTCCGGTCGCCACATTTCAAGTCGAGCCGAGTTCGGACCAGACCGCAGCCACAGCCCGCCGGGTTCGGCAAAGATCTGTTGGTCGCTCAACGCCGGCGGCATTGAACTGCGGGCGAGACCATTCCAGCCGGGCGCGTGCAACCACACGGGACTGCGCGGTTGCGACTCGACGGCATAATCGCCAATGGCCCCGAAGGACCCGTCGCGGCAGCCCCGCGAAAGGAGGACCTGGCCGCCGAGACCTTCGCGGATCGCGTATCGGGCAGACCACGGTGATACCTTGGGCACTGGTTGGACCTCATCCGTGGTCGGCGCAATCTCGGCTGCCGGTTCGTTCCAGCCCAGGTCGACGGGGTAGTGATCCAACCGCTCGGCCACGGGGACAGTCGCATCCTTGGGCGGCGTTCGCCAGCGATGGATCCCGGTGGTGGAAAGCAACCAGAGGTCGCCGTTGCGGGTTTCCCAAGGAACGCCGCGAAAGCGACCGCCTCCGCTGTCGTGCGCTCGATTCCACGTGAGGGCGGGGGCGGTCTGCTTCGGATTGGCGAGTACTTGGTGAACGTCCTTGCCGTCGGACACGATCCAGGCATTCCGATCAACCGGATCGAGGGTTCGGAACCAGCCCGCACCGCCTTGGTCGATGTGCACGGCCACGGGTTCGACGCCGGTGGCGGCCGCGAGTTCGTCGCCAGGAATCCAGCGGATAGCGGGGCCGTCGGCGGGCTTGGCTCCGGCCAAACCACGACGTTCTTCCGGATCGGCGTTGGTGGCAACCGCCCAGGTTCCGTCGTGGAGAACGCGCACCTGCTGCACGTGGGCGGGCAGGACCAGATATTCGTTTACCACCTTGCCCGCGAGACCGACGGGCACAGTTGTTGGGGCCGGCTGCTCGGGCGATTGCCCGAACGCGGCCAGCATGGCTAGGCCGCTGAGAAGGAGGAGAGTTCGACAGATCATGCGTTGCAAAAGAACGTCAGATACGGCCAAGGTACAAGACCGGAATCCGATGACCGAACCGACGCCACCGCCACCACCGCCTGCCCCAAGCCCCGTGGATTTTTTGGTCCGTCCGGCCGTTTGGAACGCGGACGCGGCGGGTTTGATGTCGGTTCGGACCACGGTCTTTGTCGACGAGCAGAACGTGCCAATGGAGCTGGAACGCGACGGCCTTGATCCCGCCTGCCGCCATGCCCTCGCGTTCGCTTTGACTGCCAATGGAACGGCGAAGGAGACCTCGCCCATCGGGGTTGGTCGGGTCACCGCGTCCGGGCACATTGGCCGCGTGGCGGTGCTCGCCGACTGGCGCGGACGCGGCGTGGGCACCGCCCTCATCCGTTGCCTGATCGAGCAAGCCGACGCTCCGGTTGTCGATCTCAATTCCCAGACGCACGCGATCCCGTTCTACCAACGCCTCGGTTTTGTGGTGACGGGAGACGAGTTCGAGGAGGCCGGGATTCCGCATCGGCGGATGATGTTGAAGAAGCGGGTTGGGCATATCGGATAGCGCGTTATGGACCAGCAGCAGATCAATCCCTATCAGGCCCCTGAAAGCTCCACCGTCCCGGACAAACCCCGAGGCGTTTATCTTGAGGGTGAGTTCCTGGTGGTCGCCAACGGGACCGTCATGCCTCCCATCTGTCTGAAAACGGGGGCCCCTCTCTTGCCTTCGGATCCGATTCGGGCCGTGCTCAGGTGGCCAAAGTTCATGTGGATTTTGGGCCTTCCTTTTGGCCCCATTGGCTGGGTCATCTCAGCATTCGCCTTGTACACCCAGCGGAAGGCGAGACTCGATTATTATCTCAGCACGGAGGCCGTTCGCCATCGTTCACGATGGACGTTGTACAGCGCGGGGTTCTTGATCGTCGCGGTCATCTTGATCGCCCTCATTGTGTATCTTGAGGCCTATGCCGATATTTCGCTCAATCCGATGATCTCCTTGCCACCCGTTTGCTTCGTATTGGCCCTCTCATGGGTAAGCCTCGGTCGGGGCCGCGCTTTTCGGGTCAGCAAGATCGAGGAGGATTGGATTTGGCTCGGAGGGTTGAGCGTTGCCGTGCGCAAAGAACTCGTTCGAAATGCGGGGCAGGCGACGCAAAAGAATGGATAAATTGCGCGCGTTAGACAGAGTTATGGAGCCGCTTGCAGCGGTGCGGGCGACTGCAGTTCAAAGCGTAACTGCTCGTCCTTCTCGCCCCCAGTCTTGAACGGTTTTTTGATCAGCTGGTCTTTGGTTTGAACCCTCTCCCCGTTCCAGATTTCGAGCACGTAGTCGGTGTTCGGTTCGAGGTGTAGCGTGAGCATGTCGTTGCTGTCCTGATCCGGTCCGCGGGTGACGCCTTGAGCGACTTGTTTGCCGTCCCGCAATACCCGAACGCGCCGGACAACGCGCTCGCCTTTTGCGTCGAATATTTGGATGAATCGCCGCGCTCTTTTGTCGCCGGGACGCGCGTAGGAATCGGTGACGTTAACGCCCGGAACATAATCGACGCTGCGGTTCCAGATCAGCGGAAAGGGTGTCTTGCCCGCGCTGGGCTTCCACGAACTTGCGTAGATCGCGTGCATCTTCTCGTCGCGTTGCGCCTGTGCCGCATCGCCGGCGAACCAGGCCTTGCCGAGTCCGGCTTTGTTGTACTCGCAGGCACCGGTGTACTGCCACGCTTCGCCGTTCCAGACTTCCACCCAGCTGTGATTGCCGGGCTTGTTGGACCATTGTGGCGTGCCGACGAAGCGGGCCGGAACGCAGCAGGCGCGGCAGGCGTCAATCAATAGAACGGAGAGGCCGGTGCAGGAGGCGTAGCTCGCTTTCATGCTCTCGTAAGGCGACTGGTCTGGCTTGGGTCGCTTGCGCGCGTGATACTTCACGTTCACGATTTTCCAGATGTCGCGGTTGAGAATTTGCGCGGCCTCGCCGGGTGTTTTGGCGTCCTTGACCAACGGCAAAAAGCGGTCGCGAAAATCCTCGCGCCAATCGTCGCGGCGTTCGTTGATGCTGGCGTAGGGGAGGACATCGTTGTGGAACAGCGCGTCCGGCATCGTCTTGCCCCACGGCACGGCAGCGCGCGCTTCGTGGGCCACCCGAACATTGCGCAGCAGGTAGTCGGCGGACAGCGATGTTAGATCGCGTTCGGGCATGTGGCGGATCAGGAAGGTCATCGACGCGTGCTGTTCGCCGGGCACGTCGGCGAGTGCTTTCTTGAGTTCGGCGCGGTTGGCTCCGGCGCGTTCGAGAACGGACACAAGATCGGCAGAGGCCGGTTTCAATTTCGTGTCGACCTCTGTTGGCGAGGGTTGTGCCACGAGCAAGCATGGGCTGATGAACAGGAGTAACAGGAAAGGGGAAAGGCGCATAAATGAAGAATGCCTGCCCCGTTCGTTCGCGTCACTCCTTTTTTAATTCGTCCGTTTTACTCTCCAGCGATCTCTGGTAGAAATGTCGCATGAAAGCCTCCGGTCCTCTAACGTGAAGAAACCATTCCAACGCAACGGCAGCGGACACGCACGTGAGTTCGATCTCTCATGAACCTCGCCGAACTCTATCTAAAAGCCTCCATGCTGGAACACGGTCCAGCCAAGGTTGCCTTGTTCGAACGCCTGATTGAACAGGCGGATCAGGAGGGCGTGGCCGGGTTCCAGGTTTCGGGTCGCCTCGAATACATCCGTGCCGCGAATAAGATCGGGCAGCAGGAACGCGGCATGATCGCCACCGCTTGGCTGGCCCGCCATCTGGATCGGCGCCCCGACGACTTTACCAAGAACCAAACTCGGAAAACGCTGCACCGTCTGAAGTGGGCCTGCACCAGCGCTCCGTGGTTTCCGAAGGTGCCGCGCGATCGGCTCGACGGGCTGCTGGCCGACTATGAAGCTCGGGTCGGTCCAGCGGAGGAACGCGCGTTGGCCTACATGCGTTCGTCGATTTTCGGCGAGCTCGGTGAACTCGACCGGATGGAATCTGAGCGTTTAAAATTCGAGCGCTTGCCGCGGGGCGAGTTCAGTGATTGCGAGGCGTGCGAACGCAATTACAGCGTCAGCGCCTTGCTCAAGTTGGACCGTTTTTCGGACGCGATCAACCTCGCCGGTCCGATCCTCGACGGTTCGATGATCTGCGAACATGTCCCAGCCGGGACCATCGGTTTGCTGCTCGAAGCGTGGCATGCGGTTGGTGATTTGGAGACGGCGGAGGCGATGCTGAAGCGTCTGCTCAAACTCAAAGGCGGACGCTTCGACTGGGTCTGGGGCAACGGCGAAATTCTCGAACACTACGCCGTGACCGGCAACCAGCGCGACGGGATTCCCTTTCTTGAAAAGACCCTCTGCAAGGCCACCGCGAGCCACGATGTCATCGGCCAAGTTCGTTACGGGCGCGGCGCGATCCGCCTACTCGAACGCATCGCTCCCGAGCGGGTGCTTCGGCTCACGCGGGTCGTGGATTTGCAGATGGATGATATGTCGGCTGGCGCGTTGCTGGTGTGGATGCGTTCGGAGACGGCTGGGTTCGCGGCGGCCTTGGATGAACGGAATGGCAATGCGTTTTATACCGAGTTCTTGGCGAAGGGACGACCGGTTGATTCGCCGTGAGGGGGCTCGCTAAACTGATCTGTCAACCGGGCTCTGGCTTCGCATCCGACGAAGCGAGTCCCCGACCCGACGAACCCCAAAGAGGTCAACATTGGTTCCCGATATGAAATTTCAATTTTACAGTTTGCTGGTCGGACTGATGCTTGCATTTCCTCATCAAGCAACGGCTGATCAACCCTACGAACTTCGCCTGAACAAAGTCGGGTCGAATACCGTTTATTCGATTCAGCATAACGTGGTGCCGAAGGAGAAGTTGGCCGATCTGTTTCTGAAAGGGTTCCAAGGCAAAAACGCGGACCTTGTTGTGATCGTCGGTGACGGTATTGGGTTCAAAGAACTCGATGAAACCTTCAGCTTGCTCTCAAAATCTGGGATCGAAACCTTTACCTTGATGGGGACGAAGGGGCGGGGCGCTTATGACATGAAAGTGAATCGGACCATCGTGTTTTTGGATGAAGAGAATCTTCCTGATCTCGAGGATGAGCCGAAGAAAAAGGTGCCGGATCCTTTCTTCGGATGGCCGCCAGAAAAATAATGGCGCTTCTATGTGCCAACGCGATTTCTCCTCTTCGACACCGGGCCGAAAACCCATGTCTCGGCACGTCGTGGAACGACATGGTACCTTTCCTGCTCTATCTACGGCAACTGTCGCCGCTGCGCGATCCACCGAGTGAGCGCGACTTCGGCGAGCAGCAGTAAGAACACGGCCACGATCAAAATCTTCCATAGCTCTTTGCCGAACTTGCGCCCGCTCAACAGACCGGCGACGTCGCCGACGGAGTCGACCGGCACAATCTCGATCCGGTCTTTCAACGAGGCGAGTTCGGCGTTGGTGATGGGGTCCAGCTTTCCTTCGTTCGGATTGGCGGTGACGACAAAGGGTGCGCGTCCGGTTTCATCCGCGAACGCGGTCGGCACCTGACCGGACACCGCCCACACGCCGGGCACGATGTCCCCGCCGACGGATAGCCGCGTGGTGGTTCGGCCGTTAGGCGCCCTCACCTTGGTCCGCTCGACCGGACGGCCTTGTTGGTCTGGGCCGATCGCGCTGGCTTTTGCGCCGACCGGGAAGGGCAGGTCGAGTCGCGGGCTGGGGGTGAGGTTGAGTTCGGGGCGACGCGGTGCGGCGAGGTGGTACACCAGCTCGTGCAGGAAGGGGAGGAAGGCGAGTCGGGCGGGTAGGGTGGTGGACTCGGGGCCGAGTCCGAAGCCGAGTTGGATGACTTCGCCTTCACCGACCGGGTGGGCGGCGAGCAGCGGCGCGCCGTTCGACCAGCGTGCCAGAACGCGTTCCTCGTGTTCGCGGATCTGCCAGTAGCTATGCGCGATCGTCTTGCCGAGGTCGCTGCGTTTGGCCTCGCTAACCACCGAAAGCGCCGGGTGCCGGAAGGAGGTGAGCGCGGCGGTGACCGGCGTCGCGGACGGGTCGGTCACTTGTAGTTCTTCAAACGAGAGTGGCAACATACGATCGCCGTTTGGCGCGCGCCAGCGGTTGTACCAGCCGGCTTGCATGCCCGAACCCGGAGCGATGAGCATGCCGCCGCCGGCGAGCACCCAGGTGCCGAGCGCGTCCGCGAGAGGGTCCGGAAGTTGTGGAACGTCACAGAGCACCACGGTGGCGACGCCGGCGAGGTTTTCAGGGTCGAACTCAGCCGCCGTCACGACGCGCGTTTCGATCAGGCGCGCATCCTCATCCGCTCCGCCCGATTGGCGGCTGCGTGGCGCGAGGGCGGTGGCGGCGAAGGTGCTGGCGCGTTCGAGGCGCGGCGCGCTGGGTCGACCTTCGATCAGCAACACGGACAGGCCGCCGACCACGTTCACCGCAAACGGGCGTTCGTTATCGCCCGGCAAATCGTCGTCGACGTCGACGCTGGCGCGCAGGATGTGCGTTCCCGATCGCGTGAAGCGGTGGTCAAACACGGCGGTTTCGATGGTGCCGGGCGCGATCGAGCCAAAGGCGCGGGACACTTGCGAGTCGCCGTCCGCCACGCCCGCCCGCTCGGCAAAATGCAGGTGCAGGGCGCGCGGCGTGACCGCGAGTTCGCCGGTGTTTTCCAGCGAGACTGTGATGCGCACCGGGCGGTCGGGTCCGATCACATCGCGCGAAAGTTCGATGCCGGCGACGGCGAGGTTGGCCAGCGGTTTGGGGGCGGAGAAGCGGCGCAGAACGACCCGTGGCGGCTGGTCGAAATCGTTCCAGGCACCGGGATCTTCAAGCCGCCAGCCCTCGCGCTGCGCGTCGGTGAACAGGACGATCTGTTGGTCGGACTGACTGCCGCGTTCGAGGGCGCGCACGGCAGCGCGCAAGGTCGCGGGGGCGTTCATGGTGCCGGCGGCCGAACGCGCGCGGTCAATCGCTGGGGTCAGTTCTAACAATTTCGAACTCGGCGTCGCGACCAGCGGTCGCGCCACCGGTCCGCCGAGTAGCACCGCGAACGCACTGCCGCCCGGTGCGCGGTCGAGCAGTTCGCGCGCCTCCTCGCTGGCCCGGGCAAAATTGGATTGTCCGTTGACCACCGCGTCCATCGAGGCGGAGGCGTCGATGACCACCGCGATGTCCTGTGCTCCGCCGCTGCCGAAGCGTTCGAGATTGAGCCGCTTTTCGAACAGCACCAGCGCGCCGGCGAGCAGCAACAGCAGCAGGGCCGCCGCGACCAGCAAGCCGCGCCACAACGGCGCGCCCCACAAAGCCATGGCACAGCCGAACCCCACCACCGCCAGCAGGATGAGTGGCAACACCAGCAGCCAGGGCACCGCCGCGCCCGGCGGAATGAACGGTCGCGCCAGCCCCATCGCGAGCAAGGCGAGCAGGAGGCAACGGCAGCTTAATAGCAGCGCGTCCTCGAGTCGGATATGGCGGGTGCGTTTGGCCAGCGACTCTTCGAGAAAGCGCATCGCGCCCCAGTCGGTTTCGCGCGCCGCCGAACGATTGAGCAAATGCAGGATGACGGGAATCGCCATGCCCAGCAGGCCGAGCAGACTCCAAAACCAGATGGCGTTGAAAAAATCCATGCAGCCAATCCGGTGATGCCGCGCCTAGGCGAACAGGGCGCGCACTTTCTTTACGGATTTGCCCAAGGTGAAAATGGCGACTCGGTCGCCGTCGAGCAGGATCAGTCCGCCGGTGGCCGGCATGGTGCCTTGGCCGTCGCGCAGGATCATCGCAATGATGGAGCCCTTTGGCAGTTTCAGGTCCTTCACCATGATGGACGCCCATTCGTGGCCGACGGGGATATCGAACTCCAACAGCTCGCCGTCGAGGTGCTGGAACTTCAGATCGCTCTTCACATTGCGACCCTGAATGAAGTGGTAGATCGAGTTGAACAAGGAGACGTACGGATCCATGGCGCGGTCGAGCATCGAAGACTTGATGATGATCTCGTGATACTGTTCACGGGTGATGCGCGCGATGGTGGCCGCCGCGCCTTTTCGTTCGGCGAGGATGCAGGCCATGATGTTACTCTCGTCGTTGGCGGTAGTGGCGATGAAATCGGAATTCTCGTTGAGCTGCACTTCGTCGAGCACGTCGCTGTCGAGAAAGTCGCCGTGGACGACCAAGCAGTCGAGAATCTCGCTGAGCATCTCGGCGCGTTCGAGTTTGTTCTCGATCACCACCACCTCGCTTTTGCCTTTCTGCAAAATGTTGGCGAGGGAGATGCCGGTCGCGCCGCCGCCAGCGATGACGATGCGGCTCGCCTTCTTTTCGCTTGGGCAGGCGTATTCCAAAAAGGCGTCGACGTCGTCATGCTCACCGACGACGTAAAAGGTGTCGCCGACGATGAACTGGGTCTCGCCGTCTGGAATCTTGACCTTGCCGCCGTTTTTGCTGGCGATGAAGCGGATTTTTTCCAGTCCGGCCTCGGGGGGCGCGTCGCGTAGCGGGGCGAGTTGCAGCGGCGAGTCGGTCGGCATTTTCACGCCGATGGCGATCGCCCGGTCGTCGAACAGTCCGGCGACTTCCAAGGCGGCCGGCATTTTCACCATGGTGGCGAGTTCCTTGGCGAGTTCGACGTGTTCGTTGACGATCAGGTCGATGCCAAACGCCTCGGCGGCCACGCCTTCGTAGTCGGAGTGGGTGACCCGCGCGACCGAGGTGGGGACACCGGCGTGCCCGGCGAAAACGCAGGCGAGCAGGTTGGCCTCGTCGGAACCGGACACGGCCAGCAATACCTCGGCATTTTTTACGTTGGCCTGTTCGAGAATCTTCGGTCGGGAGCCTTCACCTTGAATGGTGACGATGTCGACGTTGGCACTGGCCTCGGCCAAGGCGTCCTTATCCATGTCGATCAGCGCGATCGTATGGTTCTCGTCTTGCAGGCGTCGGGCGAGCATTTGGCCCGCTTGGCCGGCTCCGATGATGATGATGTGCATTGGGCTGACTTTACCCGCTTGGCCGAAGGTGCAAAGGGGAAAGATGCGGCCTTCGGCCGGAAGATGGAAGGTGGAAGATGGAAGATGGAAGGTGAGGGGCCTGCGGCCGGAAAATCCTAGGTA
>Ga0209186_1001577_pt1 | contig 16684 bp, 17 predicted proteins | sample SidtaG_FD_187426 | JGI IMG/M metagenome (GOLD analysis project Ga0209186, IMG submission 187426) | Marine algal microbial communities from Sidmouth, United Kingdom - Sidmouth_Male2 metaG (SPAdes) (version 2) | ecosystem: Host-associated > Algae > Red algae > Unclassified | place: Sidmouth...
AGAAACTGAAGCCCCCGCCCCGCCAAAGCCTACTCGTGCCCAAAAATATCGACTTCAGAGCAACTTAGACAAACCAGCGACCTCAAATGCTTCAATGGGAGAAATTACGAGCAAAAGACCACGTCAGTTAGTCTTCTGAACGCACCCAATTCGGCCGCTCCAGAAAATCGGCTAACTTTGGGACAGGCTCTAAGTATGTCGTTCATACGCTGGAAAAGGGCTGGCTTGAATCATGGAAGCGCAGAGGCTGGAAGAAGGCAGACAAAACACAGGTCTTGAATAGGGATCTGTGGGAGAGCCTCGACTCCGCGCTGGCGTCCCATGAATTCAAGTTCCACTGGGTCAAGGGCCATGCCGACAACGCAGAGAACAATCGGTGCGACGAGCTGGCTGTTGCCGCCAGTAAAGGGGGAGATCTTCAAATCGATTCCGGCTATGAAGCCGATCACCCTTTGACGGCGGGGTAGCGTTGCGTCTCTTCGCTGGACATCGGAATTTGTGCTGGCGACTGGCCATCGGGAACTCTCGGGACGGGCCCGGAGGCCGTAATCTAATCTTAGATCCGCGGCGGGAGGTGAGTTTGAGCTCGGCGGCGAAGTTCGGTAGCTGGACCAAGTCGAGGACCAGATAGATAGGCGATTAAGCGGAGCAATATCTAGGGATGATTGTGTGACAGAGGATTGCAAGAAAGAGGCCTGCTTGTGCGCTATCGTCGCAAGAACTCCAGCCACTTCTTCATTCCGGCAGCGACCTTGGGTGTCAGGCGGGTACGGTTGAACTGGTCGCCGACTTTGCGGATGGCCTCGGCGATGGTGGGGTAGGGGTGGATGGTGTTGGCGACTTTGCCAAGCCCGACACCATTGGCCATTGCGACGGTGATCTCACTGATCATGTCTCCGGCATTGGCTCCGGCTACGGTCGCGCCGACGATTTGGTCGGTGCCTTTTTTTACATGAATGCGCACGAATCCATCGGTCTGGCCGCTGAGGATGGCGCGATCGACGCCGCTGAACTCTTGGGTGAAGGTATCGATCTCCACTCCCGCCGACCTGGCCGATGCCTCGTGGTAGCCGACTTGGGCGACTTCGGGTTCGGTGTAGGTGGCCCACGGGATGATCAAGGAGCTGGTCTTGGCCCGTCCGGCGAACAGGGCGTTGCGGATGACGTTGCGCGCCATGAAATCGGCGGCGTGGGTGAACTTGTAGGGTGAGCAAATGTCGCCGGCGGCGTAGATATTTTTGTTGGCGGTGCGCTGCTTGTCGTCGACGACGACACCCTTGGCCGAAAATTCGACACCGACTTCCTTGAGGCCGAGGCCCTCGACATTGGGAGCGCGACCGACCGCGACGAGGAGCTGGTCGACGATGTGGTTGTAGCCGAGGTCGCCTTCTCCATCGGCGACTAGTTTGACCTTTCCTCCGCGCACCGGTTCGAGCTGTAGATCCTTGCCTCGGGAAAGGATGGTGACTCCGTCTTTTTCGAGCGAAGCTTGAACGACCTTGGCGGCGTCGGGGTCTTCCTTCCCGAGGATGGTGCCGTCGGTGGTCACCAAGTAGACTTTGGCTCCGAGTCGGGCGAAGGCTTGGGCCATCTCGCATCCGATCGGGCCGGCGCCGATGACGCCGAAGCGCTCTGGCAGTTCGGTCAGGGAAAATAGTGTTTCGTTGGTCAGGTAGTCGATCTTGTCCAAGCCGTCGATCGGCGGGGCGGAAGCGCGGGCACCGGTGGCGATGCAGGCCTTTTTGAACCTTAATTTCTGGCCATCGACCTCGATGGTGTTCGAGTCGAGGAATTTTCCACCGCCGAGGAAGACGTCGATACCGAGGTCGCGAAAACGCTCGGCGGAATCGTGTGGGCTGATGTCGGAGCGGAGCTTGCGCATTCGTTCCATGGCCTTGCCGAAGTCGATCTTCACGCCCTCGGGAACCGTGATGCCGAACTCATCGGCGTCACGGATTTCGGCAGCGCGTCGGGCGGCGGCGATGATGGCCTTGGACGGGACACATCCGACGTTCAGGCAGTCGCCGCCGAGCAGGTCTCGCTCGATCAAGGCGACCTTGGCTCCCAATCCGGCGGCTCCGGCTGCGGTGACTAGACCAGCGGTTCCACCTCCGATGACGACGATGTTGTAGGTGCCCTCGGCTGTAGGATTGGTCCAGTCGGTAGGGTGGACGTTGGACTCTAGCTTGAGGTTGTGCTCGTCCTTGGGAAGTAGTTGCGGGAGATCGCTCATGATCGGAACTGGGGATTGGTCAGTAGCCTAGCGGGCCTGGTTGAGGGTCCACAGGTAGTCTTGGAAGTCGATCTTGGTGCTGAGCGGGATTGGGTTAGTAAGGTACTTGTTTAGGTAGGTGAGAACTCCGCCGGTGAAGTCCTCGCCATACCAGTCGAAGATTTTCGACACCTCGGCCTTCCCTCCGGTGATCGAAACACCGAGCGGGTTGTCGTTGATGAAGGCCTTGGTCAGTGCCGTTAGATCAGCATCCAACGTCTCGGCGCGGAATACCTTCGTGTGTAGTGGCGGGCAGCTGGTGCTGGCGCAATTCAAGGCGAAGTGGATGCGCGGCTCCTTGAAGGTTGGCCGGATGATGTCGTTTTCGAGGGCACTAAAGCTGATTTTCTCGCCTGCCACGGTGAGGTTTTCCGATTTGAAAAACTTGGTTCGGCCGAACAATCCGCCGCCGCCAGGGCCTTTGGTCGGGTAGTCTTCTAAGATAAGGTGCAGGATCCAAGCGTTGTAGGCATTGATGTAGTAGGCCAGTTGCTCGTCTTTGGATTTGCCGCTGGTTTGCTCCTTGCTGATCGCTTTGACCACTCCGGCGAGGGCCGCGAGGTCGGGCTTGTCGTCGTGCCAGTCGCTATAGCGGACGCCGGTGGAGGTGACGTATTTCTGGAGCAGGCCGTCGTAGGTTTCGACCCAGGTATCGGCTGCCGAAACGCGTCCGCCGGTGATGAGTAGTAAAAAGATGGAGGCGAGGAATAGAGTGCTTTTCATGGCGGAGGAAGATTGGATTGGATTGGGTTGGAGGCGGAACTAGCTCTTGGGGATACGCTTGCCGAGAGCGCCCTTGGCGATTTTTGTGATGTAGATGGTGACCGCGATGGTGGCGAGCAGGCCGACTCCATACATCACCCACTGGGCAGGTGACTTCGATCCAGCTTCAGCGGCGGCCTTGCCTAGGGAACCGATGTAAACGTAGAGGAGAGTGCCAGGAAGCATGCCGATCCAGCTTGCGAGGAAGTATTCGCGGAGTCTTACCTTGGTGACTCCGTAGGCGTAGTTGAGCAGGGTGAATGGAAACAGCGGAGACAGTCGAGTCAGGCCGACGATCTTCCAGCCTTCTTCGGCGACGGCGCTGTCTAGGGCCGCAAAGCTCTGATTGCCGGCGATCTTCTTCTCGACCTTCTCACGGACGAAGTGCCGACCGATGAGGAAGGCCAAGGCCGCCCCTAGGGTCGAAGCGATTGATACGTAGACCGTTCCTAAACCGACTCCGAACAGAGTACCGGCGGCGGCGGTCAAGATCGACCCTGGGAGTAGGAAGACGACACAAAAAATGTAGAGCCCGATGAAGGCGATCGGTGCCCAGACCCCAAGGGAATCGACCCACGCAGTGGCGGTGCGCAGGCCCTCGGCGATTGGCAGAGTGCGGAACGCCCAGACGAGTGCGGCGATCACGACTGCGGCGATCAAGATATTGCGAATGATGGCTCTACGGTTGCTGGTAGGAGCGGTGGTGGAATCGTTGGTCGGCATGAGTTCTTGAATAGGTTTAGCAGTCATTGGTCGAGGCGGCGATGATCGAGTTGGCGGTTCTGCTTTGGAGTCAGGATCAGAAGACCAAGTTGTCCGTGGTCAGCTGGCAGATATCCTTGGTGCACGGGAGCCCGATGTGGACTCTTTCCCCTCCCGAGGAGCCGGATCGACTGGTATTGCCCTCCATCCTCGAATCGAAGCCGCGTTAAGCAACCTTCTCATCGACATTCCTACTGGCAAGGGCACCGTCCTGCTCAAGATCGACAAGGATGCCACGGCAAAGACTTCGAACCCGCCATAGAGGCGATCAGCTCCGCCGGAGGCGAACTCGTCCACATTTTCGAAGCCGACCTCGACAGCAAGTAGCCGCAAATTCTCATGAAACTTCTCATTCGCAATCTCTCCCGCTCCACGACCGAGGCCGAACTCGAGGCCATGTTCGCCGCCTTCGGCAAGGTCCAGTCGTGTAGCCTCGTTAAGGACAAATCCACTGGGCAGTCGAAAGGCTTCGGCTTCGTCGTCATGGCCAATCCCGGTGATGCCAAGGCAGCGACCAAGACTCTCAACGGCCGCCACGTTGCTGGTAGCCAGATCCGGGTCAAGAGGGCCCAGCCGAAACCCGGTGAACCTGGAAAAACTCCTACGGAAGAATCGTAACCAATGGACGTCTCCCCGGATTCCCGGGACAACCCGGCATCCATGACTAGCCCGGCTCGCGACGCCCGTCCACTGCGAAGAAATGCCGGAACGTCGGCCAACGAGCGCAGTGCCTTCCTCGCCGAACTCGAGGCAAGAGCCCGCGCGCGATGCTCGGCACCATCGCCACCGCCAGCCTAGGCAAGGCCCTCGTCCAGGCCTCCATCGTCGTTGCTGTCCTGATCGCGATCTTCACCGTTCTGCCGTTCGCCTTGAATAAGATCACCGGCGAGCAGACCGCGACCACTCCGTCCTCCACCCCGCCCGCAGGCACCGCCGAAGCCCTCGGAATCGGTGACACCAAGGTCGCTCCACTCGACTTTAACCTACTCGACAACGCCGACGACGACTTGCTCAAAGTCCTCGTGTAGCCCTGCACGCCTACATTGCTGGCAGCCCGGACCGAGCTTCAACCGAGCTAGCTGATGGATCTCGCTGACTTGTGACCCATTCCTTACGCCCCTGCCCGCTCGGTCGGGAAGTTGATGATGGTGGAATTTCGCTCCGCGTCATTGTTCGACCGGCGATTCAGCATACGCCGCTCAAATGCTGCCGGCAGACCGGTGTCGAGCCGGCGTAAGTTGGGAAGCTCTACAACCCAAGGGGTGGAATCGAAATTTTCGATTGCCTCGTCGTCTTGGTTTTCCAGCGGCACAGGTCCTCTGACCCATTGGCCTTCCTGCATCTGGTCTCGTAACTCCTGAAGGTGCTCGATCAGAAGCTCTAGCGATTCACGATCGACCGAGCCACCGTCCATCTCGACAGTGACGCGAACCGGCCATTCTCCGTCGTCATAAGTGGCGGCGAGGATCTTGTTGTCGCGATCGACGAGGTAGGTATCTGGATCCTGCCGTATTTGGATGGGAACAGGGCGCATATATCAACATTACAGAATTTGGCTCGCGAGGTTACATTACTGACAGGAAAACTTGCGCTCGGTGCGCGGGCGACCGAGACGGTCGCGGTCCTTTAGGATCAACGGTGCGACCTTAGAGTTAGAGCCTTCTTGGGTGTCGGTTTCGACAGTGGTCGGAGCATCCGGCTCCAGCGCCTAGGGCATGTCCATGATGTGGCAACCCACGTCGCCGAGTGTACCGGTGCCGAAGTGCCACTAGCCCTGGCAGTCGAAGGAGGGAGAACTCGGTTTTGGATGACAGAGTGAGCGAGATTTCTTAACCTTTTCGACTGAGCATTCGCCCTAACCCGCACCGAACAACTGAGTCAGAGTCCGGCCGATCAGCGAACCTTGGGTAGCGAGGTCGCTGACTCCTTCGGCTGGGGCCATACCGGCGGCGAAGATCCCGCCTGTGGCGAGCGCACCATTGCGGCCGGCGCCGAGGATGGCGCCGTAGAGTCTGTCGAACTTGCCGACGATTTCATGGGCGAGGAGCTTGAGTCTTCGTCGCACCATCCGCACGATCGCGAATGCCCCACCGGCACTGAGCAGGAAGGCGGGGAGACCTGTGAACTCAGGTGATAGGTGGGAGAGGTTGGCCATCTGTTCACCGAGGAACTTGTAGAGGCCCAGACCGACGCCGAGGCCCATGACGTAGTCGATCAGCCTGCGGAGCTGCCTCTTGAAGCCGAGGGAGTAGCCGCGTCGGAGTCCCCAGCCGGAGAAGCCGAGAGCGAAGATGTCGAGAAAATTGGTGTCCTGCATGACAAGCGAATTTGCAAGTGCCCCGAGAATTGGCAAGTGCAGGAATTGTCTCGCCAGACGAGCCGAAGCTTGAGCCGGGCGCTCCGCCATGGGAGAGAGGGGCATGTATCGGAAGCTACTAACCTTGGGCACGTGGCTCCTCGGAATTGGACTGATAGGATTGGGCATCCACGCTCTCCTTGACCCATCTGCGGCATCGCAGGGCTACGGCGTGCTTCTAGGCGATGACAATCCTGGATACATCATCGCCGCAGGCATGCGCGACCTAGCACTCGGTCTCGCGACGATCGGAGTTCAGCTTCGGCAACGAAAGGCCCTACCATTCCTGCTTGCCCCGATGCTTGTCATTCCGCTGGCAGACGTCGGTCTCGTTCTCAAGTACGGTGAGGCGACGATGCTCGGCGTCGCTCCGCATGCTGTGGGCGTGGTCGGGATTTGTGTTCTGCTGGTTCTCTCGCTCCGGGAGAAGCATCGATAAGCTGCTACTCCCAAGGAGTTCGGCCAAAAGCCCGGCACAGAATGACATGCAAACTCTACGCAGGTTCGAGTGCTTCAGTTTGAACCTCAGCGGATGCTACATCGATCCCCACAGAATCTAGAAGGCTGACAGCTTCGCTTAATGCGGCCTCTAGCGAGTCGGCGACTTTGGCAAATTCCAAATAGACTTTCGGCCCGAAAGACACGGGCGTACAGTCATCGCAACCGGCCTCGAAAATGAGTTCGGTTAGTTTGTCATCGAGTTCCACCCCGGTGACAAGGTGGAGCGTGAATTCATAAGCCCTCACGGTTCGGTCCTACAATGCTACTAATGATCACATCTATCAACCGCTCTTCGAATGGATTTGGCGTGGTTTTCAGGCACCCTCGGCGTTCCATAAACTCCTACAATGAGGCCATCCCGATCGCCCTCAGGGCAGAAAAGCTTACCCTAGGCTTGAGCCCTTGGGGGGCCTTTTCTAGAGTCCATCCTGATTCCATTGCATACTTCACGGCTGCGGAAATATGCTTGTTTGGGTGGGTGGGTGGGCATGAGGCTAGAGTTACTGATTCGACAGCATGTGAGCGCGTCAATTTTTTGGGCGGTGCCATTTATATCCCAACGTTCTCAAAAAATGACTTATCATCAATACAAACTCATTAGTTAGGATAATTTAAGCCATTGTGTGCTTGTCATGGGATCACTACCCAAACTTCGACTGTCCAGAGACTCGCCTCCTCGTCTAGTTGGCGACCTCTAACGCCTCGAGGAATGTTGCGGCTACAATTTTGAAACCCTTACTATAGGGTTAGTCCGATGACTTCAGACGAAGACTCGCCCAAACCCCACAAGCGCAGGGTTCGCTATCGCGGCACCCATCCGCGGAGCTTTGAGGAAAAATACAAGGAGCTAAATCCGGAACTCGACCCGGAGACGATTGCCAAGGTCATCGCTTCTGGGGACACCCCTGCCGGACAGCATCGTCCGATCTTGGTGGACGAGATTCTCGAGACGTTGGCCCCTCAGCCCGGCGAGCGAGGTGCCGACGCGACGTTCGGCTACGGTGGGCATTCGGAGAAGTTACTGGAGCGGATTTCGCCGGGTGGTCAGCTACTCGCCCTCGATGTCGATGCCAAGCAATTGCCGCTTACCGAGGCCCGGCTTCGCGCCCTCGGCCATGGCGAAGATGCCTTGCTGGTGCGTCGCTCGAATTATGCAGGCATGTGTGCGGCCTTGGCGGAACTCGGCTGGAGCGAGGGAGTTGATTTCCTGCTCGCTGATCTCGGACTTTCCTCGATGCAGATCGACAATCCGTCTCGCGGCTTTTCCTACAAGCAGCGCGGCCCCCTCGACATGCGCATGAACCCCGAGCGTGGTGCGTCCGCGAAAGACTGGCTGGCCAAGTGCTCGATGGAAAAGCTCGTCCGTGCTTTGGAAGAAGGCGGCGACGAACCGAGGGCGGGAGAGATCGCGCGAGCCATCGTCGATGCCCGGGATCAGTCCCCGATCGAATCCACTCTTCAGCTGCGCACGTCGGTCGAGTCCGCCTTGCCCGCAGGGATCCCCGAGAAGGAGCAACGCTCCACGCTGGCCCGGGTCTTCCAAGCGATCCGCATCGTCGTGAATGACGAGTTCAGCGCGCTCAACGCCTTCCTTGCCCAACTACCGTCGTGCCTGAAACCGGGCGGACGCGTGGCCATCCTGACCTTCCACTCCGGCGAGGACCGGCGGGTGAAGCACCACTTTCGCGACGGCATCCGGAGCGGTATCTACTCGGAGATCGCTCATGAGATCATCCGGCCATCGCGCGACGAGATCGGCGGTAATCCGCGTGCTTCTTCGGCGAAGATGCGCTGGGCGGTGCGGGCCTAGCACTAGTAATCCGTAAAAACCGATGCCCTTTGCAGGTCGATTTTGCACGTTGACGTATGCTTATACGCCTTTGGCGCAAAATCGTCCCGCGCCTTGTGCCAACACGGCCTGCGCGCCCTCGCTACAATCTTGAGAAATAGAACAGGCTAGCAAGTTCCATCATCCGATCCTAGCGTTCGTCGATGGGTGAGGACACGCCAGCCGCCGCCAGCATCCTGATCGACTTCGAGTCAGGAGCGCACGACCATGCCGTGTTGGAAGGGATTCTCCGCCAGACCCTCGACAACTGGCACTGTTATCTGCCCGAAGGTTGGGAGGGGCCAGCTGGTGACCGGCGCTTCTCCGCAGGAACCGCTACCGATTCCGATCTACCGTGTCTTGTTCTAGCGGGGCCAGTCGCGCTCGTGCCGACGGCTCTCGAGATCGGTCTGTGGTTTCTCGACTCTCACCCTGACTACGGCATCGTACGAGGTCGCCTGGAACGACTTGAGGGGGAGAAGCCCTACCCGAATGACTTCCAGGCGAAGAATATCCTTAAGCGTCCCCAGCTCCTAGGGGGCGCGTTTCTCCTTCGGTCGGTCGAAGCTGGTAGTACCACTCCCTACGAGGTAGTTCGGAGTCTCTTGGCTTCCGGCCTTCGCGGATGCTTTAGCGCGCAGCCATTCGGAGCGGAGCTTAGCAGTGCACCTCAGCCCGATGCGCTCGAGCCGATCACAGAGCCGATTCATCTGGGTCCGAGCAAGCCGGCCCACGACACGTTCCGATCTGTTCCCACCGATTCTGGTATCGGCCGCACCGTCGAGGCAGGGGGAAGGCACGTGGTCTTCGTCATTCCGCATTTTGCCATGGGCGGCTCGGACAAGTTCACCTTGGATCTGGCCCGAGAGCTTTGTCGGGAGCAAGGCCTGACGGTCAGCTTTGTCTCTACCCTGTCTCGTGAGGATGCATGGTGGTCGGAATTCGCCGAACTCAGCGACGAGCTCTATCCGCTCCAGCGCTTTCTTACCCGACCGGACTTCCCTCGGTTCCTACGCGACCACATCTTGGCGAAACAGCCGATGGCGGTCCTCGTCACGCACAGCCAACTCGGCTATCAGTTGCTGCCATTTCTTCGCTCCGAGTGCCCGGGAATTCCGTTCGTGGACTACCTCCACATCGAGGAGATGAACTGGCGCCAGGGTGGTTACCCGGCGCTGTCTCTGCAGTATGCGCAGTACCTCGACCGCACCATGGTCAGCTCAGAGCACCTGCGGGCTTGGATGAAGGAACGGGGGGGCAAGGCCGAGCGTATTTCTGTCCACACGACCAATATCGATCCCGACCAGTGGAATCCCGATGGCCACGATACCGAGGCCTTGCGCTCCAGTATCGGAGTCGCGCCCCACGACTGCCTTATTCTGTTCGCCGGGCGGTTGGTCGAGCAGAAGCGGCCTCGACTTCTCGCAGAGATCGTTCGGCTCCTGGCTGAGGACTCTAATTTAGCGTTTCACGTGGCCATCGCAGGAGATGGACCGGAAGGTACGTGGTTGGAGGAATTCTGGGGAGAACATGAGCTCAAGGATAGGGTCTCGATGCTCGGTCAGGTCGCTCCTTCCGAGATGAAGTCGCTTCTAGCGGCCGCAGATGTCTTTCTTCTCCCGTCGCAGAATGAGGGTATTGCCCTGGCCCTTTACGAAGCGATGGCGATGCGTTGCGCTGTCATCGGAGCCGACGTCGGTGGGCAGTCAGAGCTCGTCACCGAAGACTGTGGCGTCCTTGTTGCTCCCCGGGTGAGTGATCAAGCCGGTGCTTACGCGGAAGCTGTCTCGATTCTGATCACGGACGGTGGACTGCGGGACCAACTCAGCCGCGCCGCACGAAGCAAGATTGAGGCAGGTTTCTCGCTTCGTGGGATGGGCAAAAGGATCGCCGACCTTCTTCAGCAAATCGATTCGTCCAAGCTAAGTAGGCCCCCGGGTTTCTCAAAAAGCCATCTTAACGAGGTAATCGAGCAGTTCCGTCTTGAGCAAATGCTCTACGCATCCCAGGCCGCCTTGAGGAAGGCCGATGTCGGAGAAAAAAATTCTCAATTAGACAATAAGGCAGTAAAACCCAATGGGTTGTCCCAAATTTTTCGCCGACTTCGTCGAAAAGGTGCGGATTGAAATGACTTCTTGGGGTAGTAGGCTCTCTAACTGATTGGAGGGTTCTCCTCCAACTACCACACCCCGTAGCAAATGGCCGCAACCGTTGACATCATCACTCGTACGAAAGACCGCCCGGTCTTTCTTGCCCGGATGATCGAATCCGTTCTCGAACAGACGTTCGAAGATTGGCGAATTGTGTTAGTGAATTCCGGCGACCCAGCCATCGTTGAGAAGGCGTTCGGCGACCATCAGGCGGAACTTCGCGGGCGCTACACGGTGATCGAAGCCGGCGAGGAGCGCAGGCTCGGTGCCCTGCTGAATATCGGTGCTAAAGCGGCTGATGCGAAGTATGTCGTCGTTCTCGATGACGATGACTCATGGGAGGAGAGCTTTCTGACGCGGACGGTCGCTGTCCTTGATGATCCCTTTCACCCTGCGGTCGGTGGATGTATCTCTAGGACATGGGTGATCGAGGAGGTCGTGGAGGACGGGAAGATCCGTAGAATCCGCGATTACGGTCTCGACGATGACCTGAGGAACCTCAGCATCTTCAAGCTTGCGGGGATGAACCGATTCTCACCCAATTCGTTCGTCTACCGGCGCGAGGCCTACGAAAAAGTCGGCTACTTTGACGAGAGCCTGCCTGTCTTGGAGGACTGGGATTTCAATCTCCGCTTCCTGATGGAATATGAGATTCAGGTAGTGGAAGACTATCTCTCGCACTACCACCTCCGCCCTCAGATCGGCGATGGCGATGCCTCGAACACGCAGTTTCATTCCGGCGATAGGCATCGCTTCTTCGAGACGCTGATCATCAACCAGAAGCTCCGTCAGGAAATTTCCGAGAACAGGGTAGGGCTTGGCTTCGTAATGAGCCACTCTCATGCGATTCGGGATCTGAACGACAAGTTCCGCCGGCTTCAGTCGAAACTGGAATCGGTCAGCGACAAGGTCGGTAAGGTCAATAGTCGCACCCGCACGATTAAAGACGAGACCCTTCGGATTATTAATCGTGGCAAGTCACGGAGCCGGAAGGGTGGTGGGTCACGATTCGGCGGAAGCACGGGATTGTTTCTCCTGCTCGCGACAATAGCCGCCCTAGCTGTGGCAGCGCTATTGAAGGGCCAAGCCACCGATGCATCGACCAACGATTCCGCCGTCCCCATCGAGATCGCCTTGCCGCGCGATCAGCCTAGGCATCCGTAGTTCGTTTTGCTCGACCAATCATGGTTCGGCTACTTCGGTTTGGGGTAGCGGAACTTCGGCCCGGACTTCGGTTTCGGCCCGTTATCGTGCTCGTCGAGCCTGCCCTTGAGCTCTTTTATCTGATCTCTTAGCAGAGCCGCCTTCTCGTATTCGAGCTTCCCTGAGGCTTCCTGCATTTCTCCCTCCATTTCGCGAATGACTTCGACAATATCGAAGTCGTCGGCGTTTTCGGAGACGATGGAGCTGGTAAGGCTTTGGCCGCTAACCTGGGTTTGAAGACTCTGTTGCACCGGGCGAATGACGCTCTTGGGTTCGATCCCGTGTTTCTCGTTGTGCTCCATTTGCCGAGCACGGCGATATTCGGTGATATCTAGAAGTTGCTGCATCGAGCCTGTGACATTGTCGGCGAACAGGATGACCTCGCCATGAAGGTGGCGGGCGGCGCGGCCAGCCGTCTGGATGAGGGAGGTGGCGCTTCTCAGGTAGCCTTCTTTGTCGGCGTCTAGAATGCAGACGAGGCTGACTTCGGGGAGGTCTAATCCTTCTCGGAGTAGGTTGATTCCAACGAGAATATCGAACTCGGCAGCACGGAGGGCTCGGAGAATTTCGACCCGCTCGACAGCATCGATATCGGAGTGAAGGTAGCGGACCTTCAGATCGACTCCACGCAGGTAGTCGGTGAGGTCTTCTGCGGTTCGCTTGGTCAGGGTGGTGACGAGGACGCGTTCGTTTTTCTCTACCCGTTGGCGACACTGCTCGATGGTCTCGTCGATCTGTCCCTTGAGGGGTTTGAGGATAATGATGGGGTCTAGGAGTCCAGTGGGACGGATGATCTGTTCGACGATCAGGTCTTTTCCGGGAGTGGTGACATCGAATTTTTCAATCGGCTGTGCGCCCCCGGAGATTCGAGGTAGGCGTTCGGTGCCGGTCTCGATTTCGCCGACTTCATTCTTCTTGTGCGGGATGTAATCGGTGATTCCCGCTCTGCTGTTCTGGATTTCGAACTTGGCTGGAGTGGCGCTGACATACATAATCTGCGGCACCTTGGCCATGAATTCGTCGAACTTCAGGGGCCGGTTGTCCATGGCGCTGGGCAGGCGGAAGCCGTGCTCGACGAGGGTGGTTTTACGGCTTCGATCGCCCTCGTACATGCCGCCAATCTGTGGAATACTGGAGTGGCTTTCGTCGACCAAGAAGAGAAAGTCATCCTTGAAAAAATCGATCAGGGTCCCTGGGGTAGCGCCCGGCTCGCGTCCACTCATGTGGCGGCTGTAGTTCTCGATTCCTTGGCAGAAACCCATTTCCGCCATCATTTCGAGATCGTAGTCGGTGCGCATTTTGATCCGTTGGGCCTCGAGGAGCTTGCCCTCCTTCTCGAACTTAGCGACTTGTTCCTTCGCTTCGGCGCGGATGGCGATGATCGCCCTACGGAGCTTGTCGACTGGTGTGACGAACTGCTTGGCGGGGTAGAACGTGTAGGCGGGGAGTTCGCTTTTGGTGCTGCCAGTAAGGGGATCGATCGAGCTGATCCGATCGATCTCATCGCCGAAGAACTCGACTCGGATGGCTTCGTCTTTGAGGTAGGCGGGAAAGACCTCAACGACATCGCCTCGCACCCGAAACTTGCTTCGCTCGAAGGCGATGTCGTTGCGCTCGTAGAGCATTCCGACCAGTCGTTGCAGAAAGGCTTCCCGGTCCATTTCTTGGTTGGCCACGATCGGGAGCATCATTGCTTCGTAGTCCTCGGGAGAACCGAGACCATAGATGCAAGACACGCTGGCAACGACGATGACATCTTTGCGGGTCAGCAGGGCGCCCATGGTGGACAGGCGTAGGCGCTCGATTTCTTCGTTGATCGACGAATCCTTCTCGATGTAGGTATCGGAGCGGGGGATGTAGGCTTCGGGCTGGTAGTAGTCGAAGTACGAAACGAAGTACTCGACTGCATTCTCAGGGAAGAAGTTGCGGAACTCGGAGTAGAGCTGGGCCGCGAGGGTCTTGTTGTGGGACATGACCAAGGTCGGTTTGCCAGCGTTGGCAATGACATTGGCCATGGTGAAGGTCTTTCCCGAACCGGTGACACCGAGGAGGGTCTGGTGGCGGTTACCGGCCTGAACCGACTTGCTGAGCTTGGCGATGGCTTGGCCTTGGTCGCCGCTTGGCTGGTAGTCGCTGTGGAGTTTAAATTCTGCCATCTGAGGAATCGATCGAACTTGGGATTGTCAGCCGCCCGACTGGAGGAGAGGATGGGGCATGACCGAAGGCCCAATCAGCATAGCGCAACTCAAGGACCTCGCCAGAGATGGTGAGGGAGCGGTTCCTGCCGAGGTCCATGCCCAGATGGACAAGGCGACGACGAGGGCGACGAAGGCGGGGAAGCCGTACTTCGATTGGTTGGTTCGGGATGCGGAGGATTCTCTCAAGCTCAAGGTCTGGGACAATCATCCTGCTTACCAGGAGGTGGCGTCGATGAAGCCGGGTGCCTTTATCGCGATTACCGGGAGCTGGACCGTGGGCAACTACGGCATCGAGTCGAACGACTGGAACTTTCGGGCGATGAACGATGCGGAGACTGCGGCGCTGATGAGTGCTGGAGGCACGTTCGCCCAGCAGCAGGTCAAGGACTATGCCTACATCGAGGAGCAGGTGGCTGGCTTGGAAGACCCGCGGCTTCGGGCAATTTGCGCTCTGTTTCTGGAAAGATTCGGGGAGAGGTTTCGTCGCACCGCCGCTGCTAGAGATTACCATCATGCCAGGCGGGGTGGGCTTGTCGAGCACGTGGCCCAGATGATGCGGGCAGGCAATGCACTGGCCGGAGCTTATCCGCAGGTAAATCGGGGACTGATTATCGCCGGCATCTTGTTTCATGACTGCGGGAAATTGTGGGAGAACTGCATGCCGGAAAGCGGCTTCCAGATGCCGTTCTCTGAGATGGGCGAACTTCTCGGCCACATCCCGACCGGCATGGAGTTAGTGAACCGTCTGTGGCGAGATGCTTCTGAGGTTGCCGGGGACGAGTGGACCAGCGGCGAGCCAGCTCACGGTCATGTGCGGCTCCATCTACTTCATTTGATCGCTTCTCATCACGGCGAACTGGCCTTCGGTTCACCGACGGTTCCGAAGACTCCCGAGGCACAGCTCTTGCACTACATCGACAACATCGACGCCAAGATGGAGATGTTCCGCCGTGGCTACGCAGAAGCGAACATGCTGGCGCCGAGGGTCTTTTCCCGGGTGCGACCGCTGCCCGGAAACCTAGTCGAGCCGCTGAGCGAGTACGACGGTCCAAGCGGCGGAGTGGTTGCTCAGCCCAAGGCGGAGCCCGAGCCCGTGTCCGAAGTGGCCGAGCCCGAAGTCATTGCCCCTGCCGAACCGGCACCAGCTGTCGTAGCTGAGCAGCCGAACCTCCCGCCACCACCGATCGTGGATGAGGATGATGATGTGGGCTTCTAGAAGAGGGCAGCACTAACTGCCCATCAAGCCGGCGAGAATACCACCAGGTTTGCCGCTGTGCTTCTTCATCAGCTTGGCCGCCCGTTTCTCAACCGATGCGGCCTTCTTCTCCTGACCGGAGAGGCGAAGTAGATCTGCGTAGTTCTCGGCGACCACGGTGTAATCTTCGACATCCTCGGCGGCGTGGCTTTCGAGAATTTTAAGGCTTTGCTCGAAGGCATTACGACATCCGTCGCCATCACCGAGTTCGTGATAGACGAGTGCGGCATTGCTGTAGCTCTGGGCGACATCGGGATGATTGTCGCCGAACAGTGCCCGGCGGATGTCCAGTGCGCTGAGGTGCATTTCACGGGCCTGTTCTTGGTGGCCAGACTGGTAATAAAGAGCGCCGAGATTGTTGTAGACGGCAGCGACTTCCTCGTTCTCACGGCCATATGCTTGCTCGAAGGCCTGCAGTGCGGCGTGGTAGTGGGCTTCCGCTTGTTCGGTCTCGCCGTTGCCCTTGTGGATCATAGCGAGATTATTGCGCAGATTTGCGGCCTCTAAAATCTGAGGAGGATCGTTGCTCTCGAATAGCTCGATGGCGTGGGCGTAGAGCGGGATCGCTTCGTTCTCGCGTTGTCCGAAATCGTAGATCCCGGCTAGGCTACTTTCGATTTGTGCGACTTGAGCGATGTCGCCGCCGCTTTCGGAAAGGTAATCCAGAGCTTCGCTGTAGAGGGCCTCAGCAGCGGTTGCGTCGCCGAGGTGGCGGTTGAGGTCGCCGAGTGTCTCTAGTGCGGTGACCAGCTGTGGTCGGTTGGCAATGTCGTTGTTGACCGATCTCCGGGCCGAATCGAGGGCGGTATTCGCGACTCGCTGGGCTTCGTCGATCTTGCCTTCGTTGAAGAGTGCTTCGACGCGTTCTTGGAGAATACCAATGAGGTTGGACTGTCCTGAGGCCATGATGGAAGGAGCGAGTTGAATGCTGAGTTGCCGCGAAGTGCGGCTAACGAATAAGTTACCACACCTCGGCCTGTCGGAAAGCGAAATTATACTAATTATAAACGAATTATGATAATTAGCAGGTTCAGGGGAGTAGATCGATCAAGTTAGACCGCCCAAATACGTCCCCGATCGTGTTGTGGGGGGCCTTGTCTTCCTCTCCGATCGCGAACAAAGGGAGTAAGCTTTTAGCGAACGTCGCCACCGCCAGCGACATCACGTCTGACCAGCGGCAGAGCAACTTTTCTTCTGTAAAAGTGAGTCTGGTTAGATTCGAGGTGTTGTTTCGTTTTGGATTTGGTTGAAGTGGCAGGCGGCTAAAGGAGGGATGATTTGAGGTAGGATCTGCCGGTTTCCCATTCTTCTGAGATCTCCATAAGAACTGCGGAGACAAGGCGAAGCAAAGACGCTTCGTTGGGGAAGAGTGAGGCGACTTTTATGCGCCGCTTGAG
>Ga0209186_1001578_pt1 | contig 16672 bp, 30 predicted proteins | sample SidtaG_FD_187426 | JGI IMG/M metagenome (GOLD analysis project Ga0209186, IMG submission 187426) | Marine algal microbial communities from Sidmouth, United Kingdom - Sidmouth_Male2 metaG (SPAdes) (version 2) | ecosystem: Host-associated > Algae > Red algae > Unclassified | place: Sidmouth...
GGGGGAGGAGAGGCAGACGCGCCGGCACCCTCTGACAGCTGTTGCCGCCCGCGCACAAGAGCAGCGGGGGGAAGAGGGGGGGTTATGGGGGGCAGGGGGTGCCGGCGCGAGAGGCGCTTCAGAGCACGAGGTGGATGGCCCGTGTGGCTGGCGCGGGCTGCGTCGCCGCGCGTCCGACAACAGCGCGACGGCGACAGTGGCGCCACAGCGCCAGCTGGTGTGCTTGGCTAAGCCATCCAGGCAACGTGGCCTGAAGCACGTCCAACACCTGCACGATGCGCGAGCAGAGCGCCAATGGAGCAACTGACAACGAACTGGGTCAGCAGGAAGGTATACAGTCCTGACACGGGCTGTCGTACCATTAGACCTGCACAAGATCAGGTCAAAATGACAATATTTGAACACGACAAGTACAGACATCAAGTACATGCGGAAGAGAGCAAAAAAAGAAAAAACACGGAGAAACGCGAGGTTTTCTGTGCCGATCGCAAATGTACCAGCGTTGCGGAATGCCTGAGAGACGCCGAGGAGATTGGCCCACACGACGGAGAAGAGCAAGATGGGCGGCACAAAGACGACTCACCCGTTTTCCTCTCTGAGAACGGGTGGTCATACTGCGGGCAAAGAAATGATACAGCAGGACACAGGAAAGGAAGCAAATAAAACTCCTTCACGCCACCCGCTGACAGTCCACCCATAATGGAAAAATAGCTTCTCCCCTGGACGCAGCGCACTCGTAGCGAAACAGGCCACTCGAATGTCGCCGAAAACGCTTAGTAGCTTCACTTCTATGTTCAGAGACGCAGCGCTGTGGTTGATGAACTTGGTGCGATTGCCACAATACATGGCGTCCAGGAACACCGTCTTGGTCGTCCAGAACAGGAAGCTCACGTCCGCCGCGTCATACTTCCTCCAACGGATCCGCGCCTCCGTCAACGACAGCACCTCCCCGGTGTACTCGCCGACGAAAGCACCTTCCGCGACCTCTTCCCCCTCAAACACACCCAGCCCGTGCGCCGCAGACGGACCAAGCACCAGTCTCGGTCGAAGCCCCACCTGCAGTTGCTCGTTACGGCATCGTCGGGTGCCCCCAGAGGTGCCACCGCCTGACAGCCCAGACTCCAGGAGACCGACGCCGTCTCTCGGAGCAGGTTCCACGGTGGCGGCACCGTGTAAACCACGTCCCGTTCGTCCGCCGCCCCACGGTCCACTCTACAGGATGGTGCCGTCTACCCCAGAGAGCGGGTGCCAGAGTGCCCCACAGGACACGCAAGCGTCCAAGTCGCACTCTCGGTCCACCCGGAAGCACGAGCAATCGTCGGTGCTGCTGCTCGCGGGATGGCGACAAGTGCACCACGTGCGCTGCCGGCACAGGAAAGAACGAGCCGCCGTCTCGCTCCCTCCTGCAGCGCCCGAGAGCGCTGACGTTGCGCCTCGTGGGCCCCGCGCCCCACCGGCAATTCAGCGTGTGCCCGAGCAGCCACAATAGTTCTTGCAGGGAAGCGCGTTTCGCACACAGGTGCAGCGGTCGTCGTGACATGGTCCGCTGTGCGTGCACGGCTGGGAGTCCACAACCTTCTCGGGGGCAGATACATCCTCCAAGCTGCTGATGACCGCGTCGCCGGGTGATAAAACATCACCGACATGAGCAGACGTCCCGCTCTCTGCGACAGGATCCAGGGCACATCGCGGCGCCTGTACCCCCTCCGCCTCTTCCTCGACGGCCTTTGCGGCAGGGGCAGCTGCCGGCGGCCACACAAGCGAGTCGAGGTGCAGAGCAACCCCGCGGCACGTCCTGCTTGGAACAAAGCACGCGAGACGGCACTTGTCAAGTCTGCCGACCAGCTCCGCTGCCGCATGTAGCAGCGCAACTTGTTTCGCCGTTCAGCGGCTTTTCGCAGGCGCTCCAAGACCACACTGGAGAACGGAGGGATGAGCACGCACGTCGTGACGGCAGTCAACACAACTGCCGCCGGCAACCGAGAGCGCTTCGTGCTGCAAACCGGCGCGACGGTTGCGTGCAGCGGCAGCACTTGACTCGCTGCTCATATCGTCACCGACCGCCGCCGCCGCGGCAGCCGCTGCAGGTCCTGCACCGGGGATGAAGCGACGACGGACGGTTCCCAGAACGTCGGGCGCGACCAAATGCCCACCAGCTGCCATGTGAGTACCTATCCGGTCGTGGTCGACCTGTAGGTGCCGTGGTGCAGTCAACGGTGGGGCGGGAAGCTCCATCCCTTGTCGAGCCTCATGCGCTCTACAGGCCTAGCGGAAGCAAATCCGGCACAGCAGCCTGGAGAACGTGTCCCGGCCCAAGATAGAGCACTCGCACACTACAGCCCCATCAGCGGACATGGGTGTCACTGCATGCGCGGCGGCACCCCCACCCGATGAAGTTGCACAAGCACCTGACGGCGACTATCTAGATGGAGAGTTGGAGCCCACACGGGACATGCGTTCGTCTTCTACTGGGTCGCAGGCACTCTGCAGATATTCTCTGACGGCCGCTATGTCACCGTTAAGAGACGCGGCGGGCGCAAGCTCCGCAGCAGCTGACACCTTTTCTGCAACCAGCCACGCTCGACTCCTAGCAGGAAGTCCTGCTGCGGTGATGTCACGGCCAGCCTCTATACAGGCAGTATATGCAGCAGCCGGAGCCGCTAGGCCATCCCAGACCTCCTGCCATCCAGCCGGCAGGGAACGAGCTGCTTCAGCAACGTCTCCTTCCACCATGATCGTTGCCAGGCGCTGCCCCCCCGTAAGCTCCTCCAGCGCAGCGGACCGTGCGGCAGCGGCACGGCGACCGCGCCGAGCCGCGTCCATGTCACGCATGCGGCACTGCACAAGGCCAAGTAGACGCCGCACCGCCGCGTCGCTCCGATGCAGATTCATTGCTAGGGCCTGCTTCACCAACGGTCCCGAACCAAACTCCTTGATGACGGCCCCCACCGCCCGCCGTTCCGCGGCGCGCCGGGTCCGCGGGCCCATGGAGTAGTAGTCCTTCAGGCGGTTGTCGTCGTCCAACTCTGACGCGTCGCCGCCGTAGTTGTCCACCAGCTGCCATCCATTCTTCAGCACACTCGAGCGCAAGGGAGCACGCGGCAAAGCAGATTCTCCCAGGTACGGGACAAAGCGCGCGTCCTCGTGCGGCTCGACGCGACGACAGCAGCGACGCAACGGTGCATACGCTGTCATTGTCGGAGGAGGGGTTCACGCGCGCAGAGGGATAAACGGAGAAGCTGCCGCATGAGAGGCAGCCCAAACCCGCCCTCTAGCCGCAGTAGCCGGGAGACATCCGGTCCCACCAGAGAACTGACCCGCACGAAGCACCTTGCGCGATGAGCCACCGTCCAAACGCCGCCCGCGAAGCACGTTTCCGTGACCGGCAGCGGCCCCACCTGCCGCGTCCTTCTGGCCGGCGGACGCGCGCTGCACCGCCGTGCTCCAGCCTCGTACACTGCTGATGCGCCGACAGCTGCGGCGGCTGCCATGGTCACGACAGAACCTCCCACTCCCCCTGCTACTGCTGCCGCCGCCGTTCCGACCGTGGTCGAGGCGCCAACTGGAGTCGCTCCCGCTTGTGGTGCCGACGACACCGTCTTCTTCGCTGTTGCTGCTGCGCCTCCTGCCGAGTCGTCCGCCGTCGTAAATCCCGCCGTCGTCGCTGCACCAGCTGTGTTTGCTGCTTTTGTCGTCGCAGCCGCCGTCCTCGTCGCTCCTGCCGGGTGTCCCGCCGCCCGCCCCTCCAGCGGAGCCAGCATACACAACAACAACGCCAACACCATCCCCGGCGCCGCGGCCTATACAAGCACTGCTGCTGGCACCTACTTTTAAACCAACTCCACCGGCTCCACGTCCCCAGCCACCGCCGATGTCCCCGCTCGCTCCGAGACGGATGACAGCACCAAGCGCTTCCACTGGTGGCAGTTCGACGCCACAGGGTCCAGTTGAGGTCGCGGCCACATTCCGTTTCCGGTTCACGGCGGCTCGGTTGGCCACCACGGAAACATGCACAGCAGCACTCCGCCGCTGAATCGCATCTTCCATTGCTCTGTGGAATACACGAGTGACTGCGGGTCGCAGCTGCGAGCCCGCCCCCATACACTCGCCAGCGTCGTCGCCTGCGTCGTCCCCCGAGTCCTCCGAGGAGCTGGCCGCCGCAAACCACTCCCGGACAAAGTCATCTTCAAGCCCCCCCATCCTCCGTACCCGCCTCGGGGGCGTCATGACTGGTGGAACCACAGAAATAGCATCACGAGTCCGCGAGGACGCAAAAGCAACGGCGGCCGCACCAGGTCCCACCCACCTGCCAGCCCCTGCTGCGCCACAGCCACACCTGCGACGTCTTGACCGCGACGGAAACAAACACACACACAGCGACGTCTGACTGTGCGGAAGCACCGCCAAGAATCTGCGTGATCCTCGAAAATGCCAGTCCTCGCACGGACAAGATCACATCCTGATCGGACTCACTGAGTAAAACTAAAAATCCGAAATGCATTCCCGGTTTTTTCAGCTGCAACTGCTTCCGCACAACCAAATCACCGCCGCGATCCATTTTTATGCGCTCGCGGGACAGAAAAAGGGGAGACACCAAGTCGCACAATATATATGGAACGGCTCATGGTATCGAGCGGAGCCCTCCTGCTAAACGTCGTCCCCCTCCCCATCATCTTCTTCCCCGTCGTCAACCTCTTCGTCGCTGGCGCTCACAACCACCCTCCTTGCCGCCGCATGAATCGCACCTGTGCCCATAGAGGGATTCCCCGCGACAGCGGCACCCCCCGCTCCACGCCCCGCCCCCCGCCTTGAATCACCTCCCGACCCACGACCTGCACCACGATCCGTGCAGCAGCCGCTTGAGCGCTCCAGCTGCGCACTGTTAGACTGCTCATCGTCGACGTCTTCCTCCCACAGACCGGTGCCCGCGACGGCTGCTGAACCAGCAGCAGCGGCGGCAGAGATGCGGCGCTGCTCCCGTACAAAGGACTTCATCCACTGGGCTAGCATCACCAGGAGAATGGAGTTGTCAACATTGACGCGTGTGGAGCACAGGCGCTCGGAGAGCTCTGCCGCCGACACTGCACCGCAGGTTATCGACGTGCTAAAGAGGAAGTTCCCCTCAGCCGCAGAAATCAACTGCGACTCCAGCTCCGGGTGGAGCACTTGCGGACCGCTGCCAACGCCCTGCTCCAGGGCAACTCGAGCGAGCTCCCGCGCCGAGAGTTGGCTCACGTACGCGCTCTCAAATACATGGTGAGCCAGGAACTGATCCCGACGCCCGGGAGGCCACATGAGATGCTTCGCAGGCGCAGATGCCTTTCCTGGTACACCGCCGGCCACCACTGCGCCTGCTCCACCGCCACAATCTGGGCTGCCTGTCCAACGTGTCGACCCCGAACCGGACGTGGTCATCTCCAGAAGAGACTGGGCGTGCCGGTCCGCTTCAGTGGCACTCCGCGTCTGCTGCTGTCACATGAGGTCCGCCACAGACGGGAAGACGTTTTCTCTACCTGCGGAGCCGCCAACACTAGAGGAGGATGACCCGGATGTAGCTGCACCACGCGCGGAGCCCCGGCCACCGCGGCCGCGGCCTCGGCCGCGCCCGCGCGTGTTGGTACCACCACGACCAGTGGCGCCGGATGATGAGCCCCCACCGACGGCAAAGGGGTCAGCTCCAGCGACACCAACAATGGCGGCGGCGACAGCTGAAGCGGCTGAAGCGGCACCTGCGGCAGCGGCAGCTGCGGTCGCCCCGAGCACGCAGCGCGATTTGACATTGTTGCCGTCAGCGTCTTTCCCGAGGTCAAACCCACACAACAGGAAAACCATGACTGGAGCAAGGAGCAAAAGAGAACTCCGTCGTCCCGTCCTAGAACATGCGACGCCTGCCAGCCAATAGAGTCACAGCCGCTAACGGGCGCTGGTGGGGGAGCGCAACCGCAGTCGCCCGCCACCGCCGGTCAAAGTCGAATGCCCACCGGTGCAGGCACAGCCTCAGACCGCCGCCGGTTTTAAAGGAGCACGACCACGGCCACCCGCCGCTGCCGGCGGAGAGCCGCCGCATGCGCAAAGCTGATGGGACAGCAAGGAGAGTGGTCGCTCCACCGCCGGGGGAAAAGGAAGCCAGCCGTTGGAACAGCGTGGCTGGAAGCACTCGCCGCGCGTCGTGAAGCGACTGGGCAGTCACGAGCGCCGTCCACCTCGAGGAAAAAGGCACGCCACAACGGGAGCCTGCCGAGCGGCACGGCGGGAAGGGAAGGAGGGGAGCGCTAGGGCGGCGCGGGGGCCACGGTCCAGCAGGACAGCAGCGACCACGACGACGACACACATCGGACACGATCTCTTCCCAATGGCGTCCAACACGGCTTCCTGCCGTAGATTTAGGACCTGTGGCAGAGGAGGCGCTTCCGTGCACGGCTGCAGGCAGTATGAGTCAATCGCGCGACAAGGGCGCTGGGGCTCGAGTTTTCTATCGGGGCACAAAACGACCGCCTCCTTTGGGCCCCTCTCTGCCTTACAGAACGTTTACAAATGTATGTCCCCCTCCACAGCCTGCACAGAGGTGGGGTCAGTACTGGGAGAAGTGCGATAGGGTTTAGTGCATCACGCCCCTTTTTGGAGGGCCGGGTGGGTTATGCACGCATAAGAGTTCACCAATTCGCTCTTTCGATCAATAAAACTATCTTGTGAGCATGATCTTTTGCAATCGCCGTGCAGCCAATCACAGGATATTGCACGACGACTACGACGAGGCGAAACTGTTTGCAACTCAACAACGAGCTTGCAGCCGGCATCGCGAGAGCTCCCTTACGGATATTGGCTCGACTGCCCGCAGGATTGCAGTGGAAGAGCACATAAGCTTGCCACATGCAGTACAATATGCTATCGCTGCACATCCTTGCAAGTGACTGCTCCAAAAGTGAGATAAGGGAACGCCATCACGAAATTTATTCCTTCTGGACGATACGCAGTGCACCACCCGGCTTCCTTCCCCCCGCCGTGCGCCTTCCGCTTCCTGTCCCCACCGCCGGCCTCCACCCTCCCGTCGCTTGCTGCCAACGTCCCGGCCCAGGTTTCTTGCAGCTTGTCGCCAACCAAGTCCCACAACCGCCTACTCATGGTAACCGGCCAAAGGCGAGCAAGCGCGCACACAAACAGAAGACACATAATGCATAGTAAAAAAAGAAGGACCAGGCCATAGCAAGTTAGATCATCATTCACACCAAGCGTCGTGGACCGTCAACGCACCCACTCACGGGATGCCCGCCCTGCTCGTCGTGTGGTCCATCCAGGGACATACCTCAGGAGCGAGGCACGGTCGGATATGGTGGAAGTGTGCGAGCCTATGCCCGCAGTTGCGATGCCGCTCCCGACGTGTAGACCGACCACTGGCAGAGTCAAACACACAGGAAGGCGGGGGAGAATGAGCTTGGAAAAGAGAAAAGGCAAGGACCACCCAGGGAAGGCCAACTCAGCCACGAATAGCAAAAAAAACAGAGCAAAAGCATTGTCAGCCCGGGCGCATGTCAGGTGCCTCTTGATGCCCAGCTCCCTGCAGCAGGTGGACGAGCCGTGGCTCCCGTCAGCATGTACACTACCAGGAGAAAGTCACCGACCAAAGCCATATACGTCAGACAGCAACAGATAGAGCACGGAGGGGGACCCTCACGCACCAAATACAAGAGCAGGACGTTACGCTGAAGGCGGGGTAGCCCGATGCGAGCTCGAGCGCCGTGGGAACGGTTGCACTCCACAAGAGAGTCGTCTCGGACGGCAGTCAGCGAGGGCTTGGGGTGGAGGGAGGGGAGCGCGCCTTCGGGGCCCCAAACGCCAGTCGAGTGCCCGTCAGCTGTTGGCGCGAAGCGCCCTGCGAACGCTTGGCGTACCATTCGACCTTCATTTTGAGAGTAGCACACGCTGTGAATACAGTAGCACATGTTGAATTAAAGGAAGGCAGGCTTCTGTCGGCGCCTTGTCGGCTGAGTACGGACCGACACCAGCCTCTCCCTCTGTTTAATTTGGCGCGGTAGTCGCGGTAGATCTACCGTGGTAGGCGCGCCTTTTCCCTCGGTGGACGCACCTCATCCTCACCACCACCCCCTCTGCCCTACGGATCCCCGACCGACAGCCACCAATCGCCGTGGGAATCGTCTCGTTCTGCGTCCACCGCCACTTCCCCCTGCCACTGATTCTTTCATCGGCTATCTCGACCCTCCCGGGCTACCACAGCCTCAAGCGGCCTATGCTACCTCCACCGATCGCTGCCCACACTCAAAGGTTTTCCAATGCCTCCCGCAGGAGGTCACGTGGCATCTTCTCCCACCGCCTCGTCGGGTGGCTTCGGCGCGGCGCGGAACCACGAGGCGGTGGCTGGGGCACCTCTTCCCCCAGCAGGTGCTCGGAAGCGGGCCCGCTCTCTACGATTGGAGGACACTAATAGCATTCGCGTGGATCTGCGGCGGCTCGACGAGCGCATCAGGTAGCTCCAGCGGCAGATTGAGGAGTGCAAGGCCACCGTTGCAGCTTCCCGACTTTCGCTGAACGGCGTCAAGGCCCTGCAGGCGGGCTCAGGCGAAGCAGTTCCCTCTGGGAACGGCAGTGAGACGGTGGCTTGCCTCGCGTCTGTTGGCGCGTTTGAGGCCGTGTCCCGCTTCTTCTTTTCACAGCGCGCGCTCGACGGTGAGCCAAGCCGCAAACAGAGGAGCGACCACCCTGACGCTTGACCTGGACTCTGGTAGGGCGGCAATGGACGAGCTTGCCAGCGTGCTCTCCCTCACGTTCGAGCAACCAGCTGGCCGGGGACGCGTCAGGGCCACCCGCGTACTGCGTTTCGAGTCGCCCGCGAGATTGCTTGTGGCCCTCGCCCTGCCGCCCCAGCATATTAACTAATGTCTCGGGCGACTGTCTACACGGCGCGACGGGTCGACGCCAGCGTGGGTGCTGTCGGAGCGCGTCGTTGACAACCTTGGTACCGTGCGGTGCATCCTTCAACGCCACGCTTCAACTGGCCGTGTGGACGTGGCCACCCGGGCGTCGGAGGTCTTTGTCCCTTCACGGCAACGATTCCAGCACCCGCTCACTCGCGCGACTGGTACACAGAGCGACTGTCCAGAAGTGCCCACACTCTGACCCGAATTCTTGCGCTGGCGGCCTTCAGCCGTGAGCGACGTATTGGGCTTTGACGGGTCCCCTTTGTGTGGGCGCGTGACACTGAGTGTGCCATGTTGTGTCGTTGAGACAGGTGTGGAGGAGGTTATATGTCTTGTCGAGGGGGGTGGCCAAGCTTAACAGACGCGTGTCGCGGGGTTGTATGACCCAAATTCTTAGCGCTAGTGTCTGAGCACCAGCGTCCCATGCTCTGAGCGCCAGTGTCCGTCCCATCTTCTGGGCGCCAGTGTTCCATTTTCTGAACGCCAGTGTTCCATTTTCCTAGCAGCGGTGTCCTGTTGTGTGAGCGCCGATATCTCCCGTCGTGCTGCCACTACCCCGCCGCTGCCGGCGGCTTTGCGGAAAATTCCTTCTGCAGCTGCCCCCATTCCGGCGCATGACAGACTGCCGTGGGATTGAGACCCGCGGATGACACGTAGCGCAAATCGGGGTGACGGCCGGCATACTCTTCGTCGCACGCACTCGCACGCCTGGTCGCAGCCAGCGAGTCAGTGCGCGCAGTTGTCAATGCTGTGAGTCTACACGTTGCCCCGTCGCCAAAAGGCCCAGTTTCGCGTGGGCATGTGTGCTATGTAAAATGGGGTGCGCATAAACCCTCAAAGCGCAAAAGTATATCCAAAAAGAAGAGCAAAAAAACAGTGCAAAAAACAGAGCAAAAAACGGAGCAAAAAAACAGAGCAAAAAAACAGAGCAAAATAACAGAGCAAAAAAACAGAGCAGACAAGAACACAGAAGAAAGAAGCAAAATGCTCGGTAGCGCTACACCCCGCGACACAGCCTTTGTTAACTGTTTTGAGGAAAGAAGGTAAGAAAAAGAAAAGCACGCGGTTTCAACTTTGGATGGACTTCTCGAGTTCCGAGAACAGCGCGATGCGCCGCGAAGCTTTACGCGTTGGGCGTATCTTCGGCAAGCGGAGCAGCAACCCTCGCGTTTGCGATCGCCACAATCTGACCCAATTTGAACCTTTGGAAACTCTGCAAGGCTCTGAGTCTTGTTGATCTGACATCGTCCCCGGATCAACTCGTTGATCTGATAACGTCCTCGGATCAACAAGACTTTTAATCCTCGTTCTCTTCACAAAAAATCAGTGTGCCTCCTGTTACACAACAATCTCGTTCTCAGAGCAAAACATCGAAGAACTATCATCGCTCCTGGCTTTTCGTCGAGACGAAATCCTTATCCTCGTATGACTTCACAGGACAGCAAATAACAACAACAGTGCTCCACAAGTGTCCTCATCCCTCTGCGGTGTTCTCCGTCCATGCCGCCGCCGCCTTGCACACACTCCTCGTCCGCGCACTCTTAAGAGCCAAGGAGATGTCCGCACTAGACCCGTCAAGCCCGTACCGGCAGCCAAGGGTGTCAGGCAAACGGTACGTGCAGAGGCTTCAGGGGCCGTTGGCACTTGAGCCCATGAGCGTGCTCGTCTTGCTTACCTGCTCATAGTCTCCCACGTAAAAGCAAACGTCATCAAATACGCGCATCTTCAAGCCGTCGGCACATCGAGTCATCCACCCTTCCGAAGAGCCAACTGCCAGGTCATCGACAATGGCGTCCAAAATCACGTCTGAGGAGACGCCGGCGCTGTCATACCGATCGTGCGAGCGGCGTGGCTGCTGCATCTGGCCTTGAACAGCAACGATGAACAGCTTTTATAGACGCCTCCGAGGGAGATCGCCTTTGCAGAGTACGCTTGAGAGTCGTCCGAGTAAAAGCAGGGGCAGACAGTAATGTGCGGCTTCGTATCTTGGACGCCCCAGCACCGCCTGAACCGCCCCGTGCGGCTTTCCGGCCCGTGGCCTTCCCACCTCTCGCCCCCGTCACCGCGGCCGCCCCCGTCACCGCCGCCGCCGCCGCCGCCGCCGCCGCCGCCGTCGCCGCCGCTGCCGCCGCCGCCGCCGCCGCCGCCGCCGACGCCGCCGCCGCCGCTGCCGCTGCCGCCGCCGCCGCCGCCGCCGCCGCCGACTCCGCCGCAGCTGCTGCAAGCAGCACCGCAACCACCGCCGCCACTCTCACGAACGGGACCCCGAAAGCCTCCACCCGCTCTTGGAGGCGAACCCGTCTCGCCCAAGCCGTCCCTTCCATCTCTTCCCGGGACGGGCACAACCCAGACAGCGCTCTTTTGAACAGCTTCCACGTCATGGACGGTCTCTGGGTTTGGAATTCAGGAAAGGGGAGAGAGCGTCGTAGAGTTCAAGTGGTTGGCAACCGGTGCCGCACTGGTGCCGTCTGTCAATCGACACTCTACGACAGAGTCCCCGGCATGTCGACCACCGTCCCGCTTCAGGCCTGACCGTCGTGAAGCAAAAAAGGCGCCCGAAGCTAGGGCATCACGCACCACATGCCCGTTGGCGAGCTCAACGTGAATCTGGTCGTCGGCGCACAGCTCGAGACCGTGGAGCACAAACTGGGGTACCGCCTGACCACAGAGCAGGGAGGCCGCTCGGTCTTGAAACAGCGGCGAGTCGACGAACTTGGGGTGCAACTGTCTTTCAAGAGAGGAACGCTCTTCGGCCGCTTTAAAATTTTCCAGCGTCCCCTCAAACTGCAGGTCCCGGCGGATGTGGTCGCTCGGTAGGATGTACTCGACGCCGACAGACGCGCCAGACGTCGCTTCTTTCGCGGATGTGGCGTGCTTAGGTAGCTTACAGGCCGCATCCACGTTGGGAGATATGTTTTAGCGGATGTAGCTTGCCGACGGCATGCGGATGGGGGAGGAGATGTTGAAGTCGGCGCGGTTAGCGGTGTATATCTCCTCCGTGTTTTGTGCCTTTCCACGTCGGGACAGGTACCCGTACAGGTGCTCAACGTACGAAAATGGCATAGGGAGTGGGTCAGCGCGTCGCAAGCGGCTGTTGACCGCCGCCGACTGGTCGTCCGAGTCAGCAAGGAGGTCCATCTCCGCGTCGCCGTCTGTGACGTCATCGCTGCTGCTAGACGCCACAAAGTCCTCAGGTAGCCCAGAATGCACTGACGCAGATGAGGAGCTGCCGGACGCATCGGATGCCCCGTCATCGAAGGTCGGAGACAGGGTGCGGCCGCCCAGGTCGACTCGAGCAGGCCCGAATAGTAGCTCCTCCGCATAGGATAGCCTGGAGCTGCTTATCGTAGACAATTTTACAGCAGTAGCTGACCCTGATGCGACGGCGGAAGCAGCAAGGCCTGTTGAAAGCGCTCCTACGCCAGTGTTCGCAGCAGCAGTGGAGCCGATGGCGTTAGCGGCCGCGGGGGCGGTGTAAATGGCAGGTGCGGGGACGGAGGCGGCTAGAGGTGCCGCAGTCGTGGCCGTGGCCGGCGTGAAGGAATGAAACGGACGTTGGGTGTTTTGACTGGATGCGTGGGCTCCCAAACAGTCAGACCCAGACGCGTCGCTAGTCGCTGGACGCATACAAGCCCCCATGTCCATCTGGTCATCTCGATGCGCAGCTTGATCAGGATGACGAGCGGCCAGCCGCAGAGCCCGGCGAGACGTTCCACGCCGTGGAGACGAGGCACGACGTGACATTTCACGCCCCATGACGAGCTCTGTCCAGATACAACTCATCAGGGCACTCGGAAAGGGGGTTGTACAACAGGTCTAAGACGAGCCAGGACGCGCAAGACGCGGATGCGGTGCTGCTGCGGTGGCACAAGCCCCGAAAAAGGAGGCTCTGTGACTACCAGTGGCGCATTCGTGTGGACCGCGGACAGACGTACAGTACACTGGGTTTGTAGCCACACCTCTACCAGAAGAGACACCGGGCGGGATATCTCGCGAATGCATCGTACGGGGGCCACCGAAATTGCAGCCGACCAGTCTGTGTTTTTTATTTGCTGACGGCACGCAGACGCACAGACCCTTGTACTCAGCCTAAACATCTCGGTTGCCGAAGCAGTTCGGCTACTACTAGCACCTCCATAGCCAGAAGGAAATGGCGGTGGTCGCATCGGTGCCACTGGGTGGCCCCGCCGCGACGGTCCGGATTCCCCATCGTAGATGTGCTTTCGAGCGGCCGCTTACGCACCATCTTTGGGCCGCGTGGCCGCTGCGGGCCGCCGACGCGGTCGCTGCTGGGTGCCTCCGCTGCTTCCGCCGCCAGCTCGTGTGGCTTTCGACGGGTGCCCGTGGGGATGCCGTCGGCAGCCCACGCGGTAACCGCCGGTTGCACATGGCCTCTTTGCCGAGCAGCCATGCGGCAGCTGTTGAAAGATGATGAAGGGCTGTTTTCGTGGACGCTCTTGGCCATCTATATGTTCTTGTTCCAATTTTGTGTCACAGACAGCCATGTGGGAGCGTCCTGTGTGTGGCACGGAATGTTCGATGTCTGGAAGGGCCTTCTCTGTGCGTGCGCGCCGACGGGGGCGAGAGGCTGTGAGATGCGGAGTCGCCTGGTGTTCAGGGGTTGTCCCGAGTGGCTTTCGGGGTGAGTGTCGGCAATGGACGGAGGGTGTCGACTCCAACGTGGCTGCCAGGGCCTTTTGCGCTTGCGACGGCCAAAGGGCTGCTTCTCACTTGGGACTCGCTCGTTTGTCCTGATCCTTCTCCCTACATCTACGCTGCCACTGCCTGTCCATCCGAGCAACCGTGGTCCACAGTTGCGGCAACGCCGACCTTTACCCGCCTGTCCTCTCCAGGTTGCCTCTGTTGACCATAATCCACTCTTGCCGTCACCTTTCTCTCCCTCAACCGCTCACCTGTGTTGACCCTCCTGCCGTGCCACGCGTACCGGCACCACTTCCACGGCTGCCGTTGCTTCCTCCTTTGAATACACAATGGGACGTGCAGCGCGGAGCAAAAGTGCCGGCAAGACGCCGGAAAGTGACGTTCCCCTGTCCCCTTCGTCTAGTAGCGGCTCTTATTCCAAGGCCCGGGGCCGTCGCGGAAGCGAAACAAACGAGCTTCCTTGTCGTCGCAATGGTGCCATAGCAGACAGTTCGCCACCCCCGGCGGCGCCATGATCCACGAGGACGCTAACAGACGCCAACGTGCGCAACGTGTCAGCCCAGGTCTTCTTGCTCGTGCGGCCGGAGCGCAACCGGCTCCTGGGGGCGCCTAGTGAGGCAGCCGCTACGCCTCAATCAAGTGGGGCAGTGGCCGACACACCACTGGTGGCGGCACTCACGAGCGGCATGTGGGACCACGTGCGCGCCTTTGAGCAGCGGCTGGCTAGCTTTAAGAGCCTCGAGAAGAAGGTCGTTGTCGGGGTCGTGGAGGCTATCGGCAGATCATTCAATAAGCACCTGGAGGAGGAGCCCGTTTCTCGCATGACGGACAAAGAGATGCGCAAGGCGGTGTTGGACGCCGTCACGACGGCCGCCATCCAGTCGAATCACGGCCCCGTGCTCAACAACGGCATGAAATGCTCATCCAAGACAAGGATGACGGCGACACATTGACGACCTCCTTCCCGCCAATGGCACAGATGTTGGACACGGTCGCCAACAACCGCTTCAAGATCGTCGTGCTCGGAATCATCGCGCGAATGTGGAAAGCTAACGGAACGATCTCCATTGAGAAGCAGAAGCACATCCTCAAGGGAAAGACTGGGCTCGTGCTCAAGACAATTGACAGCGTCGACGTGGCAGCCGAGAAGCAGGTCCGGTCGAGTTTGACCGACCCTCGTTGCAGGACCCGCGAGATCTTCTATCGGCTTTTTGCCTACTACCTTTTCCTTGCGTGGGCATCCATGAACCTGAAGTATCCGGACGAGGACGAGCCCGCCGTGGGCGAGGCGGCGGGTTCCAAAGTTTTCTCGGCCTCCCGATCGCTACGTGCCACCTGCTCGGGTCTACTTCCTGTGGGCGATACGCCGGCCCCCGAGCACACGCTGGACGAGCCGCCGGGCTCCCCGCTTGCTGGTGTGCACGACGTGACACGGGATGCGTGTCTGTACGACATTGTGCTCCAGATGCGCTTCGCCATTTATGGCGGACAATTCGACTTTGATCCGGCAGCGGTATGCTCTGGGGCCGAGACGCTACGCACCTCCTGCTGTCGCCCGACCGCTCGTGGATTGAGAAAACCATGAAGGATGCGGAGGAAGACAAGGTGCCTTGTGTTTGGACACTGATGTTGCCGCGCAGCGACGGTCGCGCTGACTTGGACACGGCTGTGCAGATGCTCAAGCCGGCGGATCAGCGCGAAATCAAGGCCCGTACCGCACCAGTGGGCTCAGCGGGGGGGACCCTGGGGGCATGGAGTGTCGGTGGGGAAGCGTCGGCGAGCGGCAGCATGGCGGCAGGAGCCGCCGGGGCAGGAGGGGGGAGTGGCGCCTGTGAGCCCCCGGATGTTCCAGCATGGCTGCGTGCTGCTACCCGTTGATGCATACAAGGTGCATATTGTTGTTATGCTATCATGACTCTTTTACATGCGCGGCGCAGAATAGCTTGTGTCGGCAGTGGTCAGTAGGGAGTCGGATACGAGTTATTCTCGACACTGGCATGTTGGACGGCAGCAGAAAGAATGTGCTGGGAACCCACGTGGGCTCCTAGACGGTGTTAAACTACGACAGCTATCTTTATTCACGATCACGCGCGCGCGAGCGCGACAAGGATCCAGTTTCTTGCTATAGTTCGCCTTTCCCCGGAGTGCCACGCACCTGCTGAGGCACCCGCGCCACTTTTACCACTTTAACTCTTGCTGCCTTTCCTTTTTGATACGGGCTTTTCTGTCTTGGTCTCACCTGTTCCGCCCACGGCCTCTTTTCCTGAGACAAGAGGAGGACCGAGAAGCGCGCTTTCCACCCGTCGCCGTTCACACCGGACAGCAACATGTCTACCGCGTCTCCACGCTCGCCTCTCCATCACGCCCTCCAACAGCGGCGCTATCTTCCCCTCTGTCCATGACCTCCCTTGTCCCGACTAGAATTTAGCCTCTTAACGCCGCCTGCAGCACTCGGTGTGAGGCTCCCGCAGCCGCGCTCGCTGTCCCAGCCCCCACAAACGACATTTCATGACACGGCGCCGGTTGGGCGGCGCGACGGAGCGGCGGCGAGGCGGCGCGGCGGCGACGGAGGAGGGGCTCGTACACAGGCAGCCGGGCTGGAGGCAGCCCTCTACGACGTGCGTACCGCGGTAGAGACAATAGAGCACGCGGCGACGTCGTCCCAGGCGGCGGCGTCCGCGGCGAAAATGCAGCCAGCAGCTGCGGGGACGGCGGGAGCGGCTGCGACGGCGGCGGCCGGGCGGAAAGCGGTACACCAAGATGTGCGAACCCCGGTGGTGGCGGTGACGCACGCGACGGAATCTGCCGCGGCGGCGGCCGCCGCCGCGGCGGCGCCGGTAGTAGCGGCGGCATCGGCGATGTCGGTTGCGACGGCATCCGCCGGGCTTTCCCAGCATCTGGGACACACAAAGGAGCTCCGACGCGGCTCCTGAGCGCGCGCCGGAGTGCCGGCGTAGACTCCGCGGCCGCGGGCGTGGAGGAGGCCTCAGGGAGAGTGGTGGCCGCGGTGGTGGCGGTGGCGGCGGTGGCGGCGGTGGCGGCGGTGGCGGCCGTGGCGGAGGTGACGGCGGTGGCGG
>Ga0209186_1001580_pt1 | contig 16669 bp, 20 predicted proteins | sample SidtaG_FD_187426 | JGI IMG/M metagenome (GOLD analysis project Ga0209186, IMG submission 187426) | Marine algal microbial communities from Sidmouth, United Kingdom - Sidmouth_Male2 metaG (SPAdes) (version 2) | ecosystem: Host-associated > Algae > Red algae > Unclassified | place: Sidmouth...
GAATAGGAGGGGCAAGATCTGACAACGGCTCCATATTGTCATTCAGAAAACGAAGCGCACCTTGCCGAGTGCGATCATCGGACAGCACCAGATAATCTAATTCTGTGAGACCGCCTCCCAATGCTCTGGACATTAGCGCTCGCCCCCAGGAATCCGGAGCAGCATCAGCAAAGCATCCACTCAGCGCCGTGCGCTTGTTACGCTTACCGGCGCTGAAATAGCCTCCCACACGCAAGGGCAGCGGCGGCTAAAGTGCAAAACAATCTGGAGCAGCCAACCATTGCTCAGCGTACTCGAATTGCGAATGCTGACGTCGAGTATCAGCTTCGAAACGTAAACGACCAACAACGCGCTTGCCTTCGCCGATGGCGACTATGGCTTCAGGCATCAGAAGCCGATCCCTTCAGCATCATCTTCACCTGAGGCTGGATCATCGCCCTTGTTCGCAATTGACGCGCTTGATCCACGTTTTCGATCAATCCGCTTCGGTAGTAATTCCTGGTCGAGAAGCAATCCAGTTTCGTCAGAACCCGAATCTAGAAAGTCTGAAATCCGTTCAATTTCCCCAAGCACGAGACACGCCATTGCCAAGGTGCCCAGACTGACGCCACTATCGCCCTTTTCTAACCGTATGACAGTGCTTTCGGACACACCAATCCGCTCTGCGAAGCTCTTGACGGAAATACGCCGCTTGGAGCGGGCCGTCTTGATGTTCGCTCCCAACGCTCCAAGAGCTCGATTTGCATTGATAGAATTCAATTTAATTGTCATATTTGACATTCAAATGGCTTTTAGCTGTCATATATGACAGTTAGTGACAAAGTACTTCAAATACTACCACTAGGCAATTCACATTCCTGCATGACCACTGGATCATGGCTCTGCGTGCATCTGTCAGCACGTAGCCATTCCTGAAAGCCAACAGCGCTGCGTGAGAGCCGCTAGATGTACCCGCTATGTCCAGACCCTTTCTGACATCAAAGGAAAGTATGTCGGTGAATCCGACCAAGCTGTTGCCAATGCATTTGCCGAAGCGAAAGGGGACGGCACTGTGCTGATTTTCGATAAAGTGCATTCTTACCTGTCCGCGCGTAAGGAAGTCGAAAAAGACCACGAATTCGATCTGGTAAATCAGTTCCTGATGTCTATGGAAAACTACACTGGGATTTTTGCCTGCTCCACCGATCTGATGAAAAGCGTGGACAAGGCAGCCTTGAGACGATCCAACTGATGTGAGTGTGATGAAAACCACAAGGATCAAACTGATTCCAAGATGATCAAAATAAAATGACATTCCTGGCTTGCATATGAACAAACGGCATAGCCTTGATTGAATCATCCTATAACTGTTACTCGCGTCGCAACTATTTTCCACGGAAGCAAGTCATTATCATAATGAAAGAGAGGTAGACGTTCAGACTCTATCTGACAATGTCAGTTTTCGCGTGGTCCCCTTCAGCTAGAGTCTTTTCTCGCCGAATGGACGATACTGTCTGAAAATCAAGAATCTACGACGTTCAGCTACATATGCTTTAACCGCTACAAGGGCGATAACGAAACCGTCGTAGAATCACTATTCAGTAAGTACCATAAGGGCCTCGATCCAATGGGGTTGACGCAATACAAGTGACGATTGATTGGGACAATGCGTTGTACTAGCGTTTATGAAATCGTATTCTGCCTCCCCCTGAAACTGAGCAGCTCGTTATATGCCTACGAAACCTTCCGTCCCCTCCCGACACCTGACCAAGTCCCGCTTTAAAACGGGGCTTGAGTGTCCAACAAAGCTCTACTATTCCGCATTACCCGCCTATGTCGACAACCGTTCGACCGATACCTTCATGGCAGCGCTTGCAGAAGGCGGCTATCAGGTGGGTGAATTGGCCAAGTGCTATCAGCCTGCAGGTATCGATATAGAAACTCTGGATACGCAAAGTGCGGTGGCTCAAACATACAAAGAACTTCAAGCAGATTCAGTGACACTGTTTGAACCTGCCATCGAGTACGAAAATTTACTGATCCGTATCGACTTACTGGTCAAGACAGGGAAACATTTTGACTTGTATGAAGTAAAGGCAAAATCAATCGATCCTGCCTACCCGAATTTCATGAAGAAGAACAACAATGGTCTAATCGGTGAATGGGAACCCTATCTAATAGACGTGGCGTTCCAGAAGTTCGTATTAAAAAGTGCCTTTCCTGATCATACTATTGCCTGTCATTTGCAATTGGTGAACAAGACACAAGTAGCACAAACCGATGGACTCAACTCGAAATTCAAAATAGTAAGACAAAACAACGGTCGCTTTTTCGTTTCTGTAGATCCAACGATCAGCAAAGCAGATCTTGCTACCCCGCTACTGGTATCCATGAATGTTGATGATGCTGTTCACTGGATCCACACCAAGGCAAAATATGACGGTCGTAGTTTCGAGGAGCAAATCAAGCATCTGGACCAGATAGTTCAGAAAGGTACTCGAGAGCAAGGCGCACTTGGAAAGCATTGCCGCGCTTGTCAGTTTTCTGCATCCGACAAAGAACGTCAAGACGGCCTGCTCAGCGGATATCGCGAGTGCTGGGAGACAGTTCGTCAGTGGAAAAACGAAGATTTTCTAAAACCCACTGCTTTCGATATATGGAACCTGCGATCAGCTGACAAACTGATGGCTAAGGACAAGCTAGACCTCAATACCCTCACCACTGACGATATTCCTGTCAAATCCAGCGACACACCCGGCCTGACAACTTCAGAACGACAATGGATGCAGATTAACAAGGTACGCAACAATGACAACTCGCCGTATCTAGATCGAGAAGGACTTGCAGCGGAGATGAATCGCTGGACCTACCCGCTCCATTTCATCGATTTCGAAACTGCCGCTCCAGCGATCCCCTTTACACGTAATCTTAAACCGTATGAAACTGTGGCTTTCCAGTTCTCTCATCATGAGCTACACGAGAATGGTAGGGTTGAGCATAGTGGCGAGTTCCTTGAATCGACCCCCGGCTTACTGCCAAGCCTTGCATTCTTGCGCGCACTTAAAAACGAGCTTAAGCACGACAACGGCACGGTATTCCGGTTCCACAATCATGAGAACACCGTATTGCTTGGACTGGCCAGACAACTGCAAGAAAACCCGCTAACCAATCCGGCAGAAACTGGAGAACTACTCACCTTCATCAACAGCCTGACACAGACTTCCGGCACTGACGCCCGGGTTGGGAATCGCAATATGGTGGATTTGCATAGACTGAACCTTCTGTACTTCTATCACCCACTAACCGGCGGGTCAAATTCTCTGAAAGCCCTTTTACCAGCAGTGCTGCAAACATCAACCTTTCTACAAGACAAGTACAGTGCGCCTACCTATGGAAGCGATAGAGGCATACCGAGCTTGAATTTCACTAACAAGCAGTGGGTTGCCGTTGAACAGGGCGTTGTGCAGGACCCCTACGCATCCCTGCCCCCACTGTTCGAAGGTGAAGAACAGCTGTCAGAAGCGCACCTCTCAGATGCACAAAAGATAGCCGACGGTGGTGCTGCCATGGCGGCCTATGCACATCTTCAGCAGATCGACATGCAATCGAATGAACGCATTGCGCTAACAGAGGGACTGTTGCGCTACTGCGAGCTTGATACTTTGGCAATGGTTATGGTGGTGGAGGCATGGCAGGATATGCTCAGACACTAATACCGATTTCCAGAGCGGATGGAACCAAACGCTATCCTGATGAGTACCTGTACGATTCTCTGGAGTTCATTCAACTGACTGAGAAAACGCGTGACTTTCTGTGGGCGAAGGCATGACAATCCAAGAGAATGCCGGGATGCAGGACAACTGCACGTCCAGTTTGCCGAGCGGCAGAAGGAACGGGAGGGGATCTTGTCTGCTCGACAAACCGTTTGCGCGCCAGTTGTCGACTCTACTGAAGCCACCAAATTCTTCAGCATTCCCTTTTCCTGTAGCAAATCCTGCTCAGTCGGAAATACGACCTGTATTGCGCCGGGCTGCGATCAGCTCCTGCACATGATTCAATACAGAATAAGATTCTGGTGGAAGAATCAGGCGTTTCATGAATTGTTCAGGCTGATTGTCCAGGCGAATACTCCTTGCCGGTTGCACGGTTAACACCTGCAGTAAACACTCGATGACGCCATCAACAGACCGTGCGTCGCAGACAAACAATACCACACCATCGGTTGTTGCAAATATGTCCGTGATCTCAGCATCACCGTGCGCATTCTCGACGCTGACAACGTTGGCGTAAAGTGTGCCGAGTAGCTTGCTGAATGTCTTTCTGAACAGCAATCGTTCAGAAACGATATGCACTGCATAGTCAGTTAGACTATGCGCCAATCTTGAACATATTTACACTCTTTGTCAGACTCATGGTTCTTCTCTAGCGAGAATTCTACGCGGTTATGCCTAGCGTATTTGTCAGGCGGCTTCCTGGACAGATTCTCATAGACAGGGCTGATCTCAATTTTCGCATTTATATTCAAAGTGTGGCTCTATTCATCGTTTCCTTTCAAATTGCTCTGTAATATTGCTGCTGGCAAGTTGTGATTCCAACATGTGCTAGTCCGTTTGTCGGATCTGTGAGCCTGATCGATTTTTTACGCTATGTGGGTTATCGAGAGTTTACATGGGTTGTCAAGAGTTTAGAAATCTGACTTGTCCAGGCAGAGCGACTCCGCCGTCCTGTGTATCCACACCTGTTCTCCATTTGAAGAAATAAAACATCATGAATATTAGAGTACTCGCCCTTGCGTCTATTACGTTTTCAGTTGTTGCTGCAGGATGTTCTGCGCCTCAGCCCCGCACTGCGCTGCCTCAGGAAAGCACGGTTGGAAGTCCCCCAATCGTATTCGCTGGCAGCTATGACGTAGAACGCACGAAGCTGACGCTCACAGCAAACGACGAGCCGTTCATGCGTGGTACATTTCCTCCGTTCACCCCGGTTCTTAATTTGAATGGTGACTACAAAGGGACAGCGGTACGTGCTGAATGCTATTTCTCTTCTGTATTGAGCGAGAAAGGTGGACTCGTCGGGCTTATTTCCTCGACAGTGCAGAGTTCCAAAAGCAAGACAGGCGACGTTTGCAGAATGCTGGTGGACACTGAAGAAGGTGCTACGCTGAATTTCTAGGTTCAATTAGTGTGCTGCGGCCCCTGTGGCCGTGGCCTATTCAGATTATGCCTTACAAAGTCGAGATCAGCGAGCATGAAGCCCGTGATTTCATAGTCGAATCTGTAGTCAATAAGACGCAGGAAAACTTGATAGGTGAACCGCCAGCAAGTAACCAAGACATGAATGAAATTCAGGCAGCCGTTGCTAGCTTATCAAATTAGAACAATCCTGAAGAAAGTCTTGAAACACTTCAAACCCTGTCAAATCTGAAGCTCGTGCACGGAGATCCAATAGTATCAAGCCTCTTGGAGGCGCTTGTTCATGGACAATTGGACGCGCAAATTGGAATGGAAGCGATCGAGATTGCTGGTATTGATTCCGCAGTACATAAAGGTGTCTTGCTTGACTGGATTTTACCATTAACTGACGACTCAGATAAATCGTCAATTGCCAGCGTATTTGTGGTGCCCTGAGTAAAACGAATAACTACGTGGCTTTGAACAGATGCCGGTAATGTCGACCAACTAACGGTGTTTGATAGGAAACCTTCAAACGTCAAAGTCATTTTCATCACCGGGCACAGGTATCTCAGGTAACAGCAGTGGCGATGGAGGAAACACTGGCGACTCGGGCAATTGAATAGGCGACACTGGCAACGGTGATCCGCTACAGAGCCAAGTCTACGGAAAAATCGGCTGCACGGTGGTGATTGATCAGGTGTCGGATATATGATGGAGTCGGCTGTGCTGGTCCCTGCCGATAAGTCAATCATTCACCCGGAAGTTTTATCTTGAATTCAATGTTATCGGTGTTGCCTGCAAACTCTGAAATCTGAAAACTTGTGGCAGATAATGGAGAAGACTGTAACCAATGCCACCCAGCCTGAGAGATACTTATCAGGTGATCATATTGGTTTGTTGCTGAGTCAGTCGTGCCCCTTATGTCAACCGGCTTGGAAAAATAAGGTCGCTTCTCAATAACCCGGGGCACAGGCACGCGCACGCACCAGATCAGAGAGCTGAGGTATGGTTGACTCGGAAGTGCAGATCCGATCGTGCAGGACATCCCAGAAAGAGATATCCAGCTTTCGACACGTCTTTTTAATACTGATAAATGTGTCTCGACAACGTTGACCGTCGTCGCTACGAGTACCGCCACTGACTTTTCGCTTTTTTACGTAATCACGAATGTCTGTCTCGCTACCATTGGTATGTAATGGGATGTCAGGGCACTGGAGCACTTTGAGAAGTTCGGCCTTGTTTTTGTATTATGAGCCCTTTAGCATTCGCCTCGGCTAAAACCGCTCGGCATAGGGGATTTTCGCTTTCACTCAACGTACCGTAAGCGGTCTCCACTCTCGATCTGCTTTGTTCGACGGTGTCCATACTGCTGCCATTTTATACAGCAACGTCAGCCCTAATGGCAGGATGCGGGTCATAGCCCTCTACCTCAAAATCCTCTATGCGATAGTCATCAATACTTGCAGCCTCGCGGATCAATTTCATAGTCGGAAGCGAGCGAGGTTCACGGGACATCTGCTCACGAGCCTGCTCAAGGTGATTAAGATACAAGTGTACATCGCCACCTGCCCACACAAATTCTCCAGCACGCAGACCAGCTTGCTGCGCCAGCATGAGTTGCAGCGCCACTGCTCCAACGTAGTTGAAAGGAGCGCCAAGCAGCAAGTCAACCGACCGTTGGTACATCAAACAGTTGAGTCGACCATCTGAAGTCACGTGGTATTGATAGATCATATGGCATGGTGGTAAAGCCATGGAGCCCAGCTCAGGAACGTTCCACGCATGAAAAATCATGCGACGGCTGGCAGGTGTTTCTTTCAGCATTCGAATAAGGTCGGCGATCTGATCATACTCACGACCGTCCGTGCCCAACCAGCGGCGCCACTGCTTGCCATACACTGGTCCAAGCTCACCCCACTGTGCAGCAAACGTATCGTCATTCATGATGCGTTGCTCGAAATCCTCCTGGGAGATGTCCTCACCTGTATCGCGTCGATAGCTTGCGAGCGGCCAGTCACTCCAGATGCGTACGTTTTCGCGAAGCAAAGGCTGGATGTTCGTGCCACCGGTGAGAAACCAGATCATCTCCTTCACTGCTGTCTTCCAATAGACACGTTTTGTGGTGAGGATAGGCGCACTGCCGTCGGCAAGATTGAAGCGAAGCATGGCTCCAAAAATTGAGCGCGTGCCAACACCAGTTCGATCAACTCGCTCGTCGCCATGATTCAGAACCTGGCTCATCAAATCGAGATATTGGTGTTCAGGATGTCTCATGCAGAGGTTCTCTTTCAAAACGATCAGTAAGTACCCGTCTGATCATCTTTGTCCACACCATTTTCCATGATGTGATGCAATAAGCTCAGGTAGTTTTGCATCGATGTAAACTCCTTCGCCTATTTTTTCAAGCCATTAGCAGGCTTGGCGTTGTACGCTGAGTACAACAGATACAAGCCCACCAGAATCATGGGAAATGACAACACCTGCCCCATCGTTAACCAGTTGAATGCAACAAAGCCTAGATCGGCATCAGGTTGACGGACAAACTCGATAAAGAAGCGATAGATGCCGTAGCTAATAACGAACACACCGGATACGGCTCTGGCAGGACGCGGTTTTGATGAAAACACCCATACCACAATAAACAGGATAACCCCTTCACAGAAGAACTGATAAAGCTGATTGGGGTGTCGAGGTTCTGGACCTGCGTGCGGGAACACCATGCCCCAGGGCACATCGGTGATACGACCATATAGCTCGCCGTTGATGAAGTTACCAATGCGCCCGGCACCTAACCCTATGGGAAAGGCCGGTGCAAAAAAATCTGCAACCTGAAAGAAGCTTCTGTTGGTATGTCGTGCATAAAGCCAGAAGGCGGCCAGCACGCCCAGAAAGCCGCCATGAAAAGACATGCCCCTGAATCCATAAGGACTGAACGGATTCAGCGCTTGCAAAGGTTGCGTGAAAAGCAACTCAGTCTGATAGAACAGCAATGAACCCAGCTTGCCGCCAGCAATTACGCCAATGACGATATAAAATACTGCATCACCAATCTCATCAGGGTTCCAGCCGGAACCGGCTTTTGATGCGCGGTGCTTGGCCAACCACCAGCCCACAGAGAATGCCACCAGGTAGGTAATGCCATACCAGTGAACGGTCAGCGGACCAACACTCAGGGCGACCGGGTCGATATCGGGATATTGCAGCATAGGCTAAAAGTTGAACCGGCAAAGGGATATGCGAATTATAGACACTTACACTCTACGCCGCGACTATAGGCGGCGCGTTGAGTGCAAGGCTGAACAGCCAGGAATAAACGCCTTCATTGTCAGACAACTCGAGCCAGAGCACCGCTCAGATACAAGGTCTCGGGCATAGCCACATTCACGGGATGATCAGCACCCTGCTGAAGTGGCGCAAGAATCTGCAAGCCAAGGCTGTCCTTGGGAATGGATTTGCGCATTTGCTGAAGAAGATCGTCACGGCTCAAGGCCTGAGAACATGATGCGCTGACGATGATGCCGCCTGGAGCAAGCAATCGCATGGCAAGCCGGTTATTTAGCGCATAGTGGCGCACGCCAGCATCACGATCCTTGCGCCGTTTGATGAATGCCGGGGGATCAAGAACCACAACATCAAATCGCTCACCCTCTTCATAGAGGGTGCGCATGGCTTCTACGGCATCATCACATTGGGCACTGAAACGATCTGTACAATCATTCAGTAGCGCGTTGGCAATTGCCGCCTCGACTGCTTTCTGAGAGCTATCAACAGCCAGTACTTTCTGCGCCCCCATAGAGGCGGCACAGATGCCAAATCCACCCATGTAGGTGTACACGTCCAGCACGCGTTTGCCCGACACCCATGGCGCCAGGGCAGCACGGCTGTCCCGATGATCGTAGAACCAGCCAGTTTTTTGCGAGATTTCGGCAGGTACCTGAAACTTCAGACCATTCTCGACAACGTGCAAGACATCGACCGCATCGCCATAAACCCATTCCCGATACAGGGGTAACGATTCCAGCTCCCGGATGGCGCTATCGTTACGCAAGAAGATTGATTTCGCGGCGCACAGTTGTATTAATGCATCAATGATGTCGTCGCGAAAATACTCCATACCGGCTGTAGTAATTTGCACTACCAGTACATCATCGTAACGATCTACGATTAGTCCGGGCAGAAAATCACCTTCGCTATGCACAAGTCGGTAAAAATTATTCGGGTAGCGATAGCTTCTTAAATCAAGCGCCTGCTCCAGCCTCTGACGCAAAACGGTTGCCGTAAATGGCCTCCCTGCTCGCCGGCTTGTTACTCTGGCCGCAATCAACGAGTGCGGGTTAACGTAGGCATGTGCCAGAAATTTACCGTTGGCCGATTCCAGCGTTACGGCGCAGCCGGGCTCGAGGTTTTTTATCGGGGTGACTTGCGTATCTATCTCGTTTGAGAACACCCAGTCATGTCCTGACTGCAGACGACGCTCCTCGCGCTTCTTCAAACGCAATGCGCTCATGTCAACTTCACTTGGTTACAGGTATCATCACTACGATACCTGAATTTACCGCACTACCTTTGTAATGCGGCGAGAATTTGATCTTCCAGATCGCCACGAATCGCAATAATTTCGCCAAGCCGGGACAAATCGGCTGCCAGCATGCTTGCCGCTATGCTGTCGTCTTCCATATCATCATACTTGTCATTGAAATCGACCAGATAATCGGTAGTTTCAGCTATAGCAGGATACACCTCTGCAGCCACTTCCTTAACTGCCATACGACGCTCTTTACCCTCAATGATGCGTTGGTAGACTTCAAAGTGGCCCATCGCGGTGTAATCGACCATGACCTGACAGAAACTACGCAAATGCGCGACATCCGGGGAATGCTTTTCAAGATCGCGGCCCGAAAATGACTTGACGCCTGCCAGTCGGCAATAGCTCATGACAACATCCTGTCTGAGCTTGATCAAGGCGGCAATTGTGTTATGCAGTTTAGCGCGACGCTCTACACCGGTGGGTGTTGCATTTACGGTGTTTTCAGCGTTGGCAGATGACATTCATGGTCTCCATCAAAGTGGAAAGAAATAAAAAAAGCCAGTGGCTTACGTAAAGCAAAGATGCTGCCACTCAAGACAGGGATTTAATCACAATATAGATCGTAACGCCAAGAATTTTCTTCTACTTTTCTCTGCGAATATTCACGTAAACAAATGAAAACACAGGGGTTACATGGGCAACTTCTGACGCATATCAACGACTTGTTTAACTATCTTCGATAGAGACAACGTGTGAAATAAAATCTTCAATGGGTATATATGTTTCTGACAGACACAAATGCGCCATCGAGATACCTGCCTCCAGTACAGATTCTGTCGTTCCACTGACTAGCGGATGCCAGTTTTTTAACGGTTTGCCCTCACTAAGCAGGCGATAAGCACAGCTTGCCGGTAGCCACGATAGTTTTTGTGCATCCAGTGGTTTGACAGTCAGACAATCCGGCACATGCTTGAATCGATTCGCGTAGTTGGAGCACTGACAGGTTTCGGTATCCAGCAACTTGCATGACACTCGCGTAAAGAGTATATCCCCGGTGTCTTCGTCTTCCAGTTTGTTCATGCAGCATCTGCCGCAGCCGTCACAGAGCGATTCCCATTCGGTATCGTCCATCTCATGGAGTTTCTTGATCTGCCAAAACGGCTGCTGCGTTGCCATGTTCAGCCCTTGTGGTAAGACACCAGACGCTCCACTTCCTCTGAGGATCCCATAAGAACCGGTACGCGTTGATGCAGCTCATCCGGTTGAATATCCAGAATGGTCTTAGTACCGGTATGTGCCAGACCTCCAGCTTGTTCGATCAGCATGCCCATCGGGTTAGCTTCGTACAGCAGACGCAATTTGCCAGCCTTACCTTCGGCTTGAAGACGCGCATCCATGGGGTACATGAAGACTCCACCGCGGCACAGAATACGATGAATATCCCCAACCATCGAACCTGCCCAACGCATGTTGAAGTTGCGCCCACGTGGCCCTTCCTTACCCGCGTTACATTCTTCAATGTAGCGTTTTTCAGGTGCCAGCCAATGACGGGTATAGGCCGAGTTGATAGCGTACTCACTGGTGCTTGCAGGTACCTTCATATCCGGATGGGACAGAATGAATTCACCAATGCTATTGTCCAGAGTAAACCCGGCCACACCCTGCCCCGTGGTAATAACCAGCATGGAGGCAGAGCTGTACAGACAATAGCCGGCGCAGATTTGCTCACGGCCGGTCTTGAGAAAATCTGTGTCGGTGGGCGCTGCATTTCCCGCATGCCTGGTGATGGAGAAAATCGTGCCAGTAGCACCATTGACATCGATGTTGCTGGACCCGTCCAATGGATCAAAGGCCAGTAGATAGTCGCCGCGGGCATACTGCTCGGGGATAGGATAGTGAGCATCCATCTCTTCCGAGGCCACACCGGCCAGCAAGCCCGACTGCTGCATGGCTTCGATGAACACCTCGTTGGCTATGATATCGAGTTTTTTCTGATCCTCACCCTGCACATTTTCCTGACCGGCTGCTCCCAGTACCCCTGCCAGCTCGCCGAGCCTGACCAGATTGGAAAGCCTTTTACAGGCAGAAGCAACATCGTTTATCAGAGCCGTGAACGCACCATCGGATTCTGTGTGCAGAGGACCTTCATTGATGATGTATTGTGTAAGGGTTGTGCCAGGCTGGTTCATTTATATTTCCACCATGTCAAAATCATCTTTGATGGCGCCACAATCCGGACAGCACCAGTTTAACGGTACATCACTCCAGCGTGTGCCGGGCTTTAGCCCTTCATCAGGCCATCCTTTCGCCTCATCATAGATAAGCCCACACACACTGCATAAATATTTCTTGAATTCCAAGCTGCTCACCTTGTGCGTCAGTATTATTCTGTATCGCTATTGTGGCATTTACAGAACGCGTCTGCCGTAATATGGTGCCTGATAACTCTACCCTACCGTTTAACGTCACTCTTTCCAGATTCCGGAGCCTATCGTGTCAGCTACTCTCAGTCCCAGCCAACCTAACGCCGCCACTAAGCTGTTCGAGCGTGCGCAGAAAGTCATTCCCGGTGGCGTCAATTCACCGGTGCGTGCATTTGGAAGCGTTGGCGGCACTCCGCGCTTTATCGCAAGAGCCACCGGTGCCTATATATTTGATACCGAACAAAAGAAATACATCGACTACATTGGCTCCTGGGGACCCATGTTGCTGGGCCATGCGCACCCCGAAGTCATTGCAGCCGTGCAAGTAGCGGCCGAACATGGTCTAAGCTTTGGCGCACCCACCGAGCTTGAAGTGCAAATGGCAGAGCTCATCTGTGACATCGTGCCGTCTATCGAATCGGTACGCATGTGCAGTTCAGGTACTGAGGCCACGATGAGTGCAATCAGGCTGGCGCGTGGCTATACCGGTCGCGATGACATTCTCAAATTTGAAGGCTGCTACCACGGACACTCTGATGCATTACTTGTCAAAGCAGGCTCTGGTGCCTTGACGCTGGGCGTGCCCAGTTCACCGGGCATACCGGCAGACTTTGCCAAACATACGCTTACGCTGCCATTCAATGATGAGGAGGCGGTACGCGCTTTGTTCGCTGAGCGTGGCGATACCCTGGCGTGTATTATCGTCGAACCCATTGCGGGCAATATGAACTTTATCGAGCCGTTGCCGGGCTATCTGGAAACTCTGCGCACGCTTTGTACAAAGCATGGAACTGTTCTGATTTTTGATGAGGTGATGACAGGATTTCGTGTGGCATTAGGTGGCGCACAACAACGCTATAACGTCATACCCGATATCACCACGCTGGGAAAAGTCATCGGTGGTGGCATGCCGGTAGGAGCCTTTGGCGGCAGGCGAGAAATCATGCAACAGATCGCACCGGTTGGCCCTGTGTACCAGGCCGGCACTCTATCAGGCAATCCTATCGCCATGAGCGCAGGAATCAAGACACTCCAGTTATTACAGGCGCCGGGATTTCATGACGAATTGCATACCAAGACAGGAGGTTTGCTAGAGGGTCTACAGGCGGCAGCAGATTCTGCAGGCGTACCGTTCTGCGTTGCCCATGCCGGCGGGATGTTCGGCTTCTTTTTCTCACAATCGTCAAAGGTCACAGGATTTGACGATGTCATGGCTTGTAACAATGAACACTTCAAGCAGTTCTTTCATCACATGCTTGATGCTGGTGTCTACCTTGCGCCTTCGGCATTTGAAGCCGGATTTTCCAGCGCAGCCCATAGCGCAGAAGATATCGCGCAAACTATAGAAGCTGCAAAGTCGGCGTTCGCAGCTATTGCCGCAAAGAGCTAAAACCTGCTTGCGACAGTGAAAACATGATGAGCGGTAGATGTATCGCCATGTGGTCAGGGCCGAGGAATATCTCCACGGCCATGATGCGGGCATGGGAGAACCGTGCGGATACGGTGGTGATCGATGAACCATTCTATGCGCATTTTTTGTCGCATACCGGCCTGGATCACCCCATGCGAGATGAGATAATCAGTGGTGGTGAAACCGACTGGCGAACGGTGGTTGAGAACATCACTGAGCTACCTGATAAGGGTATTGTCTATCAGAAGCACATCAGCACGCACTGGATGGAACACTTCTCCATTGACTGGCTTGATGCACTAGACCATGTTTTTTTAATCCGCAATCCCGAGCCTGTTGTTGCCTCCTACGCTATCAAACGAGAGGCTCTCACGGCCAGTGATCTGGGCTACTTACAACAAGCTGCTCTGTTCGATCTTATCAGTAGTCGCTCAGGCCAGCGGCCCATGGTGATAGATAGTCGGCGCTTTCTTGAAGATCCTGCGGCACAGCTAAAGCAGATTTGTTCAGGGCTAGGTTTACCCTTTGATGAATGCATGCTGAGCTGGCCATCAGGTTCGCGAAGTAGCGATGGCATTTGGGGGTCTCACTGGTACGATGCAGTCAATCAATCCACAGGTTTTGTTGCACCACGACAACAACAAGCTGTGCTTGATTCTCAGCAGTTGCGTGTCGCTGATATTTGCCGACCTTATTATCAGGCCATGCGTGAATTTGCGATTTGAAATAAAATTTGCAAAGCGATGACCAAATCTAGAAGTACCATTTAAGACCGATATTCACGGCAGATACGTCAGAGAAGTTTTCATCGTCCAGCGAATAACGTGTGTAGTCCGCAGACAAATCAAGGGCGCGTGATAATTCGGTCTCCAAACCGAACCCGTAGGAGAAACCGGATCGGTCATCCGAGAATTTACCGTCTGCCAGTGTTTGTGTAAGCTCTACCGACGCGCCACCTGCTAGCGCAAACAACGCGCTGCGCTGACCAACAGGAAGATAGCCTTTGAGATAGAGACCCATATACGTGGCATTGAGCTCATCGTAGGCCTCCGTTTCATCATCAGTGGCACTTCCAAAATGTGCCTCAAGGTCAAAAACCTCGCTGACTCTAACGCCAAGGCGTGCACGAAAACCGCGCGGATTGATGTCATCTTCCACAGTATTGGTGACTGTTACCGATGAGGCATCAATCGCCAGGTAATTACTGGCCTGAGCAGCCGTAATATTCGATAGTGCCATGGCAGTGATGGTCGCCAGAAAAATACGATAGTTTACAGTCATCTTGCTTTCGTCCGTTTGAATGCGTAGGTCTGTACTTTATCGGCATCAGGCTGAACATAATCTGAACCTTGCGCTCTATTCGGCAGCTTCTGCGAACGCTTCGTAGTCGTCAGGGTTCATCAGGTTGTCAATGTCGTCAATTTCATCAGGCGCTAACTTGAATATCCAGCCGTCGCCGTAGGGATCGGAATTAACCAGTTCCGGGCTATCGGCCAAAGCAGGATTGGTATCGGTTATTTTGCCAGCAACAGGTGCGTAGATATCAGAGGCCGCCTTTACCGACTCTACAACCGCTATGCCTTCCTCAGCTTCGCACTGATGGTCGATTTCGGGGGTTTCTACAAATACCAGATCGCCCAGCTGTTCCTGAGCATGATTACTGATACCGACCGTAATTGTACCGTCGTCCTCAACCCTTACCCACTCGTGACTAGGCGCAAATTTAAGATCGCCAGGAATGTCCATACTGTTGTCTCCGCTAAAGTTGCGGCCTATTCTACTCTCGCGCCAGCCCGTGTGGAACAAAAGGCACCGAAGTAATATGAGCGGGTTGCAGGTTTTGAAGCACCTGCACGTCACAACCACCATCGAACTTGCGACTAACTCTTGCCAATCCAACCGAGGATGCCCGTGTTGGGCTGAAACTGCCGGAGGTAATTTCTCCGATACTTTGTCCTGCCAGTTGCACCCCGGCACCCCGTCTCAGCATACCGTCGCCTGCCAGCGTAAGGCCAATCTGGAAGTATTGGCCACCAAAACGCTTGTGATCTTCCAGCACATCGCGCCCAAAAAACAGCCTGTCATCATCGTTGATATCGATGGTGTGAGCCAGTCCTGACTCTGCTGGTGAATGCGCCTCGTCTATATCCTGACCGTACAGACCGAAGCCTGCTTCCAGGCGCAAGGTATCCCGAGCGCCCAATCCTGCAGGTACCGCGCCCTGCGCAGCGAGGGCCTTCCATAGGTCGACCACCTGATTGGCTGGCAAAGTGATTTCAAGTCCGTCCTCACCGGTATAGCCGGTACGAGCAACAAACCAGTCACCGTCAGCGAAGGCTGTAAATCTTGGCATATCGGTCAGGGTGCGCGACAAGCCCATTGACCCAAAGGCTGCGCTTGCCATGTTTACGGAGTCTGGGCCCTGGACGGCGATTATTGCATTACCGGATACTTCGGTAATCTCGACATTGCGCGTTAGATGGGCATTCATCCAGGCAAGATCTTTCTCTCGTCGAGCAGCGTCAAGGTAAAGTCTGTAATGGTTTTCATTGAGTTTGAACACCATAAGATCGTCGATGACGCCACCGCTCTCCAGGCACAGGCAGGTGTACATGGCTTTGCCGTCGTCCAGCTTTGCAACATCGTTGCTGAGCATGATGCGCAACCAGTGTGTTGCGTGACTCCCATGCACATCGAGAACACTCATGTGCGAGATATCGAACAGGCCGGCGGAATCGCGCACTGCTTGATGTTCACTGAGCAACGAGCCGAAGTGCAGCGGCATGCAGAAGCCCGAAAAATTGACAAGCTTGGCTGCGTTATCAAGGTGTACCTGGTGAAGTGCTGTGTGTATGCCCATAGTTCCCTGCCTCACGACTTCCTTTGTTACTGTTAGTGTCAATCGCCCGTTTCCCATCGTCTTGTAGACGTTGCAATTGACGCTGGGGCAGGGTTATAAATAACCTTGAATGGGTAATACTTTTGTTACTGAACAAGCACTTACAGCGCTATGTAAGTAATATGGCTTACATCATACACGCACAAAGTGGCCAAGGCGTAACATGTAACAGTATAAACGAACGGTAATGCCATTCTTTGTACGAGCATCCTTTGTACGAGCATCCTTTGTACGAGCATCCTTTGTAAGAGCATC
>Ga0209186_1001587_pt1 | contig 16642 bp, 27 predicted proteins | sample SidtaG_FD_187426 | JGI IMG/M metagenome (GOLD analysis project Ga0209186, IMG submission 187426) | Marine algal microbial communities from Sidmouth, United Kingdom - Sidmouth_Male2 metaG (SPAdes) (version 2) | ecosystem: Host-associated > Algae > Red algae > Unclassified | place: Sidmouth...
TGCACTTTCAAGCTGCGCCCCCCCCGGTGGCCCCACCCGCAGTCCCCTCCTACCACCCTCGCCACCCCCCCTCCCACAGGTCCTCTCCATACATCCCAAGAAAGACCTCCGCGCCGGATGCCACAAACGTTCCACAGCACACGCAATCCCCCTGGCGGTCCGAGGGGACGCGGATGCCTTTTGCTAACCAATGCAGCCGCCGTCACGTCTGCCAACGGAGTTGCCGTGGTCCCTCCCCGCCACGAAAACAGCGGCCGCGCACCTTATGGCCATCACCAACGCAGGCGCCGACTCGGCCGTCAGCGCCCCGTGCCGTCTTCGAAGGCGAAAATTAAGGCAGGTCGACGGGGTTGGAGTCCACGGTGGCGGGGTAAGCGGCGGCGGGACCGTGGCGGCGGGGCAGGCAGCAGCGGGGCCGGGCGCGGCCGGGCTGGGCGCGGCGGGGCCGGGCGCGACGGGATCGGCGGCGGCAGGGCCGGGCGCGGCGGGGCCGGGCACGGCGGGACCGAGCGCGGCGGGGCCGGGGGCGGCGGGGCCGGGGGCTGCGGACCGTGATTGGCGAGAGCACTGTCGGCGCGTGCAGGCTTGGAAAGTGCGTTGTTGGCGTGAGCATGGTCGGCGGGGGCGGCGTCGGCGGGGGCCCAGTCGGCGGGGGCCCAGTTGGCGGGTGCGGCAGTCGACACCATGTGGTCGCCGTTGTTCAGCAACGCTCGTCCCGGTCGTGTCACAATGGAGCACATGTAGTCCGTCTCTTTCGCCGCGCGGGGGTTGCGTGACAGCATGGGTCGTTCAGAGTCGGTACTTGCCGCGAACTAAGCAAGTCCAATCTTGTCGTCTAGAGGTAACAGGGAATGAAAAGGAAAAGGAAAGGAAAGAAAAAGGAAAGGAAAGAAAAAGGAAAGGAAAGGGCATGGAAGCGGAAAGGAAACGGAAAACAAGTAGAAAGGAAAATGTAAAGAAAAGAAAAACAGTCGCCGTGTTAGCCACACATTGACTGCCGCACCACCCCAGCACACGACCCCCAGCCCCCGCCCTGCCCGCCCACGAAGCATAGCTGTTACTGGCCGCTGACTGAACCACCACCGGCAGGATTACCAGCGCCCTCGACATCGCCTCCCTCTGCAACACCCCCGACATCACTCTCTTCCGCCTCAACAATGTCCTCTCCATCCACACCAGTGCCTTCCGGTGCGCCGGCCACCTCGCCAATGGGGGCAAGCCCCACGTACTGCTCTACGCTCGGCGGGTTGCAATCAAACATAAGGAGGTGCACGAACCATAGGTACAGGAACGGAGGTTCCAAACAAAGGCCGCCGTGCTGCATAGCAAGCCCACCGGGCCCTCGCGCAGCTTCAGCTTGCGCGGGTAATCGAGGGCGGCGCATGTCTGCTTGAAATCCTTAAACCCCCACTCCACCGCCGTCCTGGGTACAGCCATCGTCGTGTTGCAAGCGCTTTGCTCGTCTGTCATGACCCCTCCAAACGCCGCCTGCACCCATGGCCGCACCATGTAGGCGGCATCCCCGTAAATGTAGTACTGCACACCACTGATCACCAGTGCATGAGGCAACACAGCATCCAAACCAGACTCAAATTACAATGTCCTATCGAGGCGACGGCCCTCCCATGATCCAAAAAGATGGAAGATGAGGCCGTCCGGGGTGAGTACACTTTGAAGCTTCACTGCATGCTTGCGCTTGTGGCCGCTGTAGCAGGCCCGCTGCAAACCCCCACCCGGCCGCGCAATGAAAATAACGAAAGCAACGGGCCGATTCGACGCGACCGGAGGTGATGGGACACCTTACAGTCAACCGGCCAGAAAAACGATCTCGCAAGCTCCTCAAAGGCCCCGTCTCATGCGCTTTCCAAAAACTCTCTGTTGCGCCGGCCGCGTGTTTCCTCTGCGGCACGAAGACGATGGCTCGTCCCACACCCGGCTGCAACAGCCATACCAAAAGAACCCGCAGCTGATCCCGCGTCCCGGCCAGCGGACCCGACGGTCGATCAGGAATCAGCAGCAGACCCTTAGCCACCGCCACGAGGAGTGCGACCACGGCCATCAGCGTGACCAAGAGCGGCCCGACCGCGACCACTGCTGCCATCAGCACACCTCCCCCTTCAGACCCCACTCCCCACCCCGCCCCTCGCCGCTGCCGTCTTGGCCGTAGCAGCGGCGGCCAACGCCGGCCCGACGGCCGTGTGCCCCAGGAGCTTCCAGAGCGATCGCCATCGCCCGAAAAACGGGCCGGTTATCCGTGTTGTGCGTCGCGGAAATGATGCCAGCCCCCGCCATTGAGGCGACCGCCGCGACTGTACGCATCCCCGATTGGTGGATGTCGGAGACAATGTCGGCGGGTGCCGCAACCGCTTTCTGCGACTGCCGCCAGTTCGCCCAGCAAGCCGCATGGTGCACACGCACCCACTCAGCAGCCGCAGCGTCAGTGAGGAGGGGGCAAACGCCTTCAGAGCTGCTAAGCGGTGGCGCCGTCCGCACACGCGTCACGTTTCCCGTCTTGTTGTCCATCTGGAAGCCATCCGGCGACAGCACGAGGGTTCTGACACGGTGCCCAACGACGCGACACTTAGTGCACTTGGCTTGGTGGCAACAGTCCACCTCGAAGCAGGCGCTGTCTTTTCTCAAAGGGTGCCCGACTGGAAGTGCGTGAAGAAAACTCATGGAATTGCGGCCGCACGTGCGATGCGTGTGTGAACCCGTGCGCTGCACCCCATTCGCGTTGGCACGCAATTCAACGATGCATAGAAGGCACCGCTCTGTCATTTCTTGAAACACTCGAATGAACTCGCCAAGCGGAACCCCGACGAGGCCCCTCCCACAAACCGGCGAGTCCGAGACGACGCGCTTCTCACGGCACCCCCGTGTACGACGTGGCGGGTCACGCGAGCAGGGATCGGAGCGCGCATACAATGCGCAGGGAAGCTTTCCCGTCCGCCCGAAAACGAAGGTCCTGGGCTCTCACCAAAGGAAGACGTCGAGAAACACATCAGATCGCGGAGGAAGGGGACGCAAGGACAGAGAGAACGGCAAAGAAGGCGCTCTGACAGGGGCTCCGACGTGTGCGGGACTTACCGCACTCACATGCACAGACCGCAACGCTGTGCGCATAAAATCCCAGATCGGGACGGCCTGTGCGCCAACACATGTGCCCCAATCTGCTTTTCGACTACACTCGGTCGCTGCTGGTCCATTCGCAGGCCGACAGATACAGGAACTGGCGATCAGACGACAGTGCCATTTCCTTGTAGCCCACCTTTCTTTGATTTGCACACGGCCTCGTACCTTTTCCACCCAACCGCGAGGAGGAAAAAGTGAAGCACGTTTCTAAACTTGCAGTGTCGCAGGCCCCACATTCGGGACCGGAAATAGAATGAAATCCGAGGACCTCGCTTGAGGCCCTCCATTTGGAGTCTCGCTTAAGGATTCGCTGGCCCGATTAGAAGGCAGCGACACGAAGTAGGGCACGTTTCCAATCGGAGCTGTCCGCGTGGCACGATTAGCGGCCTTGAGCGACCCGGTTAGAATATCGGGCCCCAGATGTCCGTCGTTTCCTCGATTGATCTCTCCGCGTCGCGTGCTGGGTCTCTGGTGTCGCGACACTCCGCCTTGTGACTGCAAGCGCAGTCAGCAAACGAGTCCGAGAGTCAAAAGGTGCCTGGCCTAACGGTGCGGCGGCTGGGGGTGAAACGCGTGTCCCGAAAACATGCTGCCCGGGGGGAGTACGAAGAACAGGGATCTGCCATAGCCGTCACAACTGGGTGTGGAAATATCGTTTCTCTGCCATTCTGCGCCATAGGGGTGCCCGATCAACTGGAAATGACTGTACTCCATCGCCTCGCTCCCGTCGCACCATTTGCCCCGCAACCCCCTCGCCTCGCTCCCGTTGCACCACTTCCCCCTCCCCGCACGCGTCACCGCCGTCGTGCCCTACCCGCAAGCAACTGCGTGCGGACGGCGAATCATTGGCCACCTCCCTCAACCGGGCACGCCCATCCCTTTGTCTTCGCGGCGGTCCGTCCTCCCCTTGCCACGGCGTTTATCGGCACGTCCATCCTCTCCAGCCCCCCGTCGGGGCGCAAATTTTCGATAGCCCCGCCACAGACGTTCGCGTGTGGATCGCCGTGAAACTCACTTGTCGCTCCCCGAACTCATAGTATTTGGTCGACGCGACATTTCTTCGTCTCCCGCTGGCCTCACCGTTGTTCCCTCGCGTGGCGCTGCTCTCGGAGCTCCGCAGAGTGGCAAGGGCACCGTCGGCCCCAGGGGCGTGTGCAGCTCGCACTGAGAGCCCCTTCTTTCCTCTCCGTCGGCCCTCATTGCGGGGGCGTTCTCCGAGTTTATGGTTGGGTTGGAAGAGGCGACTACGTGGTGTCGCTGCGCATGCGACTGGACCCTTTTTCCCGCCCAACATGCTCGATGTGCATCACTGCCGTTCTGTCGCGCGGTGTGACCCCACTTGAAGCCACTGTTGGCGTCTCTGAGCGCTCGTGGTGAGCGCAGTACGCCGCACCGGCGCTACGGTTGTCGCACGGCGAGACACGCGGTCGTCACTGGGCATAGCCGTCGCCCCGGTCGTCGGCGTCGGGTCGGGGCTCGCCGCCTGGGGGGCGCCCCTCTCTCCGGACGGTACGTCCCCGCCAGGGAGAGCGGCGCCCACTGCCACCCCGATGCCTCCTCCACAGCCAAGGCCGCCTGTGGCGGTGCTGCCGTCGCCGGCGGGGCTTGCGCCGCGGACGGGCAGTCCCGGTTTCAGCGGCCACGGTGCTTGTGGCGACGGGCTCCACCCGTGCCTGCCCGCCCAGAGCCCCCACCGCTACTGATCTAGACGAGACGTGGTGGGGACGAAGAGGCGGCAGTAGATGATATTGTCTTCCTCCCCCACCGCGCCATTTGTGAATGCGACGCGATTCGATGGAGAAATGTTGGCAACTTCGCTCGAATCCGGACGCGGAGGGGGGACAATCACACGGCAGTGGCTTCGGCGACGGTGGCCGCGCCGGTGGCGACGACGACGGCGGGGGGGGGCGTCGCCCCACTGATTAGGGTGGGGGAAGCCCGACCCCCCAATCACATCCCCCGTGCGGGGGTACCTACCGCACACCGGTCGATCGGGTGTGCGGCTGCAACGGCGGCCGACCACCTCGGTCCGCTTGAGGGCCTCCCATGCCGGTGGCTGCCGGCCGGCCACATCGAAGCGGTGAGTCACCCGTCGGGCGGCCACCGCGCTGGGCGGGGGGATGGATGGGGGGGCGCCACGGTGGCGCGGCCGCCCGCTGACGTCTGCTCTGTGCCGTGGCGCATCTCACGTGTGCGGACCCTCCTTCGTGCTCAACGGCTGGCATCGGCGCCCATCGCGTCGAGCTGCCCCAGTCACCGGATCGGCCGCCCAGCTCTGACGGTAGAGAGACGCAACAAAACGTGGACGCTCGCGGCCTTTTTCGTGGCTGGCGTCACCGCTGCTTGTTCCATGGTCACTCACGAGAGCCTGCTCCTCAACTTGACCGCCCGCGCTATATCGCACGGCCTCTTAATGCCGTTCAAAGTCACGGGTTGTTCCATGGCGACGACGTTGCGTGTCAACCCTCACTGCGATGCGAGAGTGCTTGTATCGCCCTCTTGCCCGAAAGCTGCGGTAGCCGCGGGCCGTGTGGGCCGTCTCAGACGCAGGCGCCGATCTATGCGGCCATCTCCGTGTGGGATGCGGCGACCCGGGGCCGACATTCTCTTTATTGACGGCTTCGCTGGATACACGGCCGACGGCGGGGCCAACAGCTGCTTTGCCTACGGCACCCCCGACCGCTGAGCCGACATCCGGGCCTGTGGTCGCCCCCATGGCGGTGCTGCCGACGGCGTCGCCGTCCTCCTCCCCGCCCGCGTGGTTCTTTGGTGGTGGTTGGCGAAAAGACCCCAGTTCGTGTCCCTCTGCCCAGAAACCGCCCAGCACCCCGTGCACTCCCCGTCCGCCGCAATCACGTACGTGCCGCGCGCGCGGCACGAGCGGCGGCACATTCAGCAGACGTTGCCCGGAAGTCGAGGCGCGTCACCCGCACCGCGACTCGCCCGGTCATGCCGCGGGCAAGGTGGGGGGGGCGCGAGCCACCACGCGCAGCCGGCACTGTAACTGCCAGGCTGACCACAGATCACGCACAGCGTCAAACGCATGCTGGTCAGCCTCCACAAAAACCTCCCCATTCCACAATCTCCAGTTTACAAGTCCTCCCGTCAGGTCACACCGCTCCACCCCTGTGAAACAAACAGCTGCCAGCGCTTTTCGTGCGACATGCAGGACCCGCTTAGCCTCAGAGATGCTCCTCCAGATGACGATAGGACCATGTCCTTGTCGCGTCCACGTCCACTGCCCATTGGTTCGGCCCATGGGGGGGGATCGCGGGCACGTCTTGGTAGTCCAGTGGATCGTGTCTGGTGTCAGCTGCAATTGTCGACGTGATGAGAAACCCACGATCTCACCCGCGCGCGGCTCGCCATGGGAATGGTGGCAGAAAGTCGCCTCCCAGGACCAGACGGGTGCACGGGCGCCCGTTTGGGGAAGCCCGTATCCAAGCTTGCGCCCAGCCCTTGTCCTTTTGGGTACAATGTTGTAGCAGATGGGCGCCAGCGCAACGCCTCCTTGTCGCAGCTTGTACCGCCCCTTGTTCGATAGCCGAAGATCTTGGTCCTCGTACTGAGACCACCGCTCGCCAGGTAGATCGCCAAAGTGCCGCTCCCATTGTAGACTACAGAGTTCTGCTCCGTCAGTCGCAGCGGTACGGGTCTGCGACAGGTCAACAGAGGGTACTGTCTTTGCAAATCCAGCACCGCACATTCCGCATTGACGAAGGAGGTCCAAGGGACGTCTTCCGACTTGCGACACCTCACCGCTTGACCGACATAATTCTGCACACGTTGTAAACCTTTGAGGGTGTTCTCCGCAATGGTAACAGGTTCCAGGTTCCAATAGATGTTGTGCTCGGTATTTCCGTCAACATGGTCGATCACTTGAGAGGAGGGAAAATCGAAGAAGAGATAGTAGTACAGGCGATAGGAGAGGACCGTGGCTTTCCCGGGAAAGGCGCCGAACACGCCACAAAATTTCGGTCCCATCTTCTCATTGTCGTAGTCGGGAATGTGAAAGCGCAACGGTTCGATGTGGGTCCGAAACCGCGACAAAGAGCTGCATAGCACCGTGCCGGTCCGGGCATTTGGCATGACCGCATGCACAGGAACACCTCTGCGACGCGCGTCTGGCGGCCCTCGTGTATACTCTTTTGGAGGTCCTTTGGCAAGATCGGCAGCGTAAGCCGACTGGAGCCGTAGCCAGGCTTCCGCAAGGAGTGAGCCACGAAGTTGTGCGCCAGGGGCGGTGATGTTGGAGAGCTCTATCAGAAACAGCTCATTCTCGTTCATTATCACCGTCTGCTGCTGTAGTGCAGCTTCTGAGTCACCGAAGGAATGTCCGGCCGTGGTTCTCTCGGGAGGGATGGCACGCCCGTGAACTTCCGGCGTCTCATCACGTACAGAACGACGCACCTTGCGACCGGAGCACTGCTTAGCCGCAGCGGGACCAGGTGACGGAAATGACCTCAAAGAATCGCCAGCGGCGTGTGAGGATGTGTGCCATGGCCGCTGCCCGCATCAGAGGAGTAGAGGACGACGGAGAAGCTGGCGAAGCCCAGGATGAGGACGACGCAGCAACGCTGGACGTCGAATTAGTGATTCCAGGAAGAGTTCCCGAAGCGTTCACCCCCCCGTCGTTGTCCTTGCAGTCGTTGGCACCACTGAATACCTCTTCACCGTTCACAGACTGGCGGTTCACCGTCGCGTCGCCCTACTTGGCGTCGTTGGCGATTCCGACATCGCCTTCGTCGCACTAGGCTTCGTTGGGGATGCTCAACGGCGCTTCGTCGTCCATGGAACCTTTTTCCGCTTCTCCGAGATCCTTTGGTGGCAGCGGTGGTCTGTCGGCCACACCGCGTTGGACTTGTCCGTCATCCAACGACGCACCAACGGCAGTAGCCATACCGTCGGCGAGCAAAGTACGCTTCATGCGCTCCCGACACGGATTGGGGTCGACGACGCCTGCCCCATGTACATCGGCGTCGCTGAGGAGTGGCTGTGTGCCGCAGGTGAGCTCAGAGGAAGATCCGTTCCCATGCATTCGTGCTGTTGGCGGTGATGGCGTGGGTTGATCAGCCAGCACGGAGTCGTCGAGATGTGGCTGGTATTTCGAAGGTCCTTTCTACCCTGCCTCTCTGTAGTACTTTTTGTCGGAGGTGTCGAATGCCCGGCACTCCAAGCGAGCCCCTTTGGGCGTGAAAGCCCCAGATCGCGCTGCCGTCTTCAAGAGCCGCTCGTGTAGAACTTGTCTGCGTGTGACGGGGTCGATGCGCGGGATTTCGGCAACGGGCTTTCCGGTCTCGACGACATGGCCGTTGAATAGCATGAAGATTCCGCAGTTGTTCCCGACCAGCTGCTCCTTCTGTCTTTCTGGTGTCGTCCCGGTCGGCTTCCACGAAGCGAGTGAGGCGACGATGCCCTGGAGACGTGCGAGGTAGTCTACGAGCCAGGTAACGACGTCCGCCCATTCTCGTTCTTCTCTTGGGCCGCTGTACGAGGTCATGCTGTCAACGATCTGGACCGTGCGCTCGGTGGCGAAGACAAAGGCGGCCGCTCAGTGGTTGTTGTTGTTGTGGAGCGGAAAGATAGTGGAACTCGCCTGGCCAACGCGCAGATCACCGATAAATACATTGATTAGTCGCAAGAGGTGATGGTTGCCAGCGCCCGCCGCGCAGGACATACTGTACTGGCGTGCGATCGTGAATAGTTGAGGGTTTGCCGAGGATGCTCTCCGAGGCTCCAGAGAGTGCTTCGAGGTGGTACCCCCATCTGTCCAAAAGGTGGTCTCGGCGACGACGTTATCTTCGGTGAGCCAGCCACCGGGGTGTAGTACGGTCAGGGCGCCCGACACGTCCTGTGGCTTGAGGCCGAGTACTTTGCTTGAAGCTGGATGCTGGTCCGTCAAAAAGCCGTCGTCGTTGCAGTTCTCGTAATGCTCCACTGCCGCCGTCGCGAGCTCTTGGCTTTCAGGCTGTGGTTCGCCCTCCGGCACAGATAGTGTCAGTTCTGGAGCTTCAAGGGCCGTGAAGCCGCTATGAGGACCCGTGGGGCACGCGACGTCAGGACCACCTTCACAGCCCGCAGCCCTGCAGGAGTCGCCCTTCTGGACAGGATCACCGCCGCGGTCAACACCGCCGGCTGGACCTCCAGCAGGATCCTGGACAGGAAAACAGCCACCGGCTTCGCCACCATCAGCACTCGCTACAGTGCCGCACACAAAATTGGTCTCGGCATCTTTCCCCGGTTGCCGCTGCCCCGGAGAAGGCGCTTTGGCGACGAGAGCGTTGTGCACCTCGGCTAGCCTGTTCCTTCTGAACATCCGAGCAAGCGTTTGTCCGCTGCCCGCAGTCGGTGTCTTGGAGGCGTGTACCTGTCGCACAGGTCGCTCCACGAGACGACGGCGCTTTTTAACGACCGATTGTTGGCGCCGGAGATCCGTCTGCAACCTCAGACGGTGTTCCTTGTACGCCTTTCTGTCTGGCCACTTCACTGGCCGTCCTCTCTTACGTCTCTGCGTATTGTTGTCACCGACACTGCCATTCGAAGTAGACGGTTTGCGCTCCATGTTGACGGCCCCTGCGACAAGCGGCCTTAAAACTCCAGGTCGCTTCTGTTGTGCGCGAGCAGCAGAATAGAAACAGGATGCAAATATGCGGGTCATCAGAAATGGCACGCTCCATTGTCAGGCATCCTTACAAAGCCCATCTCAAAACACTCGGACTCGGTCCAGCATCGAGCCAGAAAAGAGCCGGGCACAAGGCCACCAGCGTCGCGCGCGTCTACCCAGCCACGCGCCGCACGGGTCAGGGGACGTAACAGACTCATAAGGACGATACACAAGCCCATGACGCGAGTACACGCCACGGTGCTGACATACCTCCGCTGCCGCACGTCGTTGCTGCTTACTGAGGCCTGCGATCGCTGTGATGGCTGTTGGCCGCCCGGACCGGGGAGGATACCGTGGCCTCTTATACCGGGAGCCCTGCATACCGTAGCGAGTGCGGATGGCATGCCCGGCTGTGTGTGCTGCGAGCGGACCCACGGCGCCTGAATTGCAAAGGGTGCCCTTGCAGCCTGTCTCGATTCTGGGTGGGTGCGGGCTGCAGTTGTGAGCTGAACACGGCCTGGCGCAGCCTGGGGACTTAGAGTAGCTTTCAATTTAGCGAGCACATTCCGGTCTCACGTGCGCACATTCCAGTCTCACAGGGGTGCATTTCAGTCTCATACGCACGCTTTCATCTCACACGCGAGCTTTTTCGTTTCTCTCGATCGTACTTCCGTCCTACACAAGCGCTTTTTCGTCTCTCGTAGGAGCTTTCCCGTGCGTCCCGATCGTTCTTGTGGCGCCTTACGGTAGAGTCCTCAATATCTTTGACTCTGAACATGTTTGTGTGCGACCTCCCCACGTCTAGTGAAGGCCCGGTTTTCCGGCTTTTCTGAGTTTTCAATAGGTTTGCTGCGCGTGGTTGGCTCGCACATCCAATTGCGACTCTTCATTGGCCATCGAAGCTGTTGTAAGCTCCATTCCGCTATCTTCCGGAACAGAGATCGTCCTCTGTGATCAGCTCCAGGTCGTCGACCGTTTCCACGGCGAGGATGTCGACGATGCTATCCGCATGGTCGCCCATCCGGTTTTTCTCCAGCCAGGTACGTACAGCGTGCACGGTTACAGGTGACTACATCTCGTGGTAGCCTTTGATGGACGTGTTCCGGGAGTTGGAGGACCGGGTGGAACGGGAGTGCGGCTCGCCTCGCCCGAGTGTAGCTGGAAACCGGGGGAAGGTGTGGGCCTCGTGTCAACGGGCGCGCTGGAGGACACCTCCAGGACACTTTTCAACCCCTGCGGCTCGGTCACCACACCCCAGACCGCGGTGCCTGCAATTTCCCCATGTGAAGCAGTTACGCCGGCTTCAGTTTACAAGCCCGCAAGTGGCGAACGCAACCCGGACATCACCGACAGTGACATGGCCCGCCTTTCTCACGTATTGACGGACGGTGCCAACCACCCCGCTCTCGATCGCTCCAACCAGCCGAAATCCAGGGACGAGCTGGACAAGAGCAACCTCGGGTTGTGGCAGACAGTCATTGCGCGAATGCACAACACCGCGACGTACCTTTCTCAACCGGTCGTGCTTCGTACGAGCGCGGTCGTGTGCGTGTCTCTACATCTTTAGCTCCGACGCATTGTCCAAAGAATCAAGCACCTGTGTCTCTATATAGTATGCTGTAGTACAGCCTGTCAATATCACAGCTCGCAAGCAACCCCCTAGAAAGCTACATGGTGCACTCCGCGACTCACACATCAATGTGTAAAGAAAATTATTTTCCTTCAGCCGCAAAACCCTCCGCGGCATTCCTGGTGGTATATCATGTAGACAGTGCTACGTTCAACCACGAACGCGAATATCACGTCCAAGCAGGAACCACCCGCAAGGATCCACAACGCCAACGCCACGCGGCTCGCCATCGGAATACCAGACAAGAGGACGAACATGTCGTCATTGGTCTCCAAGTCACTACGCCCCAGTTCCACCAGAGCCCAAGAATCAGGACGTCACATACGGAAATGTAAACGAGAGTCCAGGTCGGAGAGAGCTCGTAGATCGTAGACGGTATATCGACGAGAATGGACATATGGGGCTCTCTCCCGTGTCTTCTGAGCCGCTGAATGCGCAACAGTGTTAATGATGGAAAGAACAGACACCAGACTCACCCGTAATGCTGCTCGCACTCCTCGCCGAGAGCGGGTCCGGTGAATGACATGGCCCGTGCCCTGGTTGCTGCGGACATCTCGTTGCAACGTGACCGCCCGACGGGAACGAGGGATATAGGGGATGGTTGTGGCGTACTCGTTGAGGAGAAGCGAGTGGCAGGGAAAGGAGCATGTGAATGATCGACAGCATGAAGCGGGTTTAGGGTTACGGTAACCCTAACCCTAACCCAACCGCCATCAGGTGGGATCACAACGATTCGCCGGCCACCAACGCCGTATCCATGGACACGGACGCCATCATGGTGCGTTAGAGGTGGCGACGGCAGTGGCGACGCCGTGCGGGGAGGCGCCTTCGTCCGAATTGGCGGGAGCAACGGCGGTGGCACTACCGCCGCGTCGTCGAATACGGGCGCTCGCCGGCTCGCGCCGACGCCGGTGGCGGTTAGACCGTCGGCAAGGACGGCGACGACGAGCGCCGCCGTGAGCGGCGCCTCTTTCTGAACAAGCGGGGATGGAGGCAGCAGCTGTCACGGTCGCGGCAGAGCCTTGGACGCGGTCGAGGACGACCGCGGTTGAGGGATATTGCGGGAGGGCCGTGGGGGAGGGTCCTTTCCGTCCGAGAGGGGCGACGGTGGTGGAAGCCACATGATAAGAGAAAGCATGCTTTCATTTTTTCCAAGTGACCAACCCCGTCTCGTTGCCAATGCTCTCTCCCTCAGAAAATATGTTACAAAACAAGCGATCGTTGTGGACTGTGCTCGCGCCGCCAGAGTAGATAACGTCGTGGCGGAAAATCAGTATCGTGCCACCCAAAACACGGACAGCATCGGGCTTGCCCACCTCGCTGCGCAATACGTCAAAGGACGCTTGACGCCTGAAGATCTCGTGGCTGCCCCCCCAAACGTTGACAGTCGTGTCCGTCAGCGCTAAAATGACGCTGAAGCCAGGGGCGGCTCCGTTGCGTAGCCACGGCCAAGGGTGGTTGGTATGTGCCGGCTGCACCGGGAAGCTGCCCGAGGAGCGACTGTGCGTCAGGTCCGTCGCATGGTGCTGGACGCAAGTCATGGCAATAGCCGCCGTCGCGAACGCGTCCATCACCGCGCGGACGGCAGTCCAACCCGCAATCCGCTCCATATTGGATGCGGGGGGTCTTGTCCTCATTGTAGTTTTGGAGCAGCCGAGTATCATCATGACGCTTCTTTCCGCGGTGCGTCCTGGCTGTAGCAGCCAGGTCCTGGCTGTTGAACACCGGCCGCATCTACAAGTTGCTCTTCTCAGCCAGCAGCTCCGACAGGATCGTCGTAGTGGCCACTGATGTCGCAGCCGGCACGTCCACCCAGCCACGGTCCATCAAAACGGCGGCCTTATCAGCAGTGAGTAGGTATTTCATGTTGTCCGCGTGGGAACCAAACCTCGCGCCCAACAAAGAGGGGGAAAACGAATGGGCGGCGCGATCACGGGGGAGGTAAGAAAAAGTCGGGGAAGAAATAGGGGCGTGCGGTACGGTGACGGGGAGTGTGGTGCGCACGGCTCGGGGCTGCTCCACGTTCACAGCCCCTCCTTGGCCATACGGCCAGCGTCGGAGGCCCTCTGAGTACCCGCGGACGATCCGCGCGTCGTCTTCTTCGAGCGCCGCTTAACAGTCGACTCTGGCACAGCCATGCTGCGTGTGCGAGCTGCGGCACTTGCTGCACGGTGCAATGTCAACATTCACACGCGTGGTGCCTCGTACGTGTCCTTTGAACACCCTGACAAGCCTTTCACACGACGACATCGGCGGGTTAGCATGCCTGTGACACGCACAGGGGCCACCAGCTACCGCAACTTTAGCTCCTGCGCCGACCTTCGGGTGTTGCGTGGACCCCGTTGGAGGAACGGTCGGCCCTCTGCTCTTGCGCGGCAGCGAGAGGCCGCTGTCGGGGCCAGCAAGCATCCGATGACAAGCTCTCAGCGGACGGACATGTGTCGTGTCAGCAGCCGTGCGTCCCGCACTCCGACCATCTCGGCTCATTGGAGGGCGGACGTGGATACCGCATGACGGACGGACTCCGATTGCCATCATCCCGAGTATAGCGTACAGCGTTCTGGATTTTGTAGTATCCACCGAAAATCATGCGAATGGCGTGCTCCACGTACATAACTCTCCGGCAACATGAGGAGTTCAAGAAGAAAAAGACATCAGCCAATCACATGTTGAGAGCTTTGTGATCATCTCCCTGCCGTGCAGGTGGCGGCGGCGGCCACCGATCGTTGTTGTCACAGAGACTCTTCGCTGCCGGCTGCTGGACACAAAGCCATTCGTAGTCAGCAGCGGCCCGAGGGAGGTCCGTACGGTAGAGCTCCGTCAGCCCAGCGCGGATGCGCTCCTCATCTCGGTCCATGCGCTCTTTGGCACGCTTCTTGTAGTTTTTGACATGCGCCGCGTTGCCCTTGTTGATGGACGAGGGCGTTCCGCGCGCAGCCGGCGGGGAGAGCGGTAACCTCAGGCGCTCCAGCGCCTCGTCGGGGTTCCGGCGCCGCCGCAGAGCAGGGCCGCCTTTTGGCATGGTGCTTGTACGGGCGGTTGTCAAACGAACGCGTCACCTCTATTCCGACGTGTGGCTGGGCGCAGCGCACCCACCAACATATCTCACTCGCCCCGCGCCAGACGTTCGCCCAGCGGGGAACCGTCCGGCCGCCAATTTTCCCACGTGCTGAAACTCTGCCCTTCCTCCATACCTTCAATGGCTACTCTCCCCACAAGTCGTCTACCCCCGGTGCCTGTATTCTTTCCGGGGTGCAATCTCGTCACGGGCGGGCGGTTGCACGGTGCTCCCCGCCATGCCCGGAAGCGGCCGGCACAATGGGTCTCGACTGCTGTCGATAGGTCTCGACAGCAGTCCCTGCGCAGTGGAGCTTCACCGGGTAGGCGCTGGATATCGCCCCCGTCGTCGTTGAGCAGGACAACGTGACAGAGCCAATCACCGCTCAATAAAATAATCTCATGTGGCCAATGAATGCTCGCAGTCTGCGGCATGCCCCACCCCCCAGCTCTTCCATTCAGCGCGCTAGGCGGGCACTCGGTGGGCGCCGCGCTCGCGACACGGCCGGGATGTCGCGGTGGTGATACGCGGCACGCGGCTGCGGCGGGGGGGGGGGGGACTTCGAGGTGCACAAGGGGCCTCCGGTGTTTGGCCGGCGCCCCGTTGTGGTGGCTGGAGGGACGGTCGGGCACCCCGAGGGGACAGTTCGCGACGCGGGGGACAGTTCGCGACGGTGCCGCCGCCGCCACTGCCGCCGGCCACGGCGGGCGGGCGGTCTGCGGCCTGCGGCGCGCCGCGGCGGCGGTGGCGGGGGTGGTGGCCGGGGCGTGTCAGCGGAGATCATCGCGTGGGGGCGGTGGCTCGTTGCCTCGGCGGGCGTCGACGGCTTTCGACGGCTTTCGCCTCGACGCCGTCAAGCACATGGGGGCGCCCCTGCATTATGCGCTCGCCGGCGGTCGTGGCGGGCGGGGCATGGTGGGGGGGGCGGGGTGCGCGCACGACGGCGGTCGAGTCGCCGACCGCCGGCTCTTGTACCACCCGTGGTTCCCATTTTATTTACTCTCCGACTTGCCGCGAAACCTGCCTGGATAAATGCGAGATAAGTGCGGAGTTATTGAAAATGTTTGAGAACCCATGAGTGCTTGTGTTCGGATCGGCCAAAACTGGGGTGTCTACAATACGTGGACCAGGTTTCGCGACGATCGTACGCGGGCCTCTGGAAAAATCGGTGGAGATCTGGTGGGCATCATGACTCATGATGCTGATTGTCATGATGATTGTCAGGGGCCATGGAATGACTCGTACACCTGTCGTGGATGCCGACAGGTGCCGCGGTTGGCCGCTGTCGCGGGGGGAGAAGGATCGGGGGCGGGATTGCCGGAGTACTGTAGTGGCCATCTGCTGCGGGTGGCCGTGTGCCTTTTGCTGGTGGCGCGTGCCGACGGTCCGCACGATGGCGTCGGCTGCCCGCCGTCGGGCTGATCCGGCAGTGGACAGGCAAGACATCGCAACGGTCGGCTGCAGCCGACCGGCTGCTCCCCCAGCTGGGGAAGCAGACAAGACGCGCGGCGGTGGGAGGTGGCCGCCATGAACACCACGGGCGTTGGGCGGACATCAGTTGGGCGCGCCAGGTGGCGGGCGATATGGCATGAGGGCCCGACGGGAGCGATGAGCAGGCGTAGACAATTCGCGCACCACCGCCGCCGTGGACAGGGGAGGGGACGGACGCCGCGACGTCTATAAAACCCTCGAGGCGACGTGGTTCCGGAGCGAGTGCCCCTCACCACCTTTTGTCCGACCACACTCGTGGCCCTGTTGCTTGCCTTGAACAAACTCCCCTCCCACAACCGCGGTACGACCCGTGGGGCGTCCCAGCCGACCCTCCCACCCCACCGGCAGCGCACAATCGTTGTTTTCCTTGTCGCACCAAGCCGGCCGGGTCAATCTCTTCCCTGTCGCCCTACACGCATCGGCGACCGTGGCTGCACGGCGCTGAGGCGCCCGCACCGCCCGTCAAGCCGCCCCAGACCGAGCCGCGGGAGCGGCGACCATGGCCCGTCCGACCTTGACCTGGGTGCTCGCCGCTGCGGCGGTGCTGCTGCTGGCGGCGCCCGCCTCGGGGTGGCGCACGGCCATCACGGCCAGGGCCACCACCGCCGGCACGCGCCGCCGCAGCCCCTGGCCCGCGGCGCACGATCCGTCGGGCGTCTCCCCTGCGGGCGAACCGCCGCTCTTCCGCCCGTCGGTTCGGGAGGCGGACCCCCCCCCCCCCCCCAAG
>Ga0209186_1001592_pt1 | contig 16620 bp, 17 predicted proteins | sample SidtaG_FD_187426 | JGI IMG/M metagenome (GOLD analysis project Ga0209186, IMG submission 187426) | Marine algal microbial communities from Sidmouth, United Kingdom - Sidmouth_Male2 metaG (SPAdes) (version 2) | ecosystem: Host-associated > Algae > Red algae > Unclassified | place: Sidmouth...
AAAGAGGAGTTCGTGTCTTCCATTCGTTAAGCGTGACAATACCGCAGGCGTTGCCTAGTGTGCGTTGCGACCGCGTCACCTAAAGCCCCAAAACGCACAACTACCTCCGCTCAGCGCCTTGGATACCGTCACCGATCCCGTCCGACAGACCCTTTTGCTGATACGCTGTCAAGGCATCGCGACTCGCGTCTATCTGCGTGAAGCCTTGCGGAAATCGAAGCTGACGCTCGGGATCATGGCAGGAATGCTAGTGGCCTACATGGTGGTCGGCTGTTGGCTTTTCACCCGAGGCCTGAGCTATGTCGCCGCTCTTCCCGGTGTCGGGGAAATGTTGCAGGAGAGAATCTTGTTCATGATCTTCTTTTTGTTTTTCGTCATGCTGATCTTCTCGAACGGCATTCTTTTGTACATCGGTGCGTTCCGAAATAAGCAGACATCTTGGCTGCTCTCGATGCCCTTTCACCCCCAAGCCATTTTCGCTGGGAAGTTGTTCGAAAGCCTCGTCTTTTCGAGTTGGGGACTGGTGGCGCTCAGTGCCCCGATCCTCATCGCATGCGGGCAAACTCATGACGCTGGTTTCAGCTTTTACCTGAAGAGTGTGGCTCTCATCCTAGCCTTCATTGCAGTCCCGGCTTCAATCGCAGGAGCTGCGCTGTGCGTGATGACACGATGGTGGCCGCGGGGGGTCTGGCCAAACCTGGCATTCGTCGCTTCAGTAGTCGGCTTCGGGATCTGGAAAAACTCTCAGCGCGTGCCCAGTGTAGCCGAGAACGAAGACGCAGCCATCGCCAGTGCCCAACTTGCAATTGGCGACGCCTTGCACCACACGGAGATCGCGACCCACCCAATGCTGCCCAGCACTTGGGTGACGGAGGCTGTCCTAGGTTGGCTCGGGCTAGCTCGCGGCAACGGCATGTTCCATTCGATGCTCACCCTCAGTTACGCACTGATGGCCATCCTCGTTGCCTGCTGGAGCGCTAAGTACTTGTTCATTCCTGCCTGGTCTCGACTGGCCAAGAGGAACTCGCATCGCAGCGATGAAACGACCGTGGCTCTCCAATCTCGGGGCCTCATTCCGGCGGGGGCGCTAAGACGACGACTCGCACTACTTCGAAAAGACAACTTGTCGTTCCTGCGCGATCCAGCCCAGTGGGTTCAGTCTGCGATCATCATCGGACTTCTGATCGTCTATATTCTGAACATCCGGAATATGGGCTACGACTACGAGAGCTCGCTCTGGAGCACCGTCATCTGCTATCTGAATTTCACCGTCTGCTCACTCGCCCTGTCGACACTGACAACCCGATTCGTCTTCCCGCAATTCAGTCTCGAAGGTCAGCGATTGTGGATCATCGGCATGGCACCACTGGCGATCAACTCGCTGGTTTGGCAGAAGTTTTTCCAAGCGCTTCTAGTCACTGGGCTGACCACTGGGGTTCTGATGATCCTTTCGGGAATCATGCTCGAGTTGCCAGTTTCACGAATCGCCTACCTCGCGATCGCGATGTTGCTTCTCTGCATCGGCCTCAACGGATTGTCAGTCGGGCTCGGAGCTCTGTTCCCGAATTTCCGAGAAACGAACGCAGCCAAAATGGTGTCCGGCTTCGGCGGAACTCTGTGCCTTGTCGCGAGTTTTATCCTAATTGTTGCAACCGTCACGCTGATCGCGATGCCGGATATTCTCAACCTCATCGGCAGCACAAGAGGCCAGCGCTCGTACACTTGGCTAACGCCGTCTGTCTCGCTCAGTACCTGCGCGGTAATCTGTATTGGCACCGCAATTTCCGTTCTCGTTCCAGCTACGAGATATGTGAAAAAACTAGATTTTTAAGATTTCCGTAATATCTTGATATCTAAAAGGGTATCAATGGAACGTGAAAATCAGGAGAACAAGGCGATCAATTCGGGAACAAAACGCCCGTCTTTGGTGCCCCGCTCGTCGAACCCTGACCCGGGTCTCGATATTCCAATCCCGCCTCGCCCAGAAGAGCGAGAAGCCGGCAATCCCTGGGCTCCGACAGCTACGGTCGATCTCGAAGCTGAATGGGAGAACGCTACCGATCTTCCCGTACCCGAACAACCGCCGAACGCCGCATAGAACTAGCTAAACATCCAGTTCTTACACCCTTGCCCCCCCCAAACACACACACAACCATGGCAAGCCCCAAGAAAGACAAATCCTCCGCGAAACCGAAGCCACAGCGGAGAACCCGACGAACTTCGACCGCAGCGCGTGGCCCCAAAGCCAGCCGCCGAGAACTCAACGAAGATCTGCATCGCTACGATGTAACCCTCGCTCCGTCCATGACCCGAGGTCTCGATCTCGGAGCCGAAGATCAGGAAAGAGGCCCGCAGCCGAAACTGACGCGCTATCAGAAACGATCGATCAAAAAACGCCGGATCATTCACCTGATCCAATTCCTCGTGCTGTTCGGCCTCTTGGTCAGTCTGCTCGCCTGGCTCGTCTATGCGTCGACACTGTATCTCTAAATCGTCCTACCATAGGGACTTCCCTTTGACCGCTAGTTTCAGGTAGAGTCACCCGTGCTCAGCCGTCGCGATGTTCTCACTATTCTGCCAAGCTTGCCCCTAGTTGGTCAGGGGCTGCTCGCCTCAGAAGACGCCCCGTCCCACAAGCCGATCCGCCTTGTCAGCTATAACATCAAACGCGGCTTCGGTATGGATGGGCGCACTGATCTCAACCGGACGATCGAGAGTCTGCGCAAGTTGAAGCCCGACCTACTTTCCCTTCAGGAAGTCGACAAAAATTGCGATCGCTCCGGCAGCCAAAATCAACCTGCCCTGATCGCCAAAGCCCTCGGGCTTGAGCCAGCGTTCCAAAAATTCATGGATTTCGACGGTGGAGAATACGGCCTCGCTGTGTTCTCCAAATTTCCGATCATCAAGATGGGCTCCCACCACCTCCCAACCGGACGCGAGCCCCGATTCGCTCAGGAGATCCAAGTCGAACTGGATAGCAAAAGGGTCAGCTTTGTCGGTCTCCACCTCGATTGGACAACCCCTGAACTCCGAGTTCCCCAAGCCACCACTCTAATCAGAGCACTCACCGATCGGAAACACGTCATCCTTGCGGGAGATTTCAACGCCCAGCCCGACTCCCCTACCTGCAAACATTTTTACCTCATCAGGCTATACCTTCGTGCCGAAAACCGCGCCCGCCTTGACCTACCCATCCGACAAGCCCACGACCGAGATCGACTACTTCGCCGTTCGCGGGCTGGTCAAGGACAAACGAACATGCTCAGTGATTGATGACCGAATCACCTCCGACATCGCCGCCATCTTCGGCCAAAATAATTGCTCCATCGGAACGAAGAAGGGCAGCACTCAGAAACGAACACTCTTCGCCGCCGACTTCGCGTGCTTCGACTAGCACCCAGTCAACGAACTCCATAGAGTCTACCGAAGCACCGATGGAAGTTGAGGAGATCGAGTCACCTGCCGCGCCAGCCATTGCTACGACTCGGACGGGACTGCCTGAGGCAGAAGGCCAGAATTCGAGAGATTAGTCCTCATTTTTTCCGTGGAGGGAAGATAGCCGCAGTAATTAGCAGTAGTTGTGTATAAAAAAAGTACGGTTGTCATGGCCACTCCGCCTTGCAACCAAGTTTATGGTTATGGTTAAAGATGGGCTTAACGATCTGCGATGAAAATCAGAGACGAGCGAGCGTGCTCGTTACCCCCATCCGACCCGACACCAGCAAGAGCTACCAATCTGCATTTGTTCCCAGTTTGATCCTTGAACGTTTTTGTTCAAACGGTAGTCTAACCGCATATATGAGCACGGAAACGTACGCCAATCCCTATTCGGTAGCTGCAGCGGGTGCCTCTGAGCGCGCGCTCTTCATCCGCCGCACCTACATTCACGTCGCCATGGCAATTCTGGCCTTCGTAGGCCTAGAAGCAGTGCTTTGGCGCATCCCTTCAGTCGTCAGCTTCGCCAATGCGATCTACGGCAAACCACTGATCTTCCTCGGCGCGTGGATGGGCATCTCTTGGCTCGCCAATAGCATGGCCTACTCGCAGAAGTCGAAAGGTGTCCAATACCTCGGGCTCGGGCTCTACACCGTCTTCCTCGCCATCATCATGATGCCGATGATGATGTATGCGCACTACCAGTTCCCCGGTCAAGATCTCCTGACTAAGGCTGCCTTCATGACCCTGAGCATCGTCGCTGGTATCACCACAGTTGCTTTCGTCACGAAGAAGGACTTCTCGTTCCTTGGACCGATTGTCATGATTGGCGGTTTCATCGCCCTCGGTATGATCGTCTGCGGAATGCTGTTCGGCTTTAACCTCGGCCTGTGGTTTTCGGTAGGCATGGTTGTCTTGATGGCAGCCTCCATTCTGCACACGTCGTCGAACATGATCCACAACTACGGCACTGACCAGTACATCGGCGCCGCACTGGCCCTGTTCTCCAGCATCGCCATGATGTTCTGGTACATTCTCCGGATCCTTATGTCACTCGCCAGCAGCGACTAAAACTGACGAGTCGGACAACACGATCCGAATTCTGATTTCGAGCCCGTCCCGGTCATCCGGGGCGGGCTTGTTTTTAGCAACCCACCGTGCAAAACGTCTGTGCACCGATAGCATTTTCGATATCTAAGAATTTTGCCCTTCTTGTTGCCGGTATCCTGTTGGCTGCCTGTATCCGAGAACTCAACGCTACTTAAGATCTCCTCGTCTTTAAGAACCAACGATCCTCCTATTTGAACCGGCAACTCTCGATCGAGAAAGACACGATCTTCTTCACTCTCAATCGCCAACCATCCGTAAGCTGCCATTTTCGAACATAGCCCTATATCGGATCGAAAAAGAAGGCGGAATGGCACCAGCTCGCAAGCTAGCACATTCCGCCTTCAAGAAGAAAAACAGGTTTAAGGAAGTCTGGGCTGCAACCCGAAGGGCTCAGTTTTCATCCAGCGCGCAGCGCTGCCAGACCTGACTTCAATTCCGGTGCTGAATTGATCAGACCTTCCCTAACGGCGCTTCCTGAAGATAACTACAAATCCGGCAATCAGGATCAGCATAGCCCCACTCGGCTCAGGCACAATCCGGACGGAATCGATCAGGATGTCCCCACGGCCACCCGCCGTTCTGGCATCAAGGTGAAGGGTTCGATCTGCTGCGCTGGTCAGAGCTCCGGTCGTAAATGTGAACGACTGGTTTTGCCATGCACTATTACCGCCAGCCACTGGAGCCGACATGGTAGCGCTTGAGAAGAGCAGATTGGATCCGAGTCGGATATCCCACCACCCGCTGGTATCGACATTCGTGTTGCCTGACCCAGTGCCCATTTGAGATTGCTCAAAAGACATTGTGTAAGTCGCGTTCGAAGCAAGTCCGCCAACAAAGGTTGTGACGCCCTCGGGGGAGTTGGTCGCGCTGTTGGCGATTGAGTGAATGAATTCTCCCGAATTGTTTGAGTCTACTGTAACGGCCATGCCTGGAAACGAAGTCCAAGGTGCCCAACCCAACCATGCCGTATCAGAAGATGGCGAGTGAGTGGTGCTCAGAGGATCGGCCTGATTCCAACCCGTCGGAAGCAACCCGTTAAAGCTAGATCCGGGACGAGGATTGTAGTCGAAATTGCCGTTGGTTACAAAGTTCGCATAGGAAGAACCTGCGAGGGCCAAGAAACCAATAACCAGGGCCGTGAATTTGGTTTTAGATAAGGACATAAATAATAAGTAACGTGCTCAATAATATATTGTAATTATAAAAATGTCAATAATTGTTAAAATTAATGAATCGTAGAAATTATCAAAGTTTACTTACGAACCAGCTCAAATATAGGTCTAACTGGAGCGTAGACATTCCTGACCGCCACGCCTCTCGGCTCGTTTTAAACTCGCTAATTCGGACAAGAATGTCCACGTTCCGAAGTCGTGCTGGTCATCGGAATCTAGATTTTTGCAGTCTAGAAGACAACGAGTGTCCCGAACGATTAATCCGTTGAAAAAATTGAGGGGAAAGTTGTCATGGAATCAGGTTCGCTCCGCTCACGTTGGAACATGATCACGGCTCTTTTTCCCCATAACTGCGTTACTCGTCGGTCACGAAGCCTGCTTCGCTTTGCTCTCGCTCCCGCTCGTCTCTTCGAGCTGCCCTTGGCAGGCTATGTCGTTCCACTCCATTCTCCTCGTGCCTTGATCTGAGAAAAAATTTGCCTCCGGCTTTCTCCACTTCGTTTCGAATCTCGTGAATTTCTTCAACCTTCTAACCGTTCAGGACACTAGAGCTACTGACCAATATCGAAAACCGTTCCCATATCCGACTTCTGAGCCGCAGTTCGCCATGCTAAGTATTAGAACTAGCCCGGCTGCAAGGTAGACAAACCGCTCCTTCTGCCGATGGTGTCTGGCATGGGACGAGCATTCGAATACCGCCGAGCAGCCAAAGAAAAACGCTGGGACAAAATGTCCAAAGTGTTTCCCAAGCTTGCCCGTTCAATCACGATGGCAGCCAAAGAGGGCGGCCCGGACTCAGAAACCAACGCGAAGCTCCGCACGGCAATTCTCAATGCCAAGTCGGAGAACATGCCGAAGGACAATATCGATAAAGCCATCGCCCGTGCCGCCGGCAAGGACAGCGACAACTACGTCGAAGCCAACTACGAGGCCAAAGGCCCGTTCGGCGTTCTAATCTGGGTAGAATGTGCGACCGATAACCCAACGCGTACGGTCGCCAACGTGAAGACGATCTTCAAGAAGAACGAAGGCGAAGTCGTGCAGAGTGGAGCACTCGAATTCATGTTCAATCGGAAGACGGTCATCGAGTTCGCAAAGACCGACGAGATCGATTTGGAGGAAGTCGAACTTAACCTCATTGACCACGGACTTGAAGAGTTTGAAGTGATTGAAGATACCGTTTTTGTCTATGGAGACTTTAAGGATTTCGGCCCACTCTCAAAAGCCACTGAAGACCTGGGTGTCGAAATCACCAAAGCGTCCCTCCAGCGGATCGCGACCTCACCGGTAGACATTACCGATGAGCAGATGGAGGAGGTCGCAATCTTGCTCGATAAGCTTGAAGACGACGAGGATGTTCAGGCGGTCTACACCAACCTCGCGTAACTCATCCAACCATGCGTATTGCCGTCTGGAACACACAGCAGGCGAGCGCTAAACGCTGGGATCCTCTGCTATCGCTGAGGCCAGATCTGGCGATCCTTCCCGAATCAACTCGGCACCACGCAAGGCTCGGGCCTTCCCTTCTCGAACCTGAAGTGGCTTGGCAGTGGGTCGGTGATAACGACGCGAAAGGGCTCGCGCTAGCTGGATTCGGCCACCCGCTCAATCCCATCGATCCCAAGGGTGATCCGGGGAAACTGTCTGTAGCTGCTACGGCTCCGTCGCTCGATTTGACCGTACTCGGAATCTGGTCACGCCCGAAACCCCAATACCCCTATTCGACCGAAATCGTCGACTCTCTCAAAGCCTACGACCATATCATTCAGAACCACCGCACGATTATCGCTGGTGACTTCAATCTGACGGGTGACGGCAGCGAAGTAGAAGGCTTCCTAGGCATCGTCACCCACCTGAAAAGCCGAGGCTTCACCAGCGCCTACCATCACTACTTCACTGAGCCGTTCGGCGTCGAAACTCGGCCGACATTCTTTCAGGGACGCAAATCAGATGAGCCTTATCATATCGACTATTTGTTCGTCAGTGACGACCTGCTACCCGCTCTGAGTTCTGTCGAAGTGGGTGGCTACGATGCCTGGGTCGGCGCCGGCCACAGTGATCACGTTCCGCTGACGGTAGGGTTTCGGTAGCATCCGTTGAAGTTTCCAATAGACCGCACGGGGAAGCTACCGACCCACCAGACGCATATCTGACGAACGAATTGGCGCTTATCTCCGTATATTGTGATCCATGCTAGCCATTGTATCTTTTTTGTTCTTCACCCTAGCCGTCGGTTTTTTCTCCTGGCTGAAAACCCGGAAGGATGACCACGGCTCAGCGACCGGTTATTTCCTCGCTGGGAGAAGCCTGCCCTGGATTGTGGTGGCGGGATCGCTGCTATTAACCAACCTTTCGACCGAACAACTCGTCGGCCTCAACGGCGGAGCCTTTAATCACGGCATGCAAGTGATGGCCTGGGAGGTCTGGTCATCAATTGCGATCGTCTTGATGGCTCTGGTGTTCCTGCCTCGCTACCTCAAAGGCGGAGTCGCCACAGTTTCGACGTTCCTAGAGAGACGCTATTCTAAAACTGTCGGCATCGCGGTTTCGACGCTGCTCCTGCTTTCTCTGCTGACCAATCTTCTGCCTTTCGTGCTCTACTCCGGGGCGCTGTTCATGCTAAAGGTGTTTAATATCCCGGCGCTGTTCGGGGGCGATGAAACAACGGCCCTGTGGGTCACGGTGATCGCTCTGGGAGTCGTTGGCTCTGTTTACGCGGTGTTCGGAGGACTGAAAGCAGTCGCCGTCTCCGATACGCTAAACGGCATCGGCCTTCTGATCGGCGGACTACTGATTCCGATTCTCGGCCTGATGGTCTTGGGCAATGAACTCGGTGACGGCGGTGGGTTCGCTGGCGGCCTGAGCTATCTGGCCAACAACCGCCCCGAAATGCTGACCCCAATTGGCAAGGAGTCGGAGAACATTCCATTCTCGACGCTGTTCACCGGAATGCTCCTGATCACGACCTACTACTGGTGCACCAACCAAGCGATCGTCCAGCGAACCTTCGCCGCTAAGAGCCTAGCCGAAGGCCAAAAAGGGGTGCTATTCGCCGCCGGAATGAAGTTGCTCGGTCCACTCTATCTCGTCCTTCCCGGCATCATCGCCTGGCACCTCTTTGGCGAGACAACGGATGGAGACAATGCCTACGGCTCTTTGGTCAGTAAGGTTCTCCCGACTCCCCTACTCGGCTTCTTCGCCGCAGTGATTTTCGGTGCGATCCTGAGTTCGTTCAACTCTAGCCTCAACAGTGCTGCGACGCTGTTTAGCATCGATCTCTACAAGGGCCTGTTCAAGACCAACGCGACGGAAGGTCAGATGGTTCGCACTGGAAAAATCTTCGGTATCGTCATCGCGATTGGTGCGATCGGGCTGGCTCCTTTGATCGACAAACTCAAAGACGGCGGCCTGTTTGATCTGATGAAGAACCTGGCGGCGCTCTACAACATTCCGCTTCTTGCAGTGGTTTTTTGGGGGATCTTCCACCGTAGGGTTACCTCGATTGGCGCGCTCGCTGGAATCGTCTTCGGCTTCATTTTCTGGTTCATCTTTGGTATCGCGAAGGTTTCGTTCTTTGGACTCGAGCTTCACTGGCTGCACCTCGCCGCCATCAACTTCATGTTAATCAGCGCCATCATGCTGATCACAGCCGCAGTCAGCCCACGCCCCGAACCTTACGTCCAAACTTACACCGAAGAAGTCGACATCACGCCGTGGGCCGGAGCGAAGATTACCGGCATCATGATCTTGGTGGCGATCACAGCAATGTATCTGCTGATGTCACGATTCGGGAACTAGCTAACCAACGGCCTAAGAACTGCAACGGCATCACGACAGCTCTGCGCCAAGTCGTCGCGAGGAGTCGCTTCTACAGAAACGCCACCGGTATAGTTGATCTGGCGCAGCAGTTCGAAAAATCGATCGAGCCCTGGAACGTTGGTTTTGGGATCGGGAAAGGTTCGGGTGGCGGGATCAGCCAGTTGAACAGCACAAGCCAAATCGCCGGCTTCCAGAATCACTTCAAGAGGTTCGCTCTCCATGACTAAATGATAAAAATCGATCGCGACGCCAACCTCTGGCCGGTCGATTTCGCGGGCGAGCTTAATCGCTTCAGCCAGAGTCGGAATGCAGTTGGTCTCGGTCTGATTGACGTGCTCAATCGCTAACCTGATGTCGAATCCCGACGCCGCGATGCTCTCCGCGACGCGCTCACAGAATGCTCTTATCTGTCGCCGCCCTTCGGCTTGATCAAAGCCAGCCGGAATGCTTCGAGATGACGGACTGCCAAATACGATCGCCTTGGCCCCCAATCGGGCTGCTCGAGGAAGCGCAAGATCAAGGAAGGCCTGGCTCACATTGTCGTCAACATCAGGGCCTGTGACTTTGAGCTCTGGTGGCAGGAACCAATTGCACGACTGAACCGATGCGCCCGACTCAGCGATCCCCTTGGCGGCAGCATCGAAATCTACCTCAGACATCAATGCTGCCTTACCAAGCCCGATCTCGACAAAATCCATACCGGCACCACAGATCGTGGCGTAGTTGGTGATGGGCGATGTCGTCGCAAACTCTGAGACTCCGATCTGCATCGAGTAATCTTCAAGATGCATCCCAGGTGTCGAGCGCGATATTGTCGGTGATGCAGATTCCCCACGACCAACTCGACCCATCAACCCTGCGCGCTGTGATCGTCGAGTTTGTCACTCGCGATGGCACGGATTCGACTTCGGTCGAAAATCGAATCGAGGCAGTTTTAAAGCAACTGGAGAACAAAACCGCTGAACTCCACTACGACGACGAGACGAAGACCTGCAATATCGTCCGCCCCGGCCACAATTGACACATACGGCAAATTGATCAACGTTCGCTTCGTCATGGCTGTTACGCGACATCTTGGGGTGCTGATCTGGCTGACGCTTGCTTGGGTGCCGACAATCATCCAAGCCGAAACTCTTCTTCCCGATCTGGCTGAGGTGGCCCGCAGCGAGTTTCTACGACTCGACGAATCCAGCCGAGATCTCGTCGGATTCCTCGACGACGCCGCTTTGATCGAACTCGCCTACTCGGGCCCAATTCCGACCGATGCAGCCAAAACGCTGCGAATTTGGAAGGCGATCCAAAAGAGCAAACCGGAGGGGATTCAAAACCCACACGAATTCTCTACTGCCGCCGCGGTTGCCCTAACTTATGGTCAGAAAGACTGGCCAGAAGAAAAGGCGATCCATCGCTAACCAGCGTTAGCGCGGGCAAAGGCCACGACAGCCGTGGCGTCTTCGTTTGGACAGAAACGGAGTAGGTGGCGCAGATCCGAGCGCAGGATTCATCGGTCGTTCTACCCGTACGATCGGGGCCTAGCTCCGGCGGCGCCTGAAAGCGATGACGGTGAAGCCACCGAAGATCAGTGCCGGTAGAGACGGCTCAGGAATCGAGTAGGTAGCGATCAGCAAACCATTGGCTCCGCTGTTATCCACGCTGAAAGACCAGAACGGATCGGCTGCAGAAAGTGCTGAGAGGATCAAACCCTGGTCGTCGATATCTTGGCCTTCTAGCTCTAGGATCGTCCAGCTTCCCCGTTCTGGGGCGGTGCCAGAGAAAGACAAATCCAGAATGGAGCCACTCACGAAGTGAACATAAGGGTCGGTGGTTCCACTCCCTGAGTCATCAATGAAAATCGGAGTCACCCCTCCGCCATCGATCCCGATGCTTAGAATACCTCCTGCATCCTGCCACCAGTGCCCATCCAGGCTTCCGCTCGAGCCGATCCCGATCGATGAAGCTGCGCTACCGAGGACTTGGAACGTTCCGTTGTCACCGACCTCGGTTCCAATTCGCGTTTCTAGAGCGCCGCCCGTGACACTAAAAAGTCCCGTCCCAGTGCCGTAGCCCACTGTAATTGATCCACCATTTGACCCACCGAATGTATTGGGATTGCCAGCTAACGAATTGCCCCCCCGAGAAACCGCAAGGCTTCCACCACTGAGATTAAACACCCCATCTCCAGCCCCTCCAACCGCAAGGACGTGACCAATGTTCCAACTCCCCCCTGACATGTTGACCGTTCCGTCACCAGAATTTCCTACGAAGGTGCGCCTAGTATTTCCTGCCCTCGAATCGCTGAACGTGCCGCTTGAGATGTTGAGCGTCGCACCACCGTTGATGTTTGATTGATCAACGGTTATGCTCGAACGATCAACCGTGAACGCGCCGTTAATATCAGCAACGTCCCCCCCACCAGGTAGGGTATCACCTACCCAGTTTGTTGCAGAGCCAAACATTCCGTCGCCACCGCCTAGATCGTTGTCCCAAACAATGGTTGCGGCATAGACCGAATTGGAAATAGACAGTGCCAGAGCGGTCGCTGAGATGACTGGGCGTGATGTAGATTTCATGCAATTAAAGGTTTTTACGCGAAGCTTGCCCTCAGATTGCACAATTGTTCAGCGCCGTTCAAGAACTAAATCATTAGTCGCTCTCACCCGTCCATCGACTTCCCGATCAGATCAAGTTGCCCAGAACGATAGCGGCGGCGCGCGATCCATAGGCCGAGGTATCCGAGAAACAGTCCGGTCAATACGATCCCGAGTTTCCAGTTCCAGTCCGCGGACAAGCTGAAGAACAAGTTCATTAGGGCATTATTGACCAAACCCCTCAAGAAGCTATCCATGGCTGTGACGAAGATCGTCACAGTCAACAGCGTGAGCAAAACTTCGATGACCAATAGCCTCCATCGGCCGCTCGGCCCGAGCCAGAGACTGCGAGCAATTCCTATTGGTCGCCACCACTCGAAGAACAGCATTGCGGCCAGCGGATAGCCCAACCAGACATCATCGCCGAACATCGGGTCGAGAGCCCATCGAGCCAGCCGATAGATCAGAGCCACGAAGACCACGGCTGGCACCCACCGATACCACCACCAGCGCCGCTCCAGTCGCAGCGTGGTATCGAGCGAAACTGGGAAGCCACAGAGAAATGGCATTGTCTGTGGCGGCGCCGATTGGGCGGAGTCCAGGCCCGTCCCTACCCCAGAAGTGGTGGGATACAGCAAGATCAACAGTAGCCAAGCCAAAATCAGCAGCCCAGCAGCGATCGTGTCATCAAACCGGAAATCCATCCGATTGACTGTCCCAGCTAACAACAGGACAACCACCAAGCCGATCCCCAAACGGACAAGCCACCACGTGGCCGCACTCACCGAATCCCCGACCAGTTGAAACGTTCTCCGCTCGGCATCGGAAAGGCTGTTCCAGAACCGTCGCTCGATCCAACCGGCATCCGGTGGAAGATCGAATCGTTCACGCGAGATCGCGCCACCAACGATTGCCGCCTTGACCTCATCTGGACTTGCAGAAGCCAGCGCTGCCTCATCTGGGCTAACGTCCCAATCATCAAATTCGAGGTCGTCGTCTTCCTCGTCTAAATCCAGCTCAGAAAATGCCTCGCCGACTTCGCCAGCTTCGGAATCAATGCGTCGTCGCAGAGCCGATGGGAGAGTCGTTTTCCACTTCCAAATCGCACAGCTGACGAGACCGACTGCTAAGGCTGCACGAATCACGTGATCGCCCAGAGAATCAAGCACTCCATCTCCACCCAAATCGTGAATGAACGCGATCACCCAGCCCGGTGGCGTCCAAGCAGCGAAATGCCACAACCACACTGGGCCCAGCGGATCAACCCAGCCTTTGACCGAGGCGACGGTTGCTACAATTCCTCCCAAAAATAGCAAGGCACTCCCCCAAGTGATCACCTGCCAGGCGCCGTGTTTCCGAAGAGCCTCGACCATCACAATTGAGCTCACCGGCTCGTGCACCATCCGGCCCATCAGCTTCCCAGATCCCGATGTAGGCGCCGAGATTGGCAATGATCGTCTGATCATAAAACAGCGTCGGCTGGTCTGGGACGAAGCCAAGCCTACGACGATCTTCAAGCCGATCCCGTTCGGGCTTTCGGCCATCCCAATGAACTTCCCCACGGTCGAGCCCGAGCAAGCCTGCGAGAACGCGAAGAATCGTCGTCTTGCCCGCGCCGTTGAGCCCGATGACTGCTATGATTTGTCCCTCGCCAATCTCTATGGAGAGATCGTCGAGAGCGCGATCGCGACCGAAGGATTTTGTCGCTCCAACTGTCGCGAGCTTCATCGCTCAGTGATCTTGCTAACCAGACCTAAGCCGGTGCTCCAGCGAGGTCGCCCGGCATTTCCGGTGGTTCCTCACTTCCCGACGGCTTGTCAGCTTCAGTCGTTTCCTGAGGCAGTGCCGGTGGTTCTGGCGAAGCCGGTGGATCCTTCATCTCACCGTGCTTGATGATGTCGGTGATGTGGTGGCCCTCGAGCGTTTCGAACTCGAGCAAAGCATTGGCGATCGTGTCCAAATTCTCCCGATTTTCGGTCAGAATCCGCGTCGCTTCCGCATAAGCTTCGTCGATCAGGCGTTTGATCTCCGAATCGATTTTCTGGGCGGTGGCCTCTGAGTAATTCTGGTTGGAACCCATGTCGCGGGCCAAGAAGACCTGCTCCTCGTTCTTACCATACTCAACCATTCCGAGCTCTTTGCTCATGCCCCATTGGCAGACCATTTTACGAGCTAGGTCTGTCGCCATGCTGATGTCCCCAGAAGCACCGGATGCGACATCGCCGAAGACGATCTCCTCTGCGACTCGACCACCCATAGCGACGATCAAGTCCTCAAGAGCTTCGAGCTTGCGAGTCGTGTACTTGTCCTCGGTCGGCAGGTGGAAGGCTGCACCGAGATATGGGCCACGCGGAATAATCGTGACCTTATGAAGTGGATTGGTATTTTCGAGAAGGGCGAGCAAAATGGCGTGTCCAGCCTCGTGAAAGGCCGTCTTCTCCTTGTCCTTTTCAGACAAGGCTAGACTGCGTCGCTCACGTCCCCAGCGGACTTTGTCGCGAGCCTCTTCCATGTCATGTAGCTTGATCGCCTTCTGTCCCTTCCGGGCGGCCAGCAACGCGGCCTCATTGATCAAATTGGCCAACTCCGCACCGGAGAATCCTGGAGTTCCGCGGGCGATGACGCCGAGTTCGACATCCTCCTGCATCTTCACCTTCTTCGCGTGGACTTTGAGGATCGCCTCGCGGCCCTTCACGTCCGGCAAGCTGACAGTGACCTGACGATCAAAACGACCGGGACGCAGAAGCGCCGGGTCGAGGACATCAGGACGGTTGGTGGCAGCGATAATGATGACGCCTTCTTGAGTATCGAAGCCATCCATCTCAACCAGCAGCGCATTCAGCGTCTGCTCGCGCTCGTCGTGGCCGCCGCCTAAACCATGTCCACGGTGGCGACCGACAGCATCGATCTCATCAATGAAAATCAGGCAGGGCGCACTCTTTTTGCCCTGCTCAAACATGTCGCGAACCCGGCTGGCACCGACACCGACAAACATTTCGACAAAGTCCGAACCAGAAATACTGAAGAACGGAACATCCGCTTCTCCGGCAATCGCACGGGCCAAAAGAGTTTTACCGGTTCCAGGAGAACCGACCATCAAGACACCTTTCGGGATACTTCCACCCAAGCGCTGGAATTTTTTCGGATCCTTCAGGAACTCGACGATCTCCCAGACCTCTTCCTTGGCCTCTTCGACACCCGCGACGTTCTTAAACGTGACCTTGTTTTTGCCCAATGTCAGGAGCTTGGCCTTGGATTTGCCGAAGCTCATGGCACCGCGACCCGCCATTTTCATCTGCTGGCGGAAGAAAAAGTAAAGAATCAGAAGGATGAGAAGGATCGGCAACAGGCTAAACATCACCTGCCCCATGGTGTTTTTCTCGTACTTGTGAGTCAGCTCCAGCCCGGCGTCTGCGAGCATCGGCTTTAGATCATCTTTCTCATACTCGATGTGAATCGGAGTGCGGAAACGCTCTGGAGGATCTTCACCGCGTGGCTTGAAAAAGCCGGTGATGTATTGCTCAAAAGATCCCTGATTGGAGACCAGTGTGAGGGGATAATCCTTCGAATTGTAGACGCCGCCACTGCCGACCTCTTCCTTAAATTCGCTGTAGGAGATCGTTTTAAAGACCCGCTCAGAATTGCCAAAAAAGAAGGCAGAGGCGATCAGAGCCATTGCCATAGAGATCAAGATCAACCCTTTCCAGTTAAAACTGGGGTCCTGTTGATTTCCGTCCCCGTTACCCTGAGGAGATGGTTTGTTGTCGGACATACGCGTGTAGTTACGCCCCGAACGGCTTCAAGTCTACCGACAATCCGTTGTCGATTTTCTTGCTGAGCGGGAGGGCGCTAAAAGTTGGTTTCTATATGAAAGGTAAGGGAGAACCCTTGGATTTCAACGGTTAGACCAGAAGTGGTCGATTTCCGTTCAGAATTAGTCGCCGCTCGATCGAAGAGCTTACGGCGAAGTCCTTGCGGGTCGTCTTGTGAGCCACTAGCGTCAGCATATCCGTCGTGTTCGCCCCTGCCCGCCGGAAACGCTCGCAGGGCTCCGCAATCACCCCATGCCAGAGGAAGATCAGTCAGCATCCACGACGACTCGCCGCAAAAAGCGGGGGCTCGGTCGGCTCCGACGTTCGGGACACCGGACGCCAGATAATCTACATACGCTGATCCGCGTATTCGCAGGTTTCTCAAAGGTCGATGGTGCGATTCAGCACGAAGACGTCGATTCCGCTCTCGGCTTCCTTCGCTACGACTACACGCGAACGATTTATTCCGAGCTTCAGGAGATTTACCGCAAAGCTCTGCGCCAATCGCAGGACTTAAACCAGATGGCGCAGGAACTGGCGGGAAAACTTTCGCAGGAGGAAAAAATCCTGCTCGGAGTTCAGCTCTATGTTCTGATTTCTCGGTCCTCCGGACAGCGCGACCAACTGGTGTCGTTCTACCTGTTCATGACCAACCTCGGGATCGCATCCGAGGCCATCGATATC
>Ga0209186_1001593_pt1 | contig 16616 bp, 20 predicted proteins | sample SidtaG_FD_187426 | JGI IMG/M metagenome (GOLD analysis project Ga0209186, IMG submission 187426) | Marine algal microbial communities from Sidmouth, United Kingdom - Sidmouth_Male2 metaG (SPAdes) (version 2) | ecosystem: Host-associated > Algae > Red algae > Unclassified | place: Sidmouth...
CGGGAAGCTTGAGGAAGCTTCCGCAATCCGAGCGTAAGCCGGACCGAGATATGATCTCGACCAGGGATAAAATCCCACCGGAATTCTATCCGGGAAAATTGAAAAATCTTGGGATAAGTCCCGAGGTATTGGTTTTGGGTAAATCCTGAAATCTGGGAAGTCTTAGTGACTTTCTTTCTTCCGCCCGAGACGGGCAGGGGTCCCCTTCCAGTGCAAGGGCTGTCAGGGATGCTGTGCAGGGGCCACGAGAGGCCCGGGCCGGAGACCGTGGCCCGTTGGGTATCGGTCCCCCCATTGTGGGGCCAGGGGGTCGGGATTGTGCACGTCCTGTGTCTTGTTTCTGAGGGTATATGAGAGTATGCTTTGGGGTCATCGTGCGTGTTCGAATAAATCATCGTTGCGTTTGGGTTGCTTCCGTCGTTTTTGTGCGCCTCGCGCCCAGTGATCCCGGCGTTCGCGTTGTGACTCTGGCGTAGCGATCCGCATCCTGTGCTGGGTTTTCTGACGGGGTTGTACCCCGTTAGCTTTGAGGGCAGGATCCACTACAGTTACGACGATCACAACGATGTGCGGAAGGCCTCCAACGCATCCCTAGTACTGTTGTCGAAATCTCGTCAAAAACAGTAGTGGAAGAAAAAGAAGAATCCATCGTTCGGCCTTTGTTGGTCTTTTGCGGATTCCCCAGGTGCTCATCTGTGGCGATTGACTTTACGACTTTCATCTTTTCGTGCAGGCCGAGTTTGCACGCTGAGACAAGCTTGCACGCTGAGAAACCATTGCACGCTGACACAAACGCCCTGAGCTTCTCGACGTCCTCTTTCTGATGGTGCTCTCAGCACTGTACACAAGATTCTTCTGTGCCAAGAACGAAGGGACTGCGCTGAGTCCGTTTCTGAGTGTCGCTCATGGAAGGAAGTCCCGAAAAAGGGTACTCAGAAACCAGATCATTTGATCCGAATCGGATCATGTGATCCGGTCGGCGGAATAGACAGGAAAAAATTACCCGGCGACCACACCGACCGCCGCCTGGCCGCCTGGCCACCTGAGCCCCTGGCCGCCAGGCCGCCTGGCCGCCTGGCCGCCAGGCCGCCTGGCGGCTCTGCCAGCGGCGGGGGCGGCGCGCGCCGGCGGCCCATCGGCCGGCTCTTCGCCATCATGGCGCCATTGATTGGCGCCGGGGGGGGCGCGACGGGACTCGCGCTCGCCGCGATCGCCCCACCCCGCTGAGGACGGCGGTCATCATACTCTTCCGAGAGAACAGGCGGGTGGACTTGGAAGGCAATGATATTTAAAAACGAATGGCAATTCGACAATGGATACATTCAATCTATCAAACAATAGATTAGTCGATCTTTTCGGCGATACTCGTTCATTTCTCCATCCATGCTCGTGGGTGATTCCCGCGATTTTGGTCAAGAGTCATCGCAGCCAACCCGCTTACCGTGGGGAGATTCCTCAGTCGCGACAGTCCGCAGTTGCGTCACGGGTGCGCCACATCACTAAAATTGGGCCGTCCGCCACATGCCGCTGTGGAGTGCGCTGCAGCCGTTCCACATTGCCATCATGGCACGTGATGTTCAGCGCACTTCCTGTGCCATGAGTTCGCCAGGAAGGGAGGGGAGTTCTTCACCCCGTTGAGAGGCTTCTATCGCTGTAAAGTAATGCATCCTCGTCGGCCCCGAAAGTTAATCGATATCGGTTTGAAGAAAACTCCTGCCTTTATGACCGCGCACAGGCCGATGTCAGAACCCAATATGGGTCCACATGGCTAGAAGTGGCATTTGTGTTCCACCCCCAGATAAGCGTCACTGCGCTGCTACGACTGAACACTTGCCGGCGCGACCCAGAAACTATTGGCACACACACCGGGCAACGCCGCTGTGGCGGCCGCCGCATGTGTTTCCGTGTTGACAGCTGACGGCTCCCGATCTGTCCTGCACGTGCCCAAAAAAGGTTAGTATGGGAGATCTTGGGACGCGGATGGAGTCACGCGAAGATCCTGGGGAGCCGGGCACACCCACGCCTGGAGTACAGTACAGCACATCTACACTACGAGTTGACCGGGGCCCAGCACCCGGTCATGGCTCGTCATCCAATGAAGAGGATGGGTTCCGGATATGCTGGTCTCTTATTGGCCAGGTGAGAAGCCCTTGGGGGTGGCCCGCGTCACCTGGCCGGCCGGCACTGCCGCTGCCGATTACCTGACGTCCTCGTGTCATTCAGATTGCACGTCAGGTGGTCGACACGGAGCCGAGAGAACGGTTCGGCCCCGGCGCACTTGCATGTGTGCGCGGTCGGCTGTTCCCGCCATGAATTCACTGAGGTTTCTCGCGCATCTGAGAAAAATCATCCGGCTAGAGAAGCCGCGCGGAATATCACAGGATGCCGTGACCGTAGTGTGACCGTGCGTTGAAGTCATATGGCTTTCAAAGGGCAGTGAAGCTCATCTGGACGGCTCTGTGCCACTGTTCTCAGTCGGTAGTGATCGATATTTTCGTTGCGCCCACAAACTGTGTATCAGCATATTGATGAACTCTCGCGAATGGATAGGATTTTTACTAGAATATGTTCTCTCTCTTGCGGCACACCACAATCATGCGGCTCGTGAGGCCCACTCAGAGCCAGGTGTCGGTGCCGCGGTGCCTTCCGTGCAGCAGTGCTGGCAGGCTGGCCGAAGGAGTCAGGCGTCAATAAAGCCAACCGTTCCAGGCCCGCCTCTGGGTCAGGCGGATCGTCCGGCATCAGGGTCACCCATCACAATGGTGCGTCCTCGGCATAGTTACGGCACGCGGTCAGCGACAGGCATCTTGCCTGGCCTCCCTACCCCCGCCGCCGCTTTGATCCTCTTTTCTCCGGCCGTCTTTGTCGTGCCTGCTCGCACGGCACGAAAGGGCGGCTTGGGTGCGGGCGAGGACTAGCCCAGAGATCCTGTGCGCCTGGCGCGGCTGCGTGGGCCGTCGCCGTGACTTGCGGGCGGCCGGCGCACGCAAGCTGGCTGCCGCCGTACTCGCGGCAGCCCTTTTTGAGGCGTGCCGCGAGGCGAGCACCGGCCTGGCCCAGCTGTGCTTCCGTATGCGGCGCCTGTTAGCGGACCAGACGCCCAAGTGGGCCTGGGCGGCTACTCCCCGAGGCTTGCGCCGGTCTCCGCCGCCCCGCGTCGAGCGGCGGCGGACTCCGCCGCGGACAGGCGGCGGCTCCATGCGGCGGTGGCTCCGCGAGCGCCGCCATGCAATGGGGCGGCGGCCCGGATGCGGCGAAGTGAGATGCGGCGCCGGCGGCGGTGCGGCTAGCGGAGAGGGCGTCAGCGCGATCTTCGATGCCGGCGGCGGCGACGACGGCGGTGCAGGCGACGACGCGTTCGGTGGCGTGGCCGGTGCGGCCGGAGCGGCCGCCTCGGCTGGTGCCGGCGGTCCGGGCGGTGAAGGCGGTGCTGCCGGCTCGGCTGGTGCGGGTGGTGCCTACCCGGCCGGCGCGGCCGGCGCGGTCAGCGTGTCCTGCGAGGGGGGGGCACCTGGCTCAGGTGATGCAGGAGGTGCGGCAGGCGCGGCCGGCACGGCCGGCGCGGCCGGCGCGGCTGGTGCGGCAGACGCGGCCGGCGCGGCCTGCGCGGCCGGCGTGGCCGGCGCGGCCGGCGTGGCCGGCGCGGCCGGCGCGGTCGGCGCGGCCGGTGCGGCCGGCGCGGATGACGCAGCTGGTGCCGAAGGTGCACGCCACGCCGCTGGTGCCGGCGGGGCGGCCGGGGCGGGCTGCGCGGCTGGTGAGGGCGGCGCCTGCGGTGCGTGCGATGCTTGCGCTGCGTGCGGTGTGGGCGCTGCCGGCGGTGCGGGCGTGGCGGGCGGTGCGCGCGGCGCCGGCAATGTGGCCGTCGCGGCTCGTGTGGGCAGCGCAGCCGGTACCGCCGGAGCGTCCGGTCCGGTCCGTGCGGTCGGTGCGGTTGGCGCGACATGCTCGGCAGGCGTGGCCGGCTCGTCCCGCGCGGCCCGCGCGGCCGGCGCGGCGGGCGTGGCTGGCGCGGCCGGCGCGGTCGGCGCGGCCGGCGCGGCCGGCGCGGCCGGCGCGGCCGGCGCGGCCGGCGCGGCCGGCGCGGCCAGCGCCGCCGGTGCAAGCCACGCCGTTGGTGCGGCAGGTGCGGCCGGCGCGGGCGGCGCGGTTGGTGCGGGCGGTGCGGGCGGTGCGTGCGGTGCGTGCGGTGTCGGCGGTGCAGGCGGTGCGGGTGGTGCGGGCGGTGCGGGCGGCGCAACCGGCTCGGCTGGTGTGGGCGGTGCGGCCGGAGTGGCACCACGGGCGTCAGGACCAGGCGCCGGAGAGGGCGGAGTCGGCGGGGCGCCAATGCCGCGCCGCCGTGCGCGCGTGGCGTCTCGGGCGGCCATATGGTCAGTCGTCGGGGGCGGCCGCCGCGCGGTGTCACTGCCGCCCGATGCGTCGCGTTTGACGGTGCGGGGCACGGGACCGTCGGTCGTTGAGGGCAGCGGCCGCGGGGCCCCTCAGCCGCTCCCGGACGCAAGCGCGGCGCCTCGGGCGACGGTACCGCACGCTGGTCGTGGCGGCGGCCTCGGAGCGCCAGACGTGCCCACTGGCGCTCCCGTGGCACCGCGACGGGCAGGACCTCCGGTCGGTGGAAGCCACAGCGGCCGGGCGCCGCCTCCACGCCCTGACGCGCGCGTGGTGCTGCGGGAGGCGGACCCGCCCGGCGGCGGGGGCGGCAGGGGCGGAAGGGGCGGCGGGGGCGGCGGGGGCGGCGGGGGCGGAAGGGGCGGCCGCCGTGGGGCACCGACCCGGCGCGGGACCTCCGGCGTGGCGTCGCTCGCGGCGGTACCATGGGCCGGGGGCGGTCGCGGCCGCAGGGCGCCACCCCTGCGCGCTGGCGCCCGCGTCGCCCGGCGTGTGTCAGGACCACCCGTCGGTGGAAGCGGCGGCGGCCGCGGTGCCCGGCTGCCGGTCGCTGACGCGCGCGCAGGAGTGGGGACCGTGGGGCGGCCGGCCCGTAGGGGTGGCGGCCGCGGCGTCCCGCTGCTGCGCGAGGACGCGCGCGTGGCAGCGCGGGCGGAACAACGCGCGGCGAAGGCGGCCGCAGCGGTGGCGGGGGCTGGGCGGGCGCCGCCGCCGGTGCAGCTGCCGCCGGTGTGGGGCACCGGCGGCTCAGCGGCGCCGCCTCTTTTCACCGTCATGCAGCGCCAGATGGGCGCGGGGAGCGGCGGGGGGGGCGCAGCGGCGCGGGCACAGCCGGCGGTAGAGTCCCGTGGCGCCCACGGTGGCGCGTTCTCAGGTTCGGACGCCGAGTAGCGGACGGCGCCAGATTCGTAGCGGGTGGAGTCGCGCCACTTGCGCACACCGGGAGGGCGGGCGGGAGCGTCCTTGCTTCTTTGCATATCATTCTTCTCCAAAATATAGCAAGACGAAAGATGCACGCCTAAAACGCAGGCGCGTTGGAAAAAAAGGCCGGAATCAGAGCGGGCAGTGCGCCGCGCCGCCACCAACCTCCCCACCCCTAGTCACCCCTGCCAGGAAACGCAATTGAAAGTAAGGTTGCACACGACGCCCCTATTTGGGCGGCGCCAGTGGCGCGCGACAGATAAGACGCCTTACTAACGCCCCATTAGGCAGCCAAAACGCCCTTACGACGCCCCAGGTAGCAACCTCAGTATTCCCCATATGATTCAAGTGGCACCCATACTGTGCACTCGAACGTCTTTTTTTGTTTCAATACTGGGAGCCTGTCCCCAATCAAGGTGCACAGCCGCCACCTGCTGAATTTTGTAGACCCCCTTGAAGGCTTTCTCTTCGCGACGACTTGCTGATGCCCTTGGGGCGTTAAGGGCGCACGACGCCGAAATGACACCCTGGTGACGCCCTTAATGACGCCCCTCACGACGCCTTGGGCGTTCTGAGCAACCCTAATTGACAGGGCGGGAAGCAGGGATACAAAGTCCAAATCAAACTAAGAGTAAGAGTGCGTTCGGAGCAGCTAGTAACAAGATGCATTGGTTGATGTTCCTGTTGATCGACTTTTCACTTCCCAGTCGACCGCCTAGAATTGGCGTCTTGTGTATGTCAATCGGCTTGATCGCTCGACCGGGCACGATAAACCACCGTGACAGTCCCGCAGTCACGATTAGTCAATACAAATATTCTGACGGGTGCCACTCAACATGAGAAGCGTTCCCAGAGTGCGATAACTCGGTTACTCGGGGTGTCACGGCCACAGGGAAACTCATGTTTGGAGACTGGGAAACCTACAATTCTGATATTGTAATGGAAGTCGCGTTGCATGCGCACCTGCACATGAATGCGCAAGTCTCAAAGCGCGATTGCACCTCGTCCGAGAGCACTGTTTTCTTTCGTGCACGAGACAGAGCCCGCGACACGCGCAGGGAAAAGAAGCGAGAATGAAGCGGAAAGCCGGTCTCTCTGGCCTTGTTTTGGGGTCCTCCCCGCCGGCCGGCCCTGTTCATGGTGGACTGCTTTTCCTGGAGAACGTGGCATGGAGGCTTCTCGGGGCCCGTCAGCGTGCGGTCCCAGGGTAGCTGGACTTGTTTTGTGGGTCTACCCGCCGGCACGTGCTGTTCATGTCGGCTTGTCTATCCTTGAAAGAATGGAATGGAGGCTGCTCAGTGCTCGTCAGCGCCGTGATCCGAGATCCGGGATCATGTGCGCTGCCGTGGGACATTTCTCGCCCGTTTTGCGAACTGTCGGCGCACAGTATATCTTGTCTCCATCCATTGCGCTAAAGAGAGACCGGGGGTGGACAGGTTGATGCTGTTGGCTTTGTGATCCACTGAGACGTTCACTGTGGAGCGACACTTCGATGCGAGCGCCTCTTTCGAAACACTTTGATGCACTGCTGTTTTGGCTTCTGGTACATTGTTCGTTGATAGTGGCGTTCAATTTGATTGCTTGGGAGTGAAACAAGATCCATTCGCTCTGCTATCAAATATGCACTTCGAGCATCCTGGAAGGACATTCCAACCCGCAGGCTTGTGATCTCTGGCGTCAATGGCGCAACGGCTGGCGGTCTCTACCGACACGCACACCCTCCGCTCGCAGCGGCGTCCACGCGGTCGCGCCTTCCGTTTTGAGCGCATTGTGACACCCCCCGCCCCCCCCCCTCGTCTTTCGCGGGCGGCACGGTGTTTCACCCAACGGCCCCCCCTCGTCCCCCACGCCATCCTTTCCCCGCCCGGTCCCGTACCGCCTTCTTCCACCCTTGTTCACCTCTCAACTGCCCGTCTGCTCGCCACGGCCGACAGGCCACCCTCGTGCGCCGCTGCCAAGGCACTCGTAGAGCGCGGAGTTATTCCTCCTCTGGGTGGCCCTGCTCGCTTGCTGGTGCCCACTCACGATGTGGGTGCAGACCGGCGTCAGCGCCGCACGTGGCGTGGGGCGGCGCGTGCCACGGTCAGAGACACCACAGCAGCCTTTTTCGCGTCCGATGCAGCAGGTGCCATGTTGCCGGGTGGCGCGGGCGGCGCCCATGTCCACGGCGGCGCGGGTGGGTTGGCGGGGGTGCCGCTGTGGGTCTCCTCAAGGGACGGTGGCAGTCACTCGCATGGAGGCAGCCACAGCATATGGGCAGAGCGCGCGCGCGAAGCACCTGCGCGGCCGCCGTTGGCGGCGCCCGCTGCCCTGCCCGTCTGCATTACTTTGCGGCATGCAGCTTCATTGGCTTTCCAGCACAGGGTTTTTATCAATTTTTTTTTTTGCATATTTGTCGCTCCCTTACTGCGCTTGCTTTGGATGCACAACTAGAGCCTGTTCGTTGCGCTCCACGCCTTCTTCAACGCCTGCCAGGGAAAACGAGCAAACTCTCGTCAGATGCAGCTTTGTATTGATGCGTTCCGCTTTGCAGTTTGGTAAAGAAGCAGGAGCTTGACGGCAACTTAGCATATACACAGTATAACAGTGCAGAAAACAGAATAAAAGGCACCTGGGCACCGGGAAGTGGAGTCCCGTGGAACGCGTAAGCAGCACAAAACACTCCGTGCACGCGGTAGCGCACAGCACGAGAGATGCAACTAATACATTCCGCTCGCTCTTCTCCCGGCCGCCCGTGTCCTGGTCCTGTGCTGATCTCATCAACGAACCACTGCTCGAGGTCATCGTGGTTTCCAGGAGGGTAGCACCGGGCGACGCCAAAAGCGTCGTGGGTGACAAAGGAAGGCAGGAGGGCGTCGCACGCCGAGAATATGCTGATCAACTCGTGAGCCACCTCGGGCTCGTACTCGAGGCCCCACTTGGTAAAGGCCGCGAGCCACGCAGCCGCTGCTGTGTCCGCCCTGCTCATCGTCCGTCGACTCTTCTTCGTACGGCGTGCAGGCGCCGCCTTTGTCGGGGCCGTATCGGTCGCAGCTCTGGGCCCCTGCGTGCGTGGCGGGGACCCCCGCGCGAGAGACGGGAGGTGAGCGCCTGTAGCTTCAGCGTCTTGAGCCAGGCCCGGAGTCAGCGCCAATGCGGCCTTCCGCTTAGAGGGCACCCAGCGGGGAGGGGCGGGGGTAGTCGAGGTCGGGAGCTCGGCGCACATAGAGGAGTGAGACGGCCTTGGATAGCGCTCTGCTCTCAACGCGATGGCCACATATCCAGATGGTGCGCTGCCGGCGAGAACTTCGGTCTTCGGCGCCGGGGTGCTCCTGGATGGGAGATTCTTGATGATGTCAGAGGTGCACAACTCTGCGTGCGGCCGCGTTGCCGCCGACGCCGCCAGACTCACGGCGCGTGATGCGCCCGACGCTGGCGCCCGCGTCGCCGCGAGCTGTCGAGGCGGCCGTTGGCGAGCTGCTTCTGCAGTGAAGCGTACCTCGAGCATGCTGCACACAACTAGCTGATCCTCTCGAGTCTTCAGAGCAAACACAGAGGACCAGGAGGCCTTCCCCTCTGCACCCGGGCGAATCCAACCACGACAGTTCTCCACGGGGCTCTTAAAAAATGAAGAAAATAAAGACAAGGCATACATACCACAGTCAACAGTGGCCGCCTGTTGAGGCACCGAGGGCGAGGCGACGGACAGACAGGTAGCAACCCACCGCGCCGGTGGCGTGCCGGTCCCTGCAGCGGTTAAATCAAGAGCCACGGTTCTCGCCCAACCAAAAAGAGAGGTGCGCGCGCGGGAGTACCTCGAGGCACCACGACGTCCAAGCGAGTTTAAGACCGCCAGCGTGGCAACAGTGCGACCCGTGGGGGCCTTCCGTCCATCTGCAGACAGCGTCAAAGCTCTCCTTCGACGAGGAACGTCGTAGATGCCAGCACACAACCAGTGGTTCCCCTTACAAATAGAAAAAACCAAACTGAGATTATAGAACACGTTGATACTCTGCGTCCTCGAAAGCTCCGCAGCAGGCCCGTGCTCACGTAGAATCTTGTAAAAGTTGCTACAGAACACGAGACAGCCCCGCGCATTGCTTGACGCGAGCTCCTCCTGCCAGATGTAGTGCGCTAGATCGTCGACGACAGCATCACGTGCCTCCTGACCAGCGTTCGAGCTCCAAACATCCCTGCGGGTGACCCGGATGCCTGCGTAGGCTCCGTGGGAGTAAAGAAACGTGACGTACCCGCCGTCGTCTTATGAAGCTCCAGCAGCAGGCGGAGCGCCGTCCGCGTGAAGGGACTCCGAGGCACTAGGGTCCAGTCCTTCACGGCGAGGCTGCGCACCACTCGGAGTGCGCATGGTGGGGGGTTGAGCAAGCAAGGGTATTGTTGGCAGAGTAGATGGTATACCACGAAGACGTTAGCCGTTCGCGAGACAGGCTGGAACGAGGGGGCCATGAACAAGAGGGCGGGCCAGAAACGTCACTCTCCTGCGCGGGCCACACACCGGACGACCGCCACCGATATAGACAGGGGTAGATTGGTACATTGATTTTAGGCGAACGCACCGAACGGCTGTGGCAATGCCTGTAATACACATTTTTCATACCACTATTCTAGATGCAGTTTGCAGAGCAGCTACGAGTTTCACACGTGTGCGGGAACGTGGTCGCCCTGCCACGACACAGGAATGGACGAAGCGCGACTCTGAAGTTTAAGACTGCGATAAAGAGGAGTTCGGACCGTGCTACGTCCCAAAATAAGAAGATCAACGGTGCTTTTTTCAGACAAATCCTGCCAGAAACCCTGCAAGAGACATTGTGGGGCAGGGTTTTCAGCTCTTGGTTTGGTTTACTAAACCTGAATCGAATTCTATCTCCACCTTGGGAGTCCGAAAAGTGTTCAGTCAGTACCCCACTTCCCCCTTCCATACCGATCATGCCACGTTCTACCGCGGACTAGAATCTGCATCTCACACCTTTCCCCCTGAAGTGCCCGTGCGCACATCGGCTCGAATCCTGTCCGTGACCATAAACCCGTTATGTGGGCACTAGAAGCCACGAAGCACACACCCAAAAGCTGCCTGAATACTCACACCGCATTGTCTCAGCAGACACAGAGGTCCGCTCGTGGATCTTGTCTTGTTCTTCTCGTCCTCGCCGCACCACCACAGGAACATCACACTTTGCGGATTCGATGGGAGCTCTTTGACGTGCGACTGTGGGATCCGGCTCATGAATACCAGCAACGACCTGTACCAGAGCCCTGTGCGTTCCTCGCTTCAGACCCCGCACTCTTCCTGCGGCCATCAATCCCAGCTGACCAATGAGCGTACACTGGCTTCACGCTGACGGAAATATGTAGAACTATGGTCATGCTGCCGTATCCCATACAGCGGCTGATCAGCAATGAACTAGAGCAGAGGCAGGTCCCAAGGCGGTATGACGCGCGGCGCTCGTGCGCGTGGACTTCGCGCGCACCAGCGACCGGCAGCTCCACATTCGGTGGTGGTTCAGCACACGAAATTACACTAATTTGCGCTATGTTTGGTTTTGTTCAACATTTGAAGTATTCAGGATTTATTGAACGACCCAATGGTTCACGGGACCAGCACATCCCTGTTGTTGGGCGTGGCTCGCAGTTTTCTCTCAAACCATGCGGTATCCCGCATTGGTGTGTGAGGTCCTACGGTACGGCTTCGTGTTGTCCGGCCATACTCGTGCTAGGAATCATGCCACATCCTGTCGATTCTGTTGGTCTGTGTTCAACACCGAGATTACCTCAACGCTGCAACTGTTAAAGGTCTTCAATAAACCTTTTACTCGTTCACGAAAAGGAATGCGGTCCAAATAATACGCTAGAACCGTGGCGGGATGAAATGCTGTGGCGACGTTCACGATCGAGCTCCACCAGAATCGTTCAACTTATCTGGAAGCCACATGAGTCAGATGTCATGCCACTTGAGACCCTCACTGCGGCTGTCAGACGCGGAAGTGTGAGAACGTCGTGCTGTAATCGGGCAGCATGTGAACATGTCACCGCGCGCAGTGTTTATGACTTCTAAATGCAATCTAGTGGTTCAACCGTTCTCGCTCGTATCCATTTTCATTCTGTCTCTGATTGGTTCTAGGATGGGCGCGAAGCGCGACGTACAAGGTGGCACAAGAGAATGATGCGTCTGCTTTGGTGGAAACCCAAGTGCACCAGCATACCCAGGGACCTTCGTTTCACCCTCTCTGAACTATGCCGTCGACTACGCCATGAATCCTACGTCCTTCATACCGGCTGCGCTCAAGGTCGGGCTGCCTGGGTGAGTGCCGTGGGGAGGAGCACCTATACTTGAGGAAGCAGGAACTTGAAAAACAGAAGTCAACGGGGACTCGGCGGGACTATGTAGTCTGATTCAGCTGACATCGCTAGTCCGTTATGTGCTTTCAGAAGTGTCGTTTGAGCACTCGCTCATGCTGTGTTCTGCGCAGCTGTCCACGCGTTGCTACGGAACCGCAACAGTAATTGATTCCCTCGGAGGGACGGGCGGTGCGGCCGGGCGGCCACCATGGCCACGCACTGCATCGAGCGTTGACGTAGCACGCCGGCGGCGGCGGCACCTTCCACGCTGGTGCCGCTGACCGCGAAACAGCGCAGCGCGTCCGACGACCGAAAAGCGGCTGAAACGTGCGGGTGACGCCCGCCGGAGAACGGCAGCGACCGGCGGCGCGCGCCACGGCCGCCACGACGCCGCCGTCACCAAATCAGCTAGCAACCCACTCTCTTCCTCGAGAAGCCGCCACGGCCCGCGCCCCCGACCACGCGGTCTCTGACGCCGTGGCGGCACCTCACGGCGCGCCACGCCAACTCTTCAACGACCGGCGTGGGCGACGAGGGCGCACGCGGCCAAGCGCGCGCACGGAACAGCGCACGCACGGCGGAGCGCGTGCGCGACGCGGGGCGGCATGGCGGGCGGACTTGCGGACGGAGTTGAAGACGGTTGCCCACGGATGGAGTACATAAGGGTTGCTGGCCCGGTCTATTTGTGTTTCCCCGCTTTGTCCTCCAACAATATCTGCATCTGGATGCCTTCCTCTCTCCTCGTTTCACCACCTCGCATACATTTTCAGGACCAAGACCATCGGCAAGTGCGTCTGTGTCTTGTTTTTCGGCGAGGCGCGGCGTCTTCCAGGCGCGGCCGCCTGGTGTCTGCTTTCACAGCCCATCCACACCACAAGGGGCGCACGGAGTTCTTTTGAGCACCTGAAGATACCGCTTTTCTGCTCACGAAGCACGGCAGCGCAGGCGCAGTCGCTCGTTACCCGCATCGACCGTGGCCTTATCTCGAATGGAGTTCTGCCTAGCGTTTGTGTACCTATATATAGGGAGGTAGGCTACATAACCCCCCCGCTCATGCGTATGTAAACGCGCTCTCTTGAACCCTACTCTGCTCCCGTCGCCGTCCAGCCAGTTCCGAGGGCTGAAACGAGCAGGTGTGGCTTCCGACGTCAACATGCCGGCCGCGGCCGCCGTCCAGGACGACGAAAGCATCAGCGGTGGCGACAGCAGCCGCGATATCGGCGGTGACGGCGGCAATGTGGCCAGGGCGACGCATGCGGCTGCCACAGCGTGACTGGGCGGGCGGGGGTGCGCAGCCACGCCGCGACAACCGCCGCGAAGCGGCGGAAGAGGCAGCGGCGTCGCGGCGCCTCCCGACGACCACCACCTGTTCCGGCTCCTTCTGGCAGAGGTACGCGAGGCGGTGGTGGCTGTGGCGCTGTCGTGCTCAGTTGGCTCTGTGCTGCATAGAACGAGACATGGGGAGACGGCGTTGGCGCAGCAATGCAGGGAAGTCTGAATTGCAGGCAGCACGGCACGCTCGCGCAGAGAGCGGAGAGCGGGAGGTGCGGCTGGTGCTAGTCGCTGCATGCAGTCGGCGGAATGCTAGGCGCCGTGCCCCGCGTGCTTGAGCTGTGTTTGAACCGGTCGCCACGACAGAAATTGCGGCGCGTGGCCCCTGGGCGGTAGGTTCATAGTCATAGTGGCAGTACTTTGAGGGGCACGGCCCTCATTTTCGCTGCGAGGATAGTCACGGCTTCGCCTCGCGGTGAGGCCCTGCATGTTGGATGAAGAAGACAAGCCGAAACGTTTCGTAGTTCTATGAAGGCAACTCCTTTACCTGGACAGGTCTCATCACGCCAGCGCTCACTGGCCATGGGTGCGTCACAAGGGGTGAGGTAGGCATGCATACGGCGGAAAATGATGTTCAAAGACGCGTTCTCGACCCCGCGGTGGACCATGTCACGACAAGAAGCAAAAAAAAACCCTACGGACATGAGAACGCGCTCCTCCAAGCACGTTAGAACAGCACATTGCTCTTCATCTGGCTTCACGAATTGACAAGAAGAACACGGCCAGGTGTCAAGGTGCGAGCCGTCCTCAACGGCCATCACCTCGTGGATCATTCTTGGGGGGGTCTCCAGCTTCGACCTGTCCGCTGCGTCGCCGTGAGGCATCAGGGGATTTGCACGCGGCAAAGTCAGCAGCACCTTTGGCTCGGAGGCAACGCACCGACGCCCGTACACCTGGAAAAGAAGGTCACACAGGCGGGCCAGGCTGGACAGGACGAGCGCGGTGGATACCCCCCGCGGATTCATGACCACCTGGCGCCGCCGGTTGTCTAATGGCTCCCCATTTGGCTGGGCACGCTTCATTTCTTTCACAGTCTGCGTGTTGAAGGTCGGATCAGCCATGGCCGGCGGAAAGCGCAAGACCCCAAATTTCGTTGCTCGTATCGCGTCATCGTCCACAAAGCCCGAACTCGACAAGACGCCCGAGCCCTCAGGCCTTCGAAGGGCGCAAGTAGCCGCTGCTTGGATGATGGCAGCGGAAGTCGTTCCGATATTGACTCACACCCACGGCAAAAGAAACGACAGCAGCCGACGCCTCCTCCACCGATTCTTTCGAAGCTGCCGCCCGTACTTACGCACCACGCGCAGCAACTTCATAGGAGCCCTCCGCGTCCACAAACGCATCCATAGTGGCGGCGATCGCCGCCCCCTCCTCCGCAGGCGCATCATTCATCTGTCCCGTGCGTGGACACTTGACACGCTTGTGCTTGCCGCTGCTTCATGCTTGCTTGGCCGTCGGAGCGCTGAGTCTGCAGCGTCGCTCTCCGCCAACTGCTCAGCAACAGGCGCCCCCGGCCGCACTCTATCTCCATCACGCGCCTCCGCACTCGACGACGCCGCCGCCGCCACCACCGCTTCATTCGCGGCCGTCTGCTCCGCAACAGGCGCCCCCAGCCGAACACTATCTCCATCACGCGCCGCTGCACCGGACCACGCCAGCGCTGTCGCCACCGCTTCATTCGCGGACGCCTGCTCAGCACCAGGCGCCCCCAGCCGCACACGGTCTCCAAAATGCGCCGTCGCTCCCGACGCTACCGCCGCCGCCGCCGCCGCCGCCGATGAGCCGTCTGAAAAACCTGCGACAGACGCATCTGCCTGTCTATGAGCCTTCACGACTCCGTGGCTGTTCTTTCTCGAACAGCGTCCGCGCTTGTGCTTCAAGCTGCGCATGCGCTGAGCCTTGCCGACCGAGGTAGTGCAGCCCGTAGAAATTGTTCTGACCGGTGGTGCACCGGCCAGGGGGAACATTGAGGCCGGACCATGTGGAAGGTGTGCCGAAGAAGTGCCAAGAGGGAGCAGCGTGGCGCGGGCGGGGAAGGAAAACTGACTCCCACTGAAGAAGTGCAAACCAACACAGAGCCCGGAAGTACAAAGCACCGTGGCCCGTGCGGTCGGCAGTCCCCCCCGCGGACGCACATGGCGCCGTTTCCGGCGCCGTCGGCAGTCCGCACCAACACAGAGTCTGGACGCACAGGGCACAGTCGCCGGTGCCGTCCGCAGTCCCCCCGGCGGACGCAGAGGGCGTCGCTTCCGGCACCGTCGGCAGTCCACACCAACACAGAGACAGAACGCACAGGTCACCGTGGTCGATGACTTCAGCACTTTGTGACGCGGACATGGAGTCAGCCTTCGCCTGCGCTGTGTTCAGTCCGCCTGGAGGACGCACAGGGTCAGGGTGCCGCTCCACGCGAACGAGCGTTGTCTGTTTGTGCCGTGCGTACGCGGAGTAATCTTTCCTTCTTGGAACAGTTGTTTGAACATGTAACTGCAATGTCGAGTTGGAAATGATGTGTTCAATTGGTGATGCTGTTTGAACAGAATCAGCGCTCGCCAAGTTTCACGCCACTGAGAATGACGATACTACAAGACAAGAGGCAGTCGACACTGAGCAGCGGTGTTTTGTGGCCGCCTGGTCGAAAACCAGACAGTGGAGAGCGCTTGCGGGCCCGAAAGCGGTGCACCCCCCCAGCCCGCCCTCCCATCCCTCACGGCCACGCCGGCAGAAGTCCCATCTGAAAGCCACACCTGTAGCGGTGACGTGCACCACGGTGACGGCGGAGTCGGGCCTCCGCCACAGCTTGATGATGCGGGCGCTCAGCCTGGCGACGCTGCCGCGGCTTCCCGCGACTCGACAGTCGGCCAGACGGTGCTCGTCGCTAGCCCCGGCGCCGCCGCCGCCGCCGCCTCGGCGGCTGCCGTCACCGCCTCGGATGACGGCATGGGGCCCCTCTCCGACGGACGCGCCTTCGACGCGGACATGTAAGGCGTTGGCGGCGGCGGTGCAGCTGCCGCTATGACATCTCCGCAGCTGCCGCCGGCGTCCACACTCGCCGTGGTGTCGAGAGTCGGCCTCCATGTCCAGCGCCCCCCCCGCAAGAGGCGGCACTGCCACCGTGTGATCTCCTCCACCGTCACCGCCGGGGCCGGCGCCGGCACAGCCGCCCCCCGGGCGTGCTCGTGGGCGTGACCACGCGATGCAACAAGGCTGTCAAGGCCGCGGTAGTCGCCGCGTCGTCAAGGAGCGTACACGGCCGCGGCGTCGGCAGTGGCAGGGGCGGTGAGCACCAGGCGGTCGGCAGGCCGACGGAAGGGCGCGGCGCGGCGGCGGGCCGTTCGTCCTCCTGGTTGTGGACACCTCGTTGACGGCGACCAAAGAGGTTCTTTTCCGAGGCTCACTAACAGGCCCCGCCGCCGTCGCCGCCCGCATCCCCGGCATTACTACCGGCGGCGGCGACATGGGAGAGTCGGGTGGCGCGTCGCTTCCCGCAGCCGGAAAGCTCACCGAGAGGAATACTGTCGCGGAAGCGCCAGCTGCGTCACCGCAACGGCCGCCCCCCACCCCCTCCCCGCCCACTGGGGGCAATCGCACCCCGCGGTCGTCCCCAGATGCTGGCACCTTGATGCGAAATGCCGGCATGG
>Ga0209186_1001595_pt1 | contig 16605 bp, 9 predicted proteins | sample SidtaG_FD_187426 | JGI IMG/M metagenome (GOLD analysis project Ga0209186, IMG submission 187426) | Marine algal microbial communities from Sidmouth, United Kingdom - Sidmouth_Male2 metaG (SPAdes) (version 2) | ecosystem: Host-associated > Algae > Red algae > Unclassified | place: Sidmouth, United...
CTGCCGTAAGTCCTTGCTCGTCTCAGCGGGGCTATGTGGACGCGTCGCGGATCCAATCAGAGGCCGCCACGCGCAAGCCATTTGGGAATAATTTAAGGTTCCAAACGGCTATTGTTGGAACCGCCCTAAAGGCATCTTGGGAACACATTCCTCATTCGCTCCACTGCGTAAGACGTCCAGTGACCGTCGGGGCCCCCGAGCTAGGTGCCTGCTCTCTTCTGGGCGCCTCCTCCCGGCGATCACTCGGCCGTATGGCACACTTCCAGCCTGTGGGAGAAAAAAACCATCTCCTGTTGGGTTCCCAGCTACATGACGCCCCGCACGCGTTCCGCGTGCTGTATTGCGAAGAAAATCAGAGCTCCTTTCGTGTGTACACGGAGAAGACTGCCACGAACCCCGCGTTGTTCTGCGATGGCTATGCAAAGTCGAAGATGCTTGATGTTGTCTTGTTGTTTGTTGCGTGTTCTGGCACCGCCCCACCTCCGGTATTTTCCGCTCTGTCACAGGATACACATGCACTCCAGATGCACGCTTACCTGAGCGCTTCGTCCTCCCATGCAGGACCCGCGTTGGGTCGTCAGCCCGCGCTGTTGTAGGGAGAGGCTTTGTCCGCAATCGGCTTAGTACGATCCTGAGCACATTGTAAGACCGAATTAAGACGGAAAATGCATTGTTCTAGAGGGGAGATATGACAAAGTCTGGAATTTTGACACCAACTCGTTCTGATCGACGATCCTGATCGTCAGGGAGGCCCGAGTCGGCGGTCGTGCTGGGACGGAAGGAGGCAGCCGTGCCGGTGCCGGCGGGCTCGGCCGCGGCGGTGCGGACGCCGACGCCCGAGTCGACGGTATTAGGGGGGCGGGAGCTGCTGGTGGCCGCGGTGGCGCGCTCGGGCGTCTCTGTGATAGTGTGGGGGCGGCAGGAGGCCGCGGCGGTGGTACCAGCGGCCGCGGCCGCGTCAGCGCCGACGCCGACGTCCGCGTCGGCAGTTGTAGGGGTCGAGAGCAGCTGATGGCGGCCGTGGTGTTGGCCTCTGCCACTTCTGTGCCGCCGCCGACGCCCGCGCCGGCATTCGCGGGTGGGAGGGAGCAGCTAGGGTCGGCCGTGGTGGCGGCCTTGGCCGCGGCGTCGCCGCCGCCGGCGCCGGCGTCGGCGGCTGTGGCCGTGAAGGAGCAGCTGACGGCCCAGGTGGGGGTGTTCTCCGCGTCCCCGCCGACGCCCACGCCCCAGATGGCGCTTGTGGGGCGGCGGGAGTGTGACAGCATGACTAGCTGTCACGGCCCCGGCATGGGGCCCCCTCCCAGTCTCGAGGGGGTCGGCGGATTCGAGAAACCGGTCGGTCAGGATCTAGTACAATCCCGACCGACGGCGAATCCGTTCAGGTCGAATATGCCCAAGTTCCGCATATTTCGATTCTTTCCGGTGGTGATCCACTTGTAATCACCGCGTGGCTCACCAACCACATCCGCGATCTCGCGACTTTCCTGGGACTAGTAATTCCCAGGACGGGCCCCCAGTTAAGGGCCTAATTTTTTGTAAACCCGACTTGGGCTCCTGACGAGGATTACAGCGCGCGCCCGGCACTGGGGCGCCGTGGGGGTGTTGCGTAGCACCCTTCCCCCGCCTCGAGTAAGGCGGTGTCCGAAACTTCGACCGTCCTCCGCTGAGACTGGCCCCATGGGCACTGAGGGGAGGGTTTCTGAGGGGTCCCTGAGGGTGTCTGAGGGGGTTTTTCTGAGGGTTCGGCGGGGACGGACGGGTTGCGTAGAGGGTGAGAGGGCGAGGCGTGAGTGTCGCCTCGAGGCCTTCGACCCGGGCAAGTAAACTTGCGGTCACACAACTCGTGTTTGCGCGCTCGGGGAGACTTCCCCCGGTCGCCTTCGTGCGTGTGTGCTCTTCGGGGTTTCCTTCCGGGGCGGGTATTTCCCGTTAGGACTACCCGGCGGCATTGTCCGGCCCACCTCCCCCCGACTTGGGTGGGTTGGCTTGGCGTGCTGTCACAGGGAGGACGTGCCGGCGGTGGCAGCGGCGGGCTCGGCCGCGGCATCGTTGACGCCGACGCCCGATTCGGCGGTGTTGGGGGGGCGGGAGCTGCTGGCGGGTGTGTCGGCGGGCGCGGTCGCAAAGCCGCGGGTGCGCTCCGACATGGACATGATGGACGTCAACGAGAGTGTCTGATACTGCCCTCCTGTTACCTTTCCCTAGTATTTTACTTTGTCTCTTGTCTCCGTAAAGTGCTGCGTCTCTGTCTGTATCTCGCTATCGGGCCATGCCCTCAGGCATGACAGCCGCGGGCCCTGCCCCAGCCCCCGCCCGGAGGCGTGCCACAGGAGGGGGCCCTCCTCCCCCTTCGCTTCAAACCGGCGGCCGCAACTGCCGGCGTCGGCACTCACCCCACTTTTGCGTCGCTCCCAGTCTAAACCTCGGGCTCAGCGCCGACAGACACGCATGGGCGCGCGGGTGTGCGGGCGGTGGCGCGCCACGGTCGTTCAGCGCCCCCCCGCACCAGCACGCCGGCGTGCTGGTGCGGGGGGGCGCTGACCGGCTACCATGAAATACGAGGCACTCAGCCTCGCAACGTGCGTCTGCGACGAGTACGTGCATCGGCGCAGAAGCCTTCAGCCCAGATTGCTCCACCACACGCCATTGGGCACTCATCAGATATGACGTAAAGCTGTCATACGTACCTTGATCCCAATGAAAGAATTGATGCTCGGCGCCAGACCTCATGTACTGATGCTCAGCATTAGTATGATTTGAATGTCACAATAGTAGCCCTTACAATCTTATTAGCGAAGCTTCTACACAGCTGCTTGAACACGTGGCGTTCTACCCCCGGATGGCGCACATTTATTGGCTCAAAACGGCTCAAAGCACTGACCATTTCTGAGAACGTAGTGGCTGTTGGCCGGTATCGAAACGCCTCCCTGACTCCACTCAAGCACATACACGTGGCGAGCGGAGAGGCGGCGGTGCCGACCGCAGTGTGGGCGGCAGTGCCCCCGTCGCCCGCCAGTGATGCTGCCGGCCTACCCCCTACTTTAATCGCCCCCTCACTTCCCTCTCGATACATACTACAACACGATGCACTATGCTGCCCTAGCCCATTCCGTACGCGATGGCCCGGGCAATGAATAAGTCTCTTTTTCGCCGCGCGCGGTTGTTCTGCGTGGGTGATACTCCCTCATGTCGATCTGTAAGAAACCACAGCCACGTCTGCTCGCCGCCTGTTGCGATCGTGGCAAAGACACAGGGCGCGAGGTGCCGGCCCAGCCACCTCTTGGCCGCCGCCGTAAGTGGTGCTGAAGGAGATTGAGAAATGGCGCCGCCGCCGACAGCTGTGCCGCCATCGCAACAGTGCTAGAAGCTACGGCCGTGACGCCCGACGGCGCCGACTGCGCGATGGCCGCCGACGTCGATACAGTGCCCTCCTCTCACACTCCCTCTCCGGTGCTGCCAACGTCTCCCTACCGCCACGAAAAGGAGTAAAATTTTATCATCTCAGCAGCCTTCCGTCGGCGCAGTCGTGGCGGCGACGACTACCGCTCAACAGCGCCACACTCAGCCTTTGCGCGGACAGCGCCGAATACTGCCAACCGCCGAGAGGCGGCGGTGCACAACTCTTGGCGCAAGAACACGGTTTCAGTTGCTGTGGCAACCATGAAGGGAAACGCAAGTACTTTTGACAGAGACACAGAAGCGCAGTACATGCAAGAGAAGGTCCCGAAGGATCGACGCTTGGTGGCGTCCCGGTCGGCGACAAGCTCGCAAGGCCAGGTTCCAACGGGGACGCCAAGACGCCGATGGTGAGCCGTTGGCGCGCCCGTTGCCGACAAACGCAGAAGAAAATGAGCCTCTTTCCGAAACAGAAAGTAGTTCAAAGAAGCTTCGCTACTAGCCCACCAGTCCGTGGGGAGCTACCTGTGATTAACCATAGAGTGACCGCTCCAACAGGATCCTTTTGAATTGGACCCGAAAAAGATCGACTCGAAAACAAACACTGGACAGGTTAAGGGCAATCTTCCAAAGCAGCCATAAGCACATCACGGGTTTGCCCGGACATCTTCTTATGCACGGCGCAGGGTGCGTCACCATCATGTTGATGTGTCCATCTCCTGGTGAGTGGGGTGATCTCAAACTTGTTGGCCTCCCCACACTCAGCCGTTTCCACACAAAATATGAATCTTCCACCTGCCTCTGGGAGGCCCTGAAGAGCCCCTATTTCACTTTTCAAATTGCTGAGCCGGATAGAAACGTAGCCCCCGTTCTCTGTTTCTCCTGTATTCAAACTCCGAAGCGAGGTACGTGCATGGCACGCGGGCCGGCGGCGGAGAGTGATCTTGACGGAGCGCCCCCATTTTCGCATTGCGTCTGCGCTGCTTGTGTTGCTCACGCATTGATTTAATGCTGTTTGCCCGATTTTGGCCGACGCCAAGCGCTACGCAAGCAACAGAGGGACTTTACATTTCAACAATAACTTTTCTGTATGTCATGGAACTCCACTGACTGCATCAAATGTTGAGTGTGGACGATTTGCTCTCAAAATTGAGATGGACAGGTCGGAAGCTCCTGTCTGACGGAGTCGGCGCCGTTGTGGCAACAAACGAGGGAAAAACAAGTACCTTTAACAGAGGCACAAAACCAGTACGAACAAAGAGGAAGGACCCAAGGAGTTGACCCGAAGAGAGATCCCGGACGGCGATAACGCTTAGTGGCCGGGTCCCAAAAGGGACGCCAAGACTCAGGTGAAGAGCAAGACGAGACGGCGAGGGCGTGGCCCGACGCCGTTAAAAACAGAGAGACGAGAACAAGCGATGAAACGATACAAACGAGCATAAAACATGACAGGCAGAATCAGGACAGCCGTCCGACACGAGCCGGACCGTGACGGGTCGGACTTGTGCCGGAACGCGGGACTTGGGGTCGGGACCCGAAATTGGGCCAGGCCCAAAATGGGCCAGGCCCAAAAGGAATTGGGCCGGGACCAAAACAAATTGGGCCCCCCGAATGCAACACCCCCCCAATGCCAAGACCTGACGACGCGCCAGGCTCAAGGGGCCGGGGCCACCGGGGCGGGGCCCAGGCGCGACACACCCAATCGGGTGGCGCAGGCGGGGCGCGGGGGCCGGGGCGGGGCCGCCCCGCCCGAGGGCGGGACCACGAGCCGTCAACGGGGCGACACGCAGCCTAGCGGGGGTGGCGCGGCGGGTCGGCGACAGCCAAGACACGGAACGTGGGGCGGGCGTGGAGCGGGCACGCGTCAGGCGCGTGGCATGAAGGCCGCCCCCCAGCGAGCGGCGCGTCGGGCCGCCGATGGGGCGGCAGCCCAGAATCGAAGGGCCGGGGCGCGGCCACCGAAAGGGTGAGACGGCGCGCGGCAGGGGTGGCAGGCCACGCACAGGGGGGGGGGGCCCGCGGCGCCGGGCGCGCATCACCCGGGGTTGGGGCGGGCCGAACCGCACTCCGCCGGCCACCCGTGAAAAGGGGCGCCTGGGTCGGGGCGGCGGCGACACCTGGCCCGCGGCAGCGCCCGGTGGTGCGGTTCGGGCGCGTCCCGGTACCGGCGGCGCCGCGGTGAAACCCTGCCGAGTCGCCATGGCGAGCCCGCTCGTGAGGGACATCCCCGCGGACATCCACCGGCGGTTGGCCGCCGGTGTCGTGGCGTATGCCCACTCTGTAGTACTACCCCACAGGGGTGATCAGGCAGAGAGGGAAGCAAGGGCCGTCGCAGCTACTCGAGCGGTACCCACTATGGGACTCAGGGTCCAGGAAGTGAAGGTCGGTCGAATACCGGGACAACTAGGCACGGTTTACTTGCCGGCGACGACGGTGGCTACCACCGTCGTCGCCCTTCGTCCTATATGAGGGCGGAAATCGTTGCGCGGGACCGGGGCCACTAGTTGGCCCGGGCCCGCGCCACCAAATATCACAATGCAGATAATTCCCTCTCATGCAATTACAATTCCCCGAGACGACACAGCAAGCGAGGGGAATTCGGGCGGGTGCCCGGCAGCCGGAAACGCCTCGGTGCTTCCTGCTGCTGCCACGCGGCGGGCCGCACGGCGGCCGCGTGGCCTCGCGCTTCGCGCTGGGCCCGCCCCCGGTGCGCGTGGGCACAGGTGGGCTCGGGGCGTCCGGGGCCGCGGCCGACCGCCTCCCCCCCGGCCGCCGCCTCCCGCGCGTAGCCCCGCCGCTACGCCCGGTTCCCGGCTCCGTCCTTCCCCGTCCGGAACATCCCCGGGGGCCCCCCGCCCCCGTAGTACTACATCTTCTTCACCCAAGATGGAGCCGTCCCCGGCGACCGCCGAAGCCGCGCCGCCCGGCGGGCTGGGCGCCGACGCTGCCGAGACCCCAGGGGCAGGCGGCCGCGCGGCGGAGGCGGGGTCTGTCGATGCGGCGCCCCCGCCGGTGGCGGCGGCGGCCGCACTGCGCCAGGCCCGCCCGTCGTGGGCGGCTCCCCGCGACCCCTTCCGTTGGTCGGCGGGCCCCCGGCGGGCGTCTGCGGCGGCGGCGTCGGCGGCGGCGCCCGCCGTGGCGGCTGCTGCTGACCCGGCGGGCCCGCCGGCCGCCCCGTGGTGGGTGAGCCGGCCTGACGGCCAGTGCGATTCGCTCGTCGTCCCCCCGCTTCCGCCGGTGGACGCCACGAACGACGTAGTCGAGTGGGTGGCGTGGATGACCCCCGACGGGGAGGTGATGGACGCGTCCTGGCCCCGGGTGCGGTTGCTTCTGCCGTCGACGCCCCCGCACCAGGCCGGCCGCGCCGCCGCCGCCGAGGCGTGGGACGCCTTCTGCACCTTCACCACTGCGGCCGGGTACGTCGACGACGGCGAGAACTTTGTCTCGTTCCTCCCCGGCGTCGGCCAAGACGTGGACCGCATCGAGGTCCTCCGCTGCGCGTTGCGCACGAATGCCGAGGGGCGGCTGCTGCTGACGCCCCACCCCGCGTGGGAGATGTTCCTCGTCGCCGACGCGCGGGAGCACGCGTACTTGGAGGACTACGCCCAGCGCGCGTGCCGCTTGCCACCCGTCATGTACGGCGACCCCGTCGGGGAGGAGTACTTCTGCGGCCCGGGCCCGTTGCTGTCCATCGCCGCCGCTCCGGCCGCCGACACGGACGTCGCGACGGAGGCCGCGCAGCGGAGCCGCGGCGAGATGATGAGCGCCCGCCGGGGCGGCCACGGGGCGCTCTGGAACGCGACGCGTCAAGGCATCGACGTCTCCGGCGTAAAGGTACCGCTGCCGGTGGCCTTCCAGGCACGTTCGCCGTCGCCGCGCCTGCTCCAGTTCCCCTGGCCGCCATCGGTGCACCACCAGTTGCGGCTCATCGCGCGGCATCCGCGGCACCCCATCCAAGGTGTCATCTTCCTCATGATGTCGCTTGCCATTGTGTCGCAGACGCTGCAGGAGTACGAGGAGAAGTGGCGTCTCTTCGAGCCGTCCCCGGCCTTCGCGCAGCTGCGTCAGCGGTTCGGGTGGGAGCACCTGGCGCAGGGGGACGCGGCCGTCCTGGCGGCCCTTGTGCGGTACGAGGCGGACGCGGCACGGGTCCCGTGGCCCGTCGCCCGGGCGCGCCTCCGCTACCACCATGACCCCTCGCGCGCCGCCCCGGTTGCCGTCCGTCCGGGGGTGGAGGGGACCATTGCGGATGCCGCCCGCCACTACGTCCGCGTCCAGCGGAGTGACGACGGCCTTGTCTTGGCCGAACCCGACCTGGCGGGCCGCCTGCCACCCGGGGTTTGGGTCAGCTACGCCCCGTGGGGGTCACCCGGGGCGTCGGCGTTCGTGCCGGACGCGGCGCCCCGGGAATCCTGGGAGGACCGCCGGGCGGGCGTCGCTTACGGCCGGCGTAAGCGCCGCCGCGAGGCCGACGCCCAAGGGACTTCCTCATCCGGGTATCCCGTGGCCTCCGCCGCCCCGGTGTCCCCGCCCCCGGCCCGGGTGGCGGCGGTTGTCCCTCCCCGGGGTAGTGCCGCGTCGCCGGGAGCGTGGTACGCGTCCGACGCGGCCCGCCCCGCCATGGCCACGCCGGGTCTCCTGCCAGCGACCGCGGCCTCGGCGGGGGCCCCCCTTGTTGGGGGCGTGCCCGAGGCCGAGCTGTGGCTGTCGGGGGCTTGGGCCGCGCCGGGCCCCCTTGACTCCGCCGCGTGGCGGGGCGCCAGCATAGCGGCTCGGTCCGCGTCCTTGTTCGGCCGGGACGGCGCCGTCAACTGGGCCGACATGACGGACCCCATGTACGCCGACGCCCTTCTGACGTTTGTCCGTGGTGGGCCGCCGGCCGGCGGCGGGGCTCCGCCCAAGGCCCCCGAGCGTCGTGCCATGCGCTTCCACGCCGCGGTCCGTCGGCCGCTGCGGGAGTGGGGCCGTGCCGCATACGCGTCCGGCCGCAAGCCCCCCGAGTAGGTGTATGCGTCGCGGCGTCCGCTCGTCTCCGTACGGAATAAACCCGCCTTGTTTCATTGCCGTCCTTTCCGTTGCCCCCACTCCGTGCCCCCCCCTTCCCCGCGCCGCGCGCCCCCCTGGGCCTGCTAGGCCCGCGTCGCGAGGGCGGCGGGGCCTCGGGCCACGCCCGGAGGCAGGTCCGCGGACGTGTGGGGGAGCCCCTCGCGGGCCACCCGCCGGAGGTACACGCGGAGCGTCTCGTGGGGGGCGTCCGCCGAGTCCAGCCAGGTGGGCGCGGGGTACCCGGTCCAGTACACTTTCACTCGCAGTGTGCCATCCGGGAGGGTGGCATGATCCGCGATGCGGTCCACGGCGTAGCGTTGCCCGTCCTCTTCCGTCCCGTGGAACGCCCGGATGGTCCGCAGGGCGGGGTGGGCCGGCGCCGCGGGCAGGGTAGGCCCCGCGCCCGCTCGCACCACGTGCGTGATATTCTCCCGGCGGTGCTCCCCGTCGACGTCCAGGACGACCGTCGGTCCCTGGACCGCCACAACCCGGTACGGGCCCCGGGCGACGTGGCTCAGCTTGCCGCCACGCCCGCCCTCGTTGGCGTGGTCCCGCAGCCAGGCGTATCCGCCCTCCGCCAGGCGTTCCGCCCGCGGCGTGAGCCGCTTGTCGTGGTCGCGCTTATAGCGTCCCTGGGTGGCGCGTAGGGTAGCCCGCAGCTGGGGGATGAGCTGGACCAGCCGGGTGAGCAAGGCCGCTTGTGCCTTCTTCTCGGCCGTCGTGCCCCGCTGGGCTGTCTCCGGGTACGCCGCGCGGCGGGGGATGTTCTTGAGCGCCCAGCTCGACACCCCAATGGGGTTCACGAGCTCCAGCGGGGCGACCCCGGTGCTGCGGTGGGGTCGGCTGTTGTAGGCGAGCGTCAGGGCCCCCAGCAGCTGGTCCCACAAACGCGGGTGTTCCACCACGTAGTGGTTGAGGATGGTATGCATCGTCCGGCTGAAGCGCTCCGTCTGACCGTTGGTCTGGGGGTGCGAGGGGGTCGTGAGCTTCGGCTCGATCGAGAGAAGGTTGCAAACCTGGCCCCAGAAGTGGGCTGTGAACTGCGGGCCGCCGTCCGACAGCAGCCGGTCGGGGGGCCCGTAGGCCGCGACCCAGTAGTCCAGCACGACGGAGGCGCAGTCGACGGCTTTTATGCGTCCCATCGGGATTGCTCGCACGAGCTTCGTGAACCGATCCGTGATCACAAGGATGTACTTGTTCCCCGCGGCGGTCCGCTCGAGGGGTCCGTACAGGTCGACGGCCACGTCCTGGAATGGCACCGTCGCCGGGAAGAGGGTCAACGGTCCGCGGCGGGCCAGCGGCCGGACCCGCTGCCGGGCGCAGCTGTCGCATTGGCGAACGTGGTCCACGACGCCGGCGGCCATCCCGACCCAGTAATAGTACCGCCGCATCACCGCGTACATCCGGGACTCCCCCGGGTGCCCCGCGAGCGTCGCGTTGTGCTCCAGGTGTAGCACCTGCGCGCGCAGCGCTTCCGGGACGACGACCTGGTGCTCCTGCTCCGTCGGGGCCCTACGACGAAGGACGCCGTCCGGGTCCTCGAAGAACGGGATCGCGGCGCCCGCGTTCAGCGACCGCACCACCTGTTGGCAGTAGGCGTCGCCCGCTTGCGCCTCCACCACCGCGGTACGGTCGATGCCCCGGACCGTGGCGCCGACGACATAGTTGGCGGCGTCCAGGCCCCGGACCGACTCGGCTCGCGCCGCGAAGACCTGGATAGCGTCGTCGAACGCGGTGGAGTCGCTCCCGGTCGAGACCAGCCGGGAGATGCTGTCCGCCATGTAATGGGTCAGCCCCGGCTTGTAAGCGACGTCGAACTCCAGCTCGCTGAGCCGCAGCCGCCAGCGGGCCAGACGGGGGTTCCCCGAGCTGTCGATGTTCAGGATCCAGCGGAGGCAGTCGTGGTCGGTGCGCACCAGGAACCGGGCGCCCTCCACATAAGCTCGTAGCTTGAGCGACGCCCACACGACCGCAAGGCATTCTTTCTCAGTGACCCCAAAGGGGCGCTCCGAGGCTGTCAGGCGCCGGCTAATGTAGGCCACCGGGTGGAGCTTCCCGGTCGGCTGTTCCTGGAGGAGGGCGGCGCCCACCTGCGTCCCGCAGGCGTCGACGTCCAGCACGTAGTGCTTGTCCCGCCGCGGCAGCGCGAGGACAGGGGGTTTTGTCAGGGCCTCCTTGAGGGTGTCAAACGCCTGCTGCTGCGCCGCCGTCGGCGGGGGCACGTCGACGGGGGCCGTGGAGCCCATGAGATCCGTCAGTGGTACCGCGATGCGGGCGAACCCGGGGACGAAGCGCCGGAAGACGTTGCACATCCCCACGAAGCTCCGCACCTGGGTGCGCGTCGTGGGGAAGGCGGCCAGGCGCAGCGCGCGGGTGTGCGCCTCCATGACGCCCAGCCGGCCCGGCGTGATCTCGTGGCCGAGGTACTCGACCGTCGTCCGGAAGAACCGGCACTTGGCAAGACGCAGGGTCACACCCGCCTCTTGCAGCAGGCCGAGGACGCGGGCCATGTGCCCCACGTGCTCCTCCATGGTGCGCGAGTAGACGATGACGTCGTCCAGGTAGATGAGGCAGCTCTGCCACTTGACGCCCGACAGGATGATATCCAGTGCGCGTTGAAACGTCGCCGGCGCGTTCGTCAGCCCGAAGGGCATGCGCTTGTAGTGGTAGGCGCCCGCGTGGCACACGAAGGCCGTCTTTTCCCGATCGCGGGAGTCGATGGCCACCTGCCAGTACCCTGCGTTGCAGTCCAGGGTCGAGAAGACCGTGGCGTCGCCCAGGCTGTCGATGCACTCGTCCATCCGCGGAAGCGGGTAAGAATCCTTCTTGGTGACGGCGTTCAGCAGCCGATAATCGACGCAAAACCGGAGCGTCCCGTCCTTCTTCGGGACGAGCACCACGGGGAAACCCCATTCCGACGAGGTCGGCTCGATGACGTCCGCCGCCAGCTGCCGCTTGACCTCAGCGTTCTCCGCGTCGCGGACCCGGGGCCCCGCACGTCGGGGCGCGAAGCGTACAGGGCAAGCCCCGGGCGTGAGGTCGATCCGGTGTTGCACCGTCTTGATGACCCCCAGGGCCTGGCCCGTCCACATCCCGGAGTGCTCATCCAACATGGCGTGGATGCGCGCGTGCAACGCCGGAGGGGCTTCTGGGAGCGCCACGTCGGCGGCCGTGGGCGCGGGGTCCTTGCTCGGCGGTGCGCCAGAGCCCCCCGTGTCGCCGTCCGCGTTGCCGGCCGGCGCGGTCGAGGGGTCCTCGCCCGCGGACGAACACCCCCCCCCCCCCGGATCGGCCGGTTCCGCCGGCGGCGGCGGCACCGGGCTGGCGGGGCGGACCACCGCGACAACGTCGTCGACGGGGTCGGGGGCGAGGGGCGGCACGACAGCGGCGCGGGCGGCGGGGGGCGAACAGAAGTCCGGCCCCACGGGCTCGGCCGCGGGGGCGTCGGGCACCTTCACGACGCCGGTCGTCAGGAGCTCGACGTACCCCACGTTGGCCTTGGCGCGGAGGACGACGGCCGAGCGCCCGAAGTTGGTCACTAGGACCGGAAAGGACACGCCGGGCAGCACATCGTGCACGCCATTGGCCACGGTGACGCCGAAGGATGAGAAGAGGCGCGTCTCGCTAAACACTTGTCCGAGGCCCCCCCATTGGGTGCGCACCCACACCACCGTCGCGGCCATGGCGGGTAGCAGCGTCTTGCTCGTGGCGCGCAGGACGCGTGACACGCCCATGGTACGGTCCCCGTCGTCTAGCGGCCCCCGCAGGATGGCGGTCGCGGACCCGTCGCGCCACCGAATTTGCTGGTCCGGAGGCAGGATGGCGTGCGCGTGATCGTCGATGAAGTCGCACCCCAGGATGACATCCACCGACAGGTCGTCCACGACCAGGAAGCCGTGCGACACCAGGCGGGCGCCGGCCTGGACCCAGAGCACGATGTGCCCGCTGGTGACGAGGCGCCGATTGTTGGCGTCCCGGAGCCGGAGCGTGGCCGCGGCCGGCTGCGGCGTGACGTGGGCCCGCCAGGCAGGGGCGAGCGCGTCGCGCCGGATGAGACTGGGCCCCGCCCCTGTGTCGACCACCGTAGGAGATGCCTGCAGGGCCCCCGTGTCGGTGCCGAGGCACGCCATGACACGGTAGTTGTGGAGACCCATCACAAGCATCTCGTCGAGGTCGGCCGGTGGGAGACTCGCGGGGGCGGACGGCGCGGCGCGCCGGCGCCGATAACGCCGGGCCTGGGCCGCGCCGCGGCCGGGCGACGTGTGGCGAGGCGCCGTGGCCCCGGGGCAGGCGGGCGGCTCAGCGCAGGCGGGCGGCTCAGCGCGCTCCGCCGCACGACGCATGGGCGGATCGCCGGCTGGGGGCCCACATTCGGCGATGACGGCGTCCGGCGTGACGGTGACCGGAGGTCGGGGGAGGATCCGGGGCCGGAAGGGCAGGGGCGCCGACAGGCCGGCGACCGTGCGCCGCTTGCCGACTTGCCGGCGGCGGGCCGCCGTGATGTAGCAATGGCGGCGTGCCTTCAGCCGGACCGCGTCAACGGGCAACCCACTGGTGGGGCTGGCCCTTACTCGTTTCCCTGGGCGTCGCCCGTGCCGTCCGCCTTGTCCCCGAGGTCGAGGGGAGTCACGATGGGGGAGGGCGCCACCCACGCTTCCTCGGAGCTGCCCTCCTCGGTCGTTGCGTAGGTCCGGTCGTCGGTTTCCACCGCGTGGACAAAGGCGGCAGCGCCGTCGGCGACACCCGCGGTTCCGCTTTCCGTCCCGGGGGTCCCCCGGTCGGGCGACGCCATCGGCGTAGGGGGCGGTGGCGCGGGGCCACGCCCGCTCCGGTGGGCGAGGACGGCCTCCCGCAGGGCCCGGCCGTGGGCCCGCTGCTCCGGGGTCTGCCCGGGGCACTCGAAGACCCAGTGCCCTGGGTGCCCACAGTACGAGCAGGCGCCGCGCCGCCGGCCGCTACCGGCCGGGGGGTCATCCCATGAGACGCCCGGGGGCCCCCCACCGCGCGGGGCGCGGGGGGTGCGGCCCGAGTGCGGGTAGACTGTCCCCGGCCGTGCCGGCATCGGGGTCCCCGGGGCCAATGTGCGCCGCCCCCGGCCCTGCCCGGTGTACCGCGGGAAGGGCTCCGGGCGGCCAGCCCAGGCCGGCGCCTGTTGCCACCCCGGGGCCAACGGGGTGTCCCCGATGGCCAGGACCGCCGAGTGGTCAGCCAGCGTGGCCTCCCACTCGGAGCGGACGGCCTCGTCGCCGTACAGCTCGACGGCCAACTCGGACGCCGCCGTGGTGGCTCCGACCGCCATGCCGGCCGAGGCGGCGGCCCGGGGCCGCCGGGGCTCGCGCTCCTCGCCGAGGGGGGTCCTCGACGCCGCCGCCATCAGGCGCGGCTTGGTGGCCAGCTTGACCCCGCGCGCCGCGCGTGTTGCTGCGCCCATCCTGGCCAGGTGGGTGCGGAGTTTGGCGAAGGAGCGCCCCCGGGTGTTGTAGTTCCGCCCATGCTGGCAAATCTCGCGGTTGACGCCCTTGAGGAGGACCGCTTTGAGTTCTGCCTCGGCGAGGACCGAGCCGAGGGCGCGGTTCCCATCCAGGAGGCGGGCGGCGAACTCGTGCTCGTCCTCCCACTTCTCCTGGGTGGCCTGCATCAGGGCGTGGAGGTGTTCCACCAGGTCGTCCCCGTCCAGGTGCTCCGCGATCAGGGCCCGGAGGGCGGCGACGTACGACAGGGGCCGGTCCGGGTGCTCCTCCGCCGACCGGTGGAGCGTCCCCAGCACGACTGGGCTCACAAAGTATTGCAGGAGAGTGACCGCGGTGCCCTCGTTGAGGTCGGCGCCGTTCGCGGCCGTACGGAGCCGCCGGAGGAAGTCAATGAGCCCGAGGGGCGTCTCCGCGCCGTAGACCTTAGAGGTCTGCATGAGCGCGCGGACGTCCCCGCGTACGGTCCGCAGCGACTGCCTGCAGGGCACGTGCAGGCGCCCGCCTCGGCGCGCCAAACGGTACGTGCCCGTCCGCAGCAGGTGCTTAAAGCGGGGGTCGACGACCGCGTCCTCCTGCTGGTCGCACTTGAACGCCCGTAGGGCCTCCCGGACGATCGTGAGGCGGTCGACCGGCCGCCCCCGTCCGGCCGGCGGCCCCGACGAGCTCGACCCCGCGGAGCTGCCGTCGTCGCTCTCGCCCGCCGCCGATGGGGCGCTGCTCATCGATCCGTCGTCCGACGAGGATGACGGTGGAGCGACGGAGCGCCGCCCCCGCCGGGGCCCCCGGGCGTCCGGCCCATCCCGGCCGCGGGGGCCAGGGCTGGGCTGGTCGGGCGTGGCCCCGTACGGCGGATCTCCGCGCCCCCCGGGCCGGTCGTCGCGACGAAGACGTCGGCTGCCGCGGCGGGCAGCTTGTCCCGGCGCCGCTCCGCCCGCCACGGGTCCGCCGGGGACCACCGCGACGCGAGTGAGGGCGCCCCCCGGTTCCCGGCCACAAGTTCCGGGGCCCCCGCCACCTGGGCACCGAATGCCCCCGCGTCCGACGCCGCGGACGACATCTCCTCCGCTGCGTCCCGCAGGCGCTGTGCCATCCGCATCAGCTGCAGGGGTCCGACCGGGTGCACTGCGGGGAGGGCCTCGTCGGCGCGGCCCCCGCGGCTCGCCCGACCGGCCGGGGCGATGCTCGCACGGGGAGGGGGGCCCCCGTCGGTCCAACGCAACACGTCGAGGGGGCCGGAGGTGGCCGACCCGCCAGGGGTGGCCACCGATCGGGCAGGTGGGGCAAAGACCAGGGCCCCCGCGGGCTGCTGGCCATCCAGGGGTGTTGTATGGGGCCCCCCGGGGTCCCCAGGAAGACGGCCCGCCAGATCGGGCGTCCGTTCCGGAACAGTAGGGGGATGAGTCCCGGTGGTCGGCGAGTGACCGGTGTGGAATGGCGTTGAGCTTGCCTCAACCGCCGCCGAATCACCGCCGCCGACCGGGGCCGCCGCGCTACCGCTGTTCCGGGCCCCGGAAGCAGCCAATGACGAACCGCCGTCGTCTCCCGCCGGTGGCGCGTCCGTGACGCGGCTCATGCCGCGCATCTCAAACGGTGTCGCGCCCCCGTTGAGCGGGGTGTAGGAGGAAGAGCCGGGCTCCATGAACGCGGGGAGCGAGGCTCGCAGATCTTCCAAAATCAGGACAGAAACAACTCTCACCTGACTGCCCCGGTGCGGAGCACCGTCGGTGTAAACCCGGCAACGCCGCCCAATGAGCGCCGAAGCGGGTCTCACCCGGAGCGCCAAAGGTAGTACTGCCCCACAGGGGTGATCAGGGAGAGAGGGAAGCAAGGGCCGTCGCAGCTACTCGAGCGGTACCCACTACGGGACTCAGGGTCCAGGAAGTGAAGGTCGGTCGAATACCGAGACAACTAGGCACGGTTTACTTGCCGGCGACGACGGTGGCTACCCCCGTCGTCGCCCTTCGTCCTAATATGAGGGCGGAAACCGTTGCGCGGGACCGGGGCCACTAGTTGGCCCGGGCCCGCGCCACCAAATATCACAATGCAGATAATTCCCTCCGATGCAATTACAATTCCCCGAGACGACACAGCAAGCGAGGGGAATTCGGGCGGGTGCCCGGCAGCCGGAAACGCCTCGGTACTTCCTGCTGCCGCCACGCGGCGGGCCGCACGGCGGCCGCGTGGCCTCGCGCTTCGCGCTGGGCCCGCCCCCGGTGCGCGTGGGCACAGGTGGGCTCGGGGCGTCCGGGGCCGCGGCCGACCGCCTCCCCCCTGGCCGCCGCCTCCCGCGCGTAGCCCCGCCGCCACTTCCGGTTTCCGGCTTCGTCCGTCCCCGTCCGGTACATCCCCGGGGGCCCCCCGCCCCCGTAGTACTACACACTCGGTGCACGACGCCTGGCGGACCGCGCGCGACCCGATCTGGGTCCCCGGGCGGGAGCCGGCGGAGTTCACGGCGGCCCAGCGGCTGGCCGGCGGGGTCCGCATGGCGGAGTGGCACGTCGGGGTGGCGGGAAACCTGTCGCAGGAAGTCCGCCCCGTCGCCCGCGTGCAGTTCGCCCGGGAGGTTGTGGGATTAATGACGTTGGTTAACTAACCAGTAAATGGCGACCGACCGTAGACGCGCGATAAAGCGAACGCTATCGCCTTAGAGGCGAGGAAGAAGAACCTTTGTTCGTGCAACATCCGATGGGGA
>Ga0209186_1001596_pt1 | contig 16603 bp, 16 predicted proteins | sample SidtaG_FD_187426 | JGI IMG/M metagenome (GOLD analysis project Ga0209186, IMG submission 187426) | Marine algal microbial communities from Sidmouth, United Kingdom - Sidmouth_Male2 metaG (SPAdes) (version 2) | ecosystem: Host-associated > Algae > Red algae > Unclassified | place: Sidmouth...
AGGCACTTCTCGCATTCACAGCCCCTTTTTTTCGGAGTACCGCCGGAACTCCCATATCTGTCATCTGAGAGACTTTGGCTCCTGGAGGTCCATTTCCGACGCTCCCACATCGATTTTGGGACAGGTTCTAGTGCATGAGATATACCTTTAGAGGGGCGTGCCCACACCGCGGCATCCTCGGCATAAGCTCACACAGCTGCATCTCCGGTTGGCGTCTGACGCGGGATGGCCCCCGGCACCGGTCCCCTCATAGCGCAAAAAGGTAAAGACCGTACAGGCTGTGCTGGGAAGCGGTGTGGCCGCGTACGAATACAAAAAAGCCGACTGAGCAGACTGCCACGTGCGGTGGGAGGAGCTGTGACCCGCCCAGCTGCAGCGCACCTGCTGCGGCCTCGGCCTTCGTGTGGTGAGGCTAGAGTACTCGACACCACACCCTCGCCAATGCATCGAAAAACTCTTGCGTGTCTCCGTCCGTGATCGGTTCTAATTCTCCAGGCAGGCGATTCGGCCTGCCTCGTCACATGGCTCCGGCCGAGTGGCGCAAGCGAGGCATGCCTCGGATCGGCAAGAACATGTTTAACGCGTGGCAGAATTCAGCCAATCAGCGTTCGACAACGCTTGTCACAAACACCGTCACAAACCCGAACCCATGTCACGGAACGGTCTCAGAGAGCCGGTTCGTGGCTGTGAAGCGTCACGCCGCCCTGTTTCATATATCAAATTGAGAAGTCGGATCAAAATAGTAGCCCCCTCCTTCCCGTCTTCCTGCAGCCGAAAGCCGAAATGAGGTGCGTGCATGGCATGGGGTTCTCCGGGTGCAGTTCGTGCTCGGTTCAGACGCTCAACCCGAACTTTGGAACTTTGGCGAAGATAGTGCGGAACTTTACAACCCTGAATGAGGATGGTGCCTTATTTGACTCATGGCTTCGTTCAACTTATGTCAGCCAACTGAACAGAAAGTCCGGGGCGTGCACGGAGGCGTGCTTGTCAGCGGGGCTTACTGTATCCCCGGATATCCAAGGGCGTGCTTGGGCGTGCTTCGCCCCAACCCGCTCTTCAATCAGCGGCTTGATGCACAACCCTACTCTACCTAAGGCCAGGGAATTCCCTCAGTGTGCAGATGACTGGGACATACTCCGCGGCAGTCGACTGGTGGAGGCAGGAAGCGACGCTCCCAATCCGATAAATGCCTACTCACGCCAACCACAGTGACAAGCACCTTCTCGGGCCGTCCTTACAGCCATGAATCACACATAACTCTTTCCGCACGGGCCCGCAGCATTTGGCGCGCACGGGCTGGCAGGTCGTCAGCCGGTCCGGTACACGTCAGGCCCACGGCCCGGCAGCTCGGACCCATCAGTGTCTGATGGCCACCGGGGGCCGGTTGCTTGCGTACCCCATGCCACAACAAGACCCTTCCGATACTGCGGTTTATTGCGTCGGCCGGCCACGGCTGGGCCCGCGAAGTGCTGCTGGACGGCACTCTCGGGCGGACGGCACCGACGTTGCGAGATATCATGACGAGTATTCACGGCCACTCGCGCGTCAGCCACTGGCGGCGGATGCAGCGTGGTTCTGGCGACTGCTGACACACGTCCGCATCATGCTGGATGCGCTCCACAACGCTCAGGTCGCGCCCCCCAGGATCGCGAGGGTCGGAGACACCATCTCAGGCACCGCTGGCCGCCGGTCCGCGCTTCGCTGCCCCTCGGGGGTTCGGGCGCTGCCAGTGTACCGCAGCCCCCGGGGTGCTGGTCGGCCTGCGTACCGGCGCCCCTGGGGGGTGGTGCGGCCAGCGTACCGCCGCTCCCGATGCTGGTGCCTGTATTGCTGCTCCCGGCGGGCTGGTTTCGGGGCCGCGGGCGGCTGCTACCGGCGACACCATGCAGCTGGTACGACTGCAGTAGCGTGGGGGCGATCCGAGAAGGCTGGCATCCTGACACGGTCAGCGGCATCGGTGGGCCCGCCCGCGGTCATTTCCTGCACCTGCGGTGCACCCCGCCGGCTCCTCCCGCCGTGGCGGGCGTGGTGGCGTCGCTGGAACCCTCGGTCGGCGGCGTGTTGCTGCACGCTCGCGACCCTGGGGAGAAGCGGGGGCGGGTGGGTCGGGGGGGCTGGCGGAGGCCGCTGGGCGGCGCAGGCACAGACCTCATCGGCGGTGCGTCGGCGACGCGGTCGACGGCGCCGCCGTCACCGTCCTCCGTTCATCCCTCGGGCACAGTCGGCTGTCGACGCGGCCGTCGCCGTCGTCTACCGACGGTACGCGCACGGGCATCAGCTTCTGCTGGTGGTTGTGGGATTAGGAGGGTAGTCGTGGGAGTACAGAGCACCACGCCTCGGTGTTGGGCGACGCCCGTCTCTGCTCTCCTTTTCAGGTTTCGCGGAAGGCACGGACATCCTCGTCTGCCCTCGGTCGTTGGCGGCTGGTGCGGGGTCCTCCCCTTAGGCGGCACGTTGACGGCGCGGCCGGCGACGCGGCCGCCACCTTCAACCGCCCAAGCGGCGGGAGAGGTCTGCTTTTGTCACTGCCGGGGGAGAGCGAGGCAGCATCGCGCGAGGGCGGTGGCGCGCCGCATGGGGCTGGCGGAGGTCGCCAGGCAGGCAGTCGTCTTCCTACTCAGCAACCTGGGCGGTCTCTTGGCGGCGGCTCCGGCTGTCGAATCTGCTGTCGGCGCACGCCGCCGCTGTGTCGCCCCACCGGCGGCGCGTGAGGGTTGCTGCACTTCCAGCTGCTGCCGACGGCGGGGGGGGGTCGACACGCACGCAACGGTGACCGGATTTGTGAGGGAGATGACAAGCAGGGGCTTCGGAATAATGATTCGGATACAGCACCGTTCTGTCAGCAGCGGCATCCTGCTCGCAGCAACATCGTATGTTACTCAGTCTTTCCACGAAGAGCCTGAGCATCAGGTGAACTTTCCAGCAGTGTCTTCCGTCTTGCTCTCACATTGGCTGGCGAGAAGATTCCAACGGATATATCCGGATATATCTGGATATATCCCAGATTCTGCTGAAAAACCCGGATTCTGAAAGGCCCTGTTGACAAGCACTGCACAATATGGGCATGGTAGGCAGTGACAAGGAGAATTCTGAGCAGCTACGCGAGCTCATTGCCGTCCTGCTGGGCGTGCCTTCCGTCAAGCAGACGGGTGAGAGTATCTCTCAGCTCTTCAAACTCTTCCACCAGCTCGAGGTGAGCTGCCCGCGGCTGGCCGTCCACTTCCACGTCTCGGGCGTGTCGAGGACGAACTCGGAGTTCTTCTTTCTGGTCTTGTACGATGCCACCGTACTGGCCTCGGGCGACGAGACGAAGCGCGTCCTCAAGTCGGTGTACACCCACCTGCACAGCAAGTCTTCAGTGATCATGAGGGCGGCACTGTTTCGGGCGGATATGGCTCATCCGTCCTCTCCTCCTTCAGGTGGCTACGCCCGTCCGCTCATCCAAGCCACCGCGTCTAAATTCTGCGACAAAGTAGCGTCGGCGGGCACGCGCTCGTCCATCGTCGCCAAGGAGGCGTCAGACGGCATGGACTTGAGCGCCACCATTGGAGGCGCTCGAGAAGCAGGCGATGATGGAGCAACGGCAGCTGCCGTAGCAGCCGCTAACGGCGGCGAAAAGCTGCCACCCGGGATCAGGATGCTTCGCGGCCATGTCTTACCAGCCGACTGGGTCCCTTCGGGCGGCGACAGCGAGATGGACCCCGCGGCGAAACATATCGACGAAGATGGAAACGTGCTCTCGGCTGTCGGAATTGTGCCATGGAAACCCCCGGCGGCCGACGTGACAGAGGAAGAGGTCGACGAGTTTGCAGCAACGGGTGTCGGCTTTGACTCACCGGCCGTGCACGTCCCATCTCATGACGCCAATGAATCGGTGGAGCCTCTCTTCACGGCCATTAAGGACGGGAGAGGTGGGTGGGTGGGGCAGCAGCGTGCGACCTTTGCATCAGTGGTAATTTACCTCGTGTCCAGGCGCGGGCTGTCGAGCAAGGCTAAGTGGCAGGGAATGCTCGTGTGGTGGCCCCGGGTCAAGAGCAGCCTCAACACCAATGACTTGTCGGCCGTCAAGCGTGGGCGGCGCGGCCGGGCGGGTGACCGGCTGGCGCCGCAACCGTACCCTGTCGAGGTGCAGCAGCGACACATCCCGAAAAACGAGAGCAGCCGCGGTGTTTCCAACATTGAGGACGTCAAGCATATCACCCTGACTGAGGTGTGCCCGTCGGGGCTGATCCCTACGAGCAACCTCGTCGCCTTGCCCGTCTTTCTTTTTGACAAGGAGCCCGACTTGGTGCCCGCCGTGATCGACAGAAAGCTCGCCGAGCACAACGTCAAGCGCTCGGTGAAGTACATGCCCTTTTCGGACGACGCGCTTGTGTCCATGACGGTGGATGAGATACTGGCGCGCGGGGCGTCTGAAGCCGTCCCCCCGCGGGGTCCAACACCCTCAGCATCGGCAACACCTTTCGACCCGTTTGCTGTGAACTCTCAGCTCGTCACGAGCGCCGCACCGGGCCAAGTCTTCAGTACAGCGGTGGCGGCCAGGCTGGTGGCCCGACGCGCTGCTGGCTTTGCCAGTCAGCGAGCGATGACCGCTCAGAAAGTAGCAGAAGCCACAAAGAAGGCCGAACGGTTGGCGACTCGCAGGCGGAGTGAAGCGGCTGCCACTTCGACGCCCAAGAAGCGCCCCCTTGTGGCCCGCGCGATGGTGACGCGCAGCGAGGCGCTGCCAGCAGAGTTCAAGCAACCCAAACTTGCGCCAGCGGCCGACGTGCAAAGCTGTTCCATCCTCGTTGCGGCGGCCATGCTTGCCGACCACACCTACCACTCGCTTGCAACCAATTGGCCGGTACTCGAGACGGAAGCCCACTCGCCGTTATTTCATGCGTCAACGGCGATGGCGGAGGAGCTGGACACCATTATTCAGCAGCAGCAAGATGTGTCCACCGTCCTGGATGAGTCGACGGTCCGGAGGGCGCGCAAGGAGCCGATGGCCAAGACGGACGAGATGCGCGGCTGCAGTGCCGTCGACGCGCAGGACCAGTGTCGGGTGTATGTTAACGTAGCTGTTCGGGGCGACGCCGCGGTGCTCGAGCTGACGCCGGCGACGCTGCAGGCGATAAGCAACCTTCACACGGCAGCTTGGCGCCTGTAGCTCTTCCGTTCGGCGGCTGCTTGGCTTGTCGACGTGTCAGGCTATAAGATTGCCCGCGTCCTCCACTTCTCTGGAGAGAAAACCCTTCCAATGGCTCAATGGCCAACGATGTGGTCTCCGCCCTGGAGACGTGCCGCCCAACCGACACGGTTTGGCAACTGGAATCGGCAGAGGCAATTGGAGCCGAAGAGGACGTCGTAGCGCCTGGGCACCTGCTTGTAAAGAACACGCAGGACATCCGCATGACCGATGACATCATCAGGGTCAACACGATTATTCTGGCGCGCTGGTGCGTGGCGAACCGCCCCGCTGTCTGTGTGCTGCACTGCTCCTTCTTTTTGCGGCTGCTGTCGAAAGACGACGCCGGCATCGCCGCCATGGCCGAAGAGGTGTACGCCGTAGCGGCGGGGGAGACAAAGCTGATGGGCGTTTGCAACATCAGCCATGCGCATTGGGTGGCCTATGTGGTGGAGCCCCTCATCACGACCGTCACCCTCTACGACTCGGGGTCGCACTTCACTGACCTACAAACGGACGTGTCAGCGGCTGGCAAGAAGGTACAACTTTTTGGCAAGCGCATGCTACAGTTCACGGAAGAGGAAAAGGAGGCGAATCATTCCGAGAGAACCGACGTGGTGACGGAGGTGACGCGCGCCGATGCTGGCAACGCCAAAGAAAGAGGAGAGGAATATGGCGCATGCTTGGTGGTCGACCCGGCGAAAGACGTCGACGCTGCCAAAAGAGCCGTTACGGTCGAGGGCGGCGGTCCATCCGCGGGCACTCACGCCGCAACTGGCACGGAAGCCGCCACCGGCGCCAATGCCGTGACGGGAGCCAATGCAGTGACGGGGGCCAGCGCCATGACGGGCGCGGCCGCGGGGAAGTGTGCCGCAGCTGCGACGGGTGCAGCCGCTGCGATGGGCGCCGAGGCCGCGACGAGCGCCGCCTCCAAATCGAGCGCCAGCGCTGTGACCGGCGCCAGCGCCGTGACCGGCGCCAGCGCCGTCACGGGCGCCGCCGCCGTGACGGGTTCCGCCGCCGTGACGGGCGCCGCCGCCGTGACCGGCTCCGCCTCCGTAACCGTCGCCGCCGCCAAGACGGGCGCCGCCACCGTGACGGGCGCCGCCGCCGCGACTGGCTCCGCCGCCATGACGGGCGCCGCCGCCGTTACGGGCTCCGCCGCCGTGACCGGCTCCGCCGCCGCGACGGGCGCCGCCGCCGCGACGGGCGCCGCCGCCGTGACGGGTGCCGCTGTCGCGGCGGGCGTCGATGCTACAACTAGAACTTACGTCGGCAAGGGCGCCGATTTCGTCAAGGGCACTGACCCTGGCAAAGGAACCGAGCCTGCCACAGGAGCCGTGGACGCGACGGGCACGGATACCGCCAACAGCACAAACGTCGGGACTGCCGTCGTTGCCGTGAGAGATGCCAGAGTGGCCAAGGGCGACGAGGCCGCCAAGGGATCCAACGCAGCCAACAGGATCAGAAATTCCAGGTGGGGAAAGCCATGAAGAACGAAGAAGATAAAGGTCCTCGCACAAATTGACGTCACGAGCTGTGGTCCGTTTGCTTTTTCCTTCCTGTGGCATCAAGCGCACGACATAAAGTCTGTCGTACTGCCCTGTGATGCGTTTTCTTTGCGCATGGGGATGATAGCGGCGGTGATGAGGGGCGGGATAGAGGAGCGGGACGCTAAGTCACTACAACATCCTGCCTGCTAAGGCGCGCAGGCGTATACACGTTTGTAGTAAACAGAATGGCAAGGGCATCGACTTTTCACTCGTTGAGCAAATGGGCAAAGACCAGAAACTGGCAACGAGCGCAGAGCGCTTTGTGTATTCGTTCTATTTAAAGAATGGAGGGCGGTCACCCGCCGGGAGGGATAAAATGACGACAGATAGAGAGGTGGCGGCCGCCACAGCCGCCGTCACAAGAGGTTACAGCGCTGGGCGTGGTGGGATTGATCCCGGTCGCCGCGCCTTCTGGCAGCGGAGCCAGAGTGCGAGCGTCAGTTAGTATGGAGGGGGAGGCGGGGAGGTCGCCATGGCCTGTAAACGCGAACTCACACCCAGGGTGACCGGCTGGAGACGTTTATCGGTTGCAGACTCGTAGCGCCTGGCATGTAAAGGGCTCATCGCAGAAACAATGAAATGAGGCGGCATTGGTGGCATCGGGACGGGGCAGGCCGTGCACCTTTTTGATTACGTCAATACCACATGGCAGGGGCAAGAGCTGATGTGCCAGTATCTCGAAGCCGCCCTGCCACTTTCTGGCTGTCGTCCAGTGGCAGTAGAAGCATGTTCTGGAACGCGGCAGTCGCGAGCCTCGCCAAAACGCGCTTCACCGCCACCACAGTCACAAATTCTTGCTCCTACAACTCATAGCCGGGAGCACAGCCCAGAGCTCTCCCGATCGCAACGATGAGATTCCTGAGGATGTTAGGGCGGGGAAGGGGGAAAACTGCGAGATGTTTCCCGGCCAGCGGCACGCCGAAAAAACAGCTGGCACCTTCATGGCCTGGGAGCGTGGCGACCGCGCGGCGATAGCCAGGCACTCGGGGGCTATGACTCTGAAAAGGGCACCCAGCTCCTAGCGACAATATGTGTAGCTGGTGCCTGCCTCGCGGACTGCCCAAACCAATCATACACCTGCTCAGCCAACATCTGGACATGGAGGTGTCAAGGACGTTGGGTCTCTGGGTTCCCGGGGTCCAAACACCGTTGTTCGGTTCCGGGGTGGGAGGCGAGCAGAGCAAAACAAGCGGAGCATGGATGGAGGGAGGTCGTACAGTGCTCAGCAAGTTAACAGAGCTATTCAAGTCGGAGGCTGCATGGATGCACACGGCAGCGATAAGGCTTCCCTCCGCGCCAGCTTCGCTTTTTTCGCACGCGCGCAGATCCTGTCGCACGGCACCCCCCTCCCAGACCCCCCAGTCACCGTTTCAATGAAACCCCCTCCAAAGGTGGTTGCAGCCCCCCCCCCCACTCAGTTTCCGGAATCGATGATCCGCCGCCCGATTGAATTTGTTGCCACCAACGTGCGAGTTGGGACGGGCCAAAAAGCTATCCTGTGGAACAAATGACACGCTTTAAAAGCACTACGAGTATGACGGCGAGGTCTCCCACTTAAGCATGCTGGATTGTTTGCGTGGCGCCACACCTGTCATCAACCCACGGCGCCGGCGACTCCCCCAGTGCGGATGCCCCCCCCCACTGCGCCTGCCTCCTGCATACTGCACTGCCATGCTCAAACGCCGGCGGCTACCCCGTCACCTCATGTAGCACTGACTATTCACCGCTGTGTCTTCCAGGCTGGTCCACTTCGGATTCTGGCCTTTCAGCGCATCTCTGTTGCTTATGCTGTTTCAAGCGCGCTCGGCCGCCCCCCCCACTTCCTGCTTGCTTTGGTGCGGCTGCTGCAGGTCTCATTGTCTGTCGGGTAACCACCTTTTCGATAGCCTTCCCCGCCCGCACCAATACATGCTCTTCTTCCCGGTTCTGACAGTTGCGACGGTTGCATGGAGCAGGCTTCCTCCTATTTCTTGCGCGTCTGCTCTTTTTGTTTCGTTTCCTATGTGCGGCTTTGTCCTGGTCACTCTACTGCCACCCCACCGTCGCCCTTAAACATCCACTCCTGCAGGTCCCTTTTTTTTACTAGTCTGGTGGTACGCGCCGCAGACATGGCGTGAGTAGGCGCAAGGCCAGGGACGTGGGAGGAGTGCGGTGGGAGGTTGTCGTGTTTGAGAGTGGTAGAGACCGCAATAGGAGCCTTGCACTACTGAGCGAACTATGTGGCAAAGAGCACGCACAAACTCAGGACGACATTCTTCTGTGGCTGCCGACAATCACACCCCACGCGCTCACACACAGAAGCTACAAGAGAATGAAAATATAGGGGTAAAGGGCGATGGCGGACATCCGACTTGCCAATGGACCGGCGGTACAGGATGAGCAGGTTGTTGATGGCGCCGATGAGCCGCATCTGCACAAAAAGCCTGTCCTGGCCCGGGTAGGTGAGGTAGTTCTTCAACGGCTTGTTCAGAGAGTGCCAGTTCTCTGCGGCCGACGTCTTGTGCATGCCACTGCGCTCTGGGTAGTTGTTCGCGTGGAAGAGAGGGGAGCACTTGTGCGCGGGAGCGTGGAAGCTGTCCAGGGCCCACGCCGTGTTGGACAGACGCACCAGCCACGGTACGCGGCGAGTGGCACTCCGAGCGGCCTGACACGCAGTGTCAAAGTAGATGGTGGTGGTAAAGCGAGTAAAGCGAGCAGTCAACGCCGCAACAATACCGGCGGGGCTCTCGGCACTCTCAATAACCTCAAACCCGAGAAACATCCCGCAAGAACAGAGGTACGAGACCACCCCAGGTGTAAAAGTCGAGTGAGTTAAGAAGGCGTGTCTGCAGTCGTCATCCCCCAGCCCACCGTGCTTCATGTCTGACCTCTTCCTCTCTGCCGTCCTCCTCGCGTTGGTTGCTGCCTTCGCACGACTAGCGCGGGCGGCCTCGGCGGCCGCGGCGTCGGTGGGATGCGGTCTCACATGATCCAGGTCGGGGAAGGCATTCCCCGACCGCACCACGTCGGCTTGCGCGCACGAGCGGTGCTGTGACGCAACGACAGCGACCAAGCCTGTCGGCCGCCGCCCTGGGCGGCGCTTCTGACTCCGCTTCCACGCGAGTACCTTGGCCGAGTTGGTGTCCTTCCACTCCGCCTCGCAGAGCAACGCGTCCGAGATCATCTCGCCACGCCACAAGTCCTCCATGTACAGGTCGGTGTGCAAGGAAAAGAGCAACAGCTCGCCTATGGCGCGGAAAAATCTCTGGGTCCGCGTCCATTACGTCCGCGAGAACGTCCAGCATTGGCCACACCACATGCATAGACTCGATGCACTTGGCCACCGGCATCCACTCCCGCTGCAGCTTTCCCTTGACAAACGCTTCCGCCAGCGCCGTGAAGTCCTGCACGGAGCAGCCCGCGAGCACGCCAATGACGGGCTCGCACACAAACGTGCGGAAGAAGGAGCATACGATGGCCCACCGTTCCCTCCTGATTATCGGCAGCACTTCTTCTGCGCCAATGACGCCTGGTATCGTCGTACAGTACTTGAACTCCGCGTACGGCACCTCTGCGGTCGCCAAGGCGACGGCGGGCCCACCGCGCTCCAGGTGGGGAGGTGCCTCCGCCAAGGCGGTCGGAGAGGCGAATCTTAGAGGGGAGCGAGGGCCGGCAGGAGAAGATGGACAGCTCCCACGTTGCGGCGAGGTTGGCGGCTCGGAGGTCGGCGGCAACGCCGACGAGTTCGGGTCTGCGGCAACGGCCGACTTTTGGAACAACGAGTTGAACAAGCACGCCGCGGCCCACCCTGCCGTCGTCTTGCGGTGGCTGGCGTCCCCGTGGTCGCCCATTGCCGGCAGCGTACCGCTGTCGGCCGCGAACTTGTACATGGCCTGCTGGTCCACCTTGGAGAACGCCACCTCCTCCCCAAAGCCGGCCTTGACTCGCCGGCGAATGCACTTACGCACCTTGGCAGACTGTACCGAGCACGCGTTGTCGATTGAGATCGGAATTGTTGAAACGTTCTGCGTCTCGCGCTAAAATGGGTACGACGGATCGAGGAATATGCCAAGCGTTTGGCCGTCGGCCACGACCGCTGCGTACGGCGACTCGCTGCAGCTGTAGCACCTGCTGCATTTGTACAGGCCACGGGGTACGATCAGCGTCCGCGAGTACTCGTCAGTGGCGCGGCCGAGCTCCTGCCGCGACTTGGCCAAGTCGCCGTCATAGATGGCGCCCGTACAATGCAGCTGTAACGCCGAAGCGGCCGACGCGGCGGAGATACTGCTCTTGGTCGAGATGATGGTGAAGAGTATGACATCCAGGAAGGTCCGCGTGAACACCGTCTTGGCCGAGTATGAGAATAACCCAAGCCGCGACCCGTCAAACGGCACAGTCCTACCGCAGTCGGTGTTGGAGCACACCCCGGCGTGCGTCACCACCGGCACCCGCCCGCTGAGCGTGTGCTGTGTGGCCATCTTGCCGGCGTGAAGGCTCCCGACTGCGTGCCCACAGTGGAGGCAGTTCTCCTCAAACAGGTGCTGGTCGTTGCCCGTCTGCTCTGCGTGGCCGCGAGTAATCTGGTCGTAACGCGCGCACTTGACCGCCTCGGTCTTGCAAGGGAGCATATTACGCGCCCGCCGCAGGCGGTCCGTGTCGGCGTAGATTCGGGGCGCGCCGTTCTTGTTGCGAGTCCCGCTCGTTGCCGGCGGTGGAGCGTCAGGGGGCTGACCAGGTTTCTCTTGCGCCCCATAGTTGAAAACGTCATCGTGGAGCCCATCGTCTGCCACCACTGCTCCGTCATCGCCACCTTGGTGGCCCGCCCCGCCAAGCACGCCTGCCGCTCCGCCGCCGTCTTGGGCTGCGCATGCCGCTGCCGCTGCATCCGCCTCCTCATCGTTTCCGCGGTTGTCATCGAACCCTTCGTAGCCGGAAGCCGACGGCTTAAGGGCGAGAGAGTGCAAGCAAAGGACGTTCCTCGTCCTGAAAGGAACGTAACGGCATATCGGCCGCCTCTGCTTGGCCGCCGTGGGTGGCGTGACGACGACGCACATGATGCCGTTGTACGCCACGACATGCACGCGGCGGCCGTTCTTTCCCTCATGAGCCAGCTCCGCATGCACGTCTGTGGGGCAGGTGGGCGACCCGTCTAGGTTGGGTCGACGGCAGAGGAGGTCGGCCACCGAATCGCACAGCAGGTTGAGCGCGACCGCATGCAAAGCAAGGAAGTGCGTGACGGCGTGGGTGCAAGTGGAAGAGACACCCATGCGCACGCGGGCGCCAACGTTCTCCTCGAGCTCGTTGCCGTCGCAGGAGCAGTAGCAGCGGATGGAGCCCGTGTTGTCCACGACCGACGCCCAAAGGACAAACGAGTCCGGTCCTTGAGAGTAAAACACCCCCTTGCCGCCGAACACCGGCTTGACAAAGACCGCATTCTTCTTGATTGACTGAAAGACCCCGTGCATCAGCCCGAGGCCGACCAAAATGGCGTCTTGCAGGTGGCCGACCAGAGTGCCAATGGAAAAAGCTTGCACCCCCGCCGCGAGCGGCGACCGCACGGGTAGGGCCTTGGCGCCCAAGGAAAGATTTGGGGGCAGAGCGCAGTCTGCTGCGTGCCGCGGGCGTGCCGCAACAGGTGGGCGGATCGCATCATTGCGGCGGCTCGTGTTACCAGAGCCCAATGTCGGGGGCTCCGCCACAACGCCCGTATCCGCGCCTCGGTAGTGTAGCAACGCCTCGAGCATGGCTTGCGGCGTGTAGAAACCCAAGGCCTGTGCACCAACGTGCGCAAAAACGGCTCGCTGCAGCCAACATCAATGGTCTCCTCACTCGTGCACGCCCCAGTTTCGGGGCAGCCCGCGGCGGATGTATCCGCCATCGTCCTCAACCGCAGCGCCAAGTCGCCACCGGCGGCAGCAGCAGCAGGACTGGCCGTCGACAACAGACACTGTCGTCGTTGCGCCACCCTCCCACGCACGGCGCCACCCCCCACGTGATGCCCCCCAATCCGCGTGCACGGAGCCGCACAGCCTCCCCGCGGTGCACCCCCCTCCACCTCCCCCAGCCGTAGCACGTGACCGTGCGCGTGGCTTCGGCGGCCGACGGCGGCGGCCACGTCGACGGCAGCGTTGCCGGCGTGCCGCCGATCGGGGCGGTTCCCGCGCCGCGTAGCGGTCGCCGCCAGACACCTCGACCCACCCACCCCCGCCCTCCTGCACGGACACGAGGTGCCGCGACGTGCAGCCGGCTGCAGTTGCCAGCTACGCCGTGACCCCCCCCTATCGAGGTGGGGGGAGCTGGCGGGGTGCGCCACTGATGACGGTGATGACGGCGAGCGCGGCGATCGCAGCCGCCGACCGCCGTGGTAGCAGCCGCTGTACGAGTGAACGACCACCGACGCCGTATGATCCCCCCACCCTCGGCCCGCTGCGGTGCTACGCCACGGCCGCACCCCCCGGGACGGAATACGCAGACCACCTGGCCATGCCATGGCACTCGCGCCAGTGGCGGCGGGTGGTGAGGCGCCGACCAGCGGCCAGGTGCCCCGGATGAGAGCGACGCACGTGGCGCCACGTGCCGAAGTCAGATCGCGATCTGCATCGACAGCGGACCCCCGCGACGGGCGCAGGGTACGTGAGGTGGAAACCACAGCTTTCGTGATGTGGCGCACCAGATCACGAAGGCAAGACCACATCACGAAGGCTGAGGGACCAATACGATGTGTCTATCAGGGGTTGTCAGGATACCGTTTTCTGGCCCTAATGGGAAACGGATACGCTGCGTTCCACCATCTCCGAATGAGAATAAATCTCATCTCTCAAGATTAGGATCAGAATATAACCTCACCAAGCCGGATTATTACGTGGAATATATTCAAATTCGGATTCTATTATCGTATCCGAATATAATGGCTTATATCCGACCGATGACCTAACTACAGCAGCAGGAGCGGCACTTGGATAGCAGAACAGCAGTGAACTATTACGTGAGAGCAGTACTTGTTTTCAAAGTGCCATCTGCCCACATACAGGTAGTTCCACGAAGCATGCAAGAAGATACGATCGTCGTTCTGCGCTGGCGTTACAAAGGTTTAAAACAATGTAGATGGATCTTAACAATACCACGGCTATCGCCCATTCACTCAAGTACGCTGCTGGCGTCCGGCGCTGTTCGGCCTCATTGTGGCCGGTGCTGGCGTGTGCCTGCGGTCGCTCTCCCCCTCAAGGATTCCTGCAGCTCGTGCTCTCCACTGCTCGCTGCCAGCAACAGCCGGATAGCCTTGGCGCCACTTTCGCAATTCCACTAGAAGCCGGCGCTTTCGCTGTCGCCGACCGCCCGCCACGTGACCACCGGACGCCAACCAGGGTCTCGGAGCTTTCGGACACACTTTCAAAGGCCTAAAACGCGCGTGGGATTGCGGAGGTGTGAAAGTCGCCTCTGGCGTTCGGCGAAGCCCGCTTTCGCCCAACTTCTACGAGACTGCGACTGCAGGGGGGCCGGCGGACTAGGGAAATCTGGCAACAGCCGTGTGCGTCACCTTGCCGACACCTCAAAACACCGCCACGGCTCTCGACGGCGCGGTCGCGGAGGCGTGAAAGCTGACGCCGCCGTATTCCGGCACCGCGCCATTGCCCGAGGTTAACGTCACGACGGTGGCCGGGGCGTGGGTAGGGGCGGGTTAGACTTCCGCAAACGTTGGCGGCACCCCACTCCAGCTCATGAACGGCACGGTGGCTCGGGGGCGGCTGGCGACAAGATGGTAGTTGTGGGGAGCGTCGCTGCACCCGTGTCGAATGATAAGGCGCCCGGGGTGGCGGAGGTCGCGGATGTGTGGCAGCGGGCGCCGGCCGTCGGCGGCACCCCGACCCCGCCCACGGTCTAATAGGCGGTGAGGGAGGGAGCAGCGGCGGCGCTGGGTCAGCTGGTTGTCGCTGTCGGCGTCGCTTCGCGAACAGGCTCTGTCACATCGCGAGTATTGGGCGTAACTCAGCATCAACAAGCACAAAATATACAGTACGTACTAGCAACCGCAAGACGAACGATGCATTTTCTTGCGATTGTCCCATTCAAGTCGCCTTTCTCGCATCAACTGCAATGCTGGTTGCTGTTCCTAAAAGAGCGAGCGACACCACGAGAGGTACGCACCCGCTGGCAGATTCCTGACTGGGAGGTTTCCGTCGCTACCCGCATCCTCATCGTAAAAGATTACTCACACCAAAGATCACCACTCTCCGCTGGAATTCCGTCTTCGCCGTAGCCGTGACCTCGCCGAAAAACGTCTCCAAACATGGGAGACCCCATGCCGATCGGGTATACTCGAATATAATAAATCCCCAAAGAGCACGATGTAATCTGCCGCTTGCGCTGTCTGGTGGATTATTATTCGCTCGGACAGAAAAGCATACTCAGATCCGAATATGTCGTCGAGACCCTTATTCCCGAATATTATGGATATAATGCCTGGATATATTCCTCTGAGATATATCCTTGACAACCCCTGGTGTGTATTCCTGCAGCTTCAGGGTGTTTGTTTCGTATGCATATGACCCCCCCCCCCTTCAGGGTGTTCGTTTCGGGTGCATATGGCCCCCCCGTGCACGCTCCGTTTGCTGTTTTTCCACTTGGTCAGGCCAGTTCGCTGCTGACCCACGGCCACTCGATCAGGTTCGCCCCGTCCTCGGGCCGCCACGCCCGCAGCGCCCGCCGCCGCCGCCGCCCCCGCGCCCCTGGACGCGGCCCCCGCCACTGGCGCCGCCCCCTTCCTTGGCCGCGGCTCCCGCCGCCGCCGCTGCCGCTGCCGCCGCCCCCGCACCCGCACCCGCACCCGCCCCCGCCCCGGTCTCTGCACTCGCCGCCGCCATCGCCGCCGCCCCCGCCCCAGCCCCCGCGGCCGCAGCGCCCGCCGCCTCCGCCCCTGCCCATGGCCGCGGCTCCCGCCGCTGGCGCCGCTCCCGCCCCTGGCCGCCTCCTCTCAGGCTCATTGGAGTGGTGTGAGTACTGGGCTGGTGAAAGAGGTGTCGCCGTGTGTGGTGGATGAGGTGGGGTACGGGGTGAGGGGGGCGGATTGGTACTGAGGCGCAGGTGGAGCATGGTACAGGGTGGGGGGCAGAGAGGTTTGGGTAGAGTCCGAGGTAGAAACCTGTGTGGGGGTGGAATTGGGGTACTGACTGGACATGTTTCTGGCGACCGGGGCGTGGTACACAGCGTTTTGTCCCCGATTCCTTAATACTGAGAACTGCCAGATTCGAACGCGCCCACCGACGGTTCGCAGAACTGTCACACGTTGATCATGGGATCAAATTCTGCCCACTTTTTGTTGATCTTGGAGACAGAGCCCGCAGTGGAGTTCAGAAAAGCTCCAATTCTGTGTGCACCGATATTCAGTGGGAATCATCTTCACACCAGCACTTACAGATTCGGCAATTGTCCGACGAGGTCGCTGCTAAATGATCATGAAGGATCATTCCGATTCGCTGGTTCTGATCCTTCTGCGTATCGTGCTGAGAACTGTCTTGAAGCCGGAGTAGGATCATCCTGGGGATCGTGCTCAGGACTGTCCTGGCGTCGGAGTACAATCATCCTGGGGATTGTCGTCATAGATTGAGTGAACGAGTGCGCAAGATTGATGTAGATTTCTGCCTCAAGGACTCGATCGTTGATGATAGCCTGGACTACTTCGAGTGACGTCGTGAGGAGGGTCTGCCGAAACCGCTCAGAGAGCAAGACCTGCCCAAGGGGCGTCGCTCCTGGTCCACAAAGCGTGTGCAGAGGGAGACTCAATGTGACTTGGTAGTCGTGCGACCGACGCGCTGTTGCCTGGCGCACAGGGGATGGAGACTGGGTAAACATGCGTCGGCTCGCACATCGAGAATATCGTAAAGTCCCGGACGCACCCAGTCCC
>Ga0209186_1001598_pt1 | contig 16593 bp, 9 predicted proteins | sample SidtaG_FD_187426 | JGI IMG/M metagenome (GOLD analysis project Ga0209186, IMG submission 187426) | Marine algal microbial communities from Sidmouth, United Kingdom - Sidmouth_Male2 metaG (SPAdes) (version 2) | ecosystem: Host-associated > Algae > Red algae > Unclassified | place: Sidmouth, United...
GTGGTGACGACACCCCCCCCGGTTGCCACCATGGCGGGCGCCGCGTCGCCCGACTCGGACATCTCCGAGCTGCTCGGCATCTTCCTCGTCATTTTCAACATGCTCGTCGGCGCCGCCCTGTCGACGCTGGAGCGGCGCCTCATTTCGCGCCACGCCCACCTGCGCGTCGTCCTCCGCAACCTGTACCGGGAGCTGCTCATCCTCGGGCTCGTGTCCTTCCTCTTTGTCCTCTACGCGACCATCTTTGAGCCGACGCAGGAGGTGTTTGTGAGCTTTGAGTTTGCCCACCTGCTCATCTTTGTGCTCGCCATCTTTTACACCGCCGTCGTCTTTGTCACGGCCGCCACGTCGCTGTCCATGTCGCGCCACTGGAAGGCCATTGAGGCGATGGACCTGCTCAAGTACTTGATGTACAAGAGCAAGTTTGCCGAACTCAAAGCGATGCGCACCCGACACCGGGGCCTGGTGTGGCGGTGGCTCCTCTGGTGGCGCGGCGACGTGCGGCAGTTGAAGCGGTACCACGAGGCGCACACGGTGCTCAACTTTCACGACATCCGCTTCCAGTTTCTCTACTACCGGGACCTGCCCGCCGAGTTTAACTTTAGCGCCTACCTCCGCAAGATCAAGTCGAGCACCTTTATCGAGCTCGTCGAGCCGCACTGGACCATTTGGACGGTCATCTTGACGCTGCTTGTCGTCGACCTCCTCCGCCGCAAGTACCGCCCGTCGGCGACGCTCGACCGCGCGGTGCTCATTGGCTCGTCGCTCTTCCTGTGGATACTGAGCGAGTTTCTGCGCTTGAAAATCTCCCGCGTGCACTGGGCGCTCTTCAAACACCCCGCCACCTACTATGACGAGTACTCGTCCAAAATTTCACGGGGCACGACGCTTGCCGACATGCCCGCCGTGTCGCCGGTCGCGGATGCGGCGCAAGGCACCGACTCGGCAGGTGCGGACAGCGGCGCCGAGACGAGTGGCCACGAGGCAGACGTGGACGTCACTTCGGACCATGACACGGACTTTGACATTGGCCGCGGCAACTTGAAGTTCCCCGAGCTGCCCCCACCGCCCTCGGCCAACGACGGTGGGTTCCTGGCGACGGCCATTGACATTTCCGAGCCGCTTCCGTCGCCGCCGTCCACGCCCGGACGGCGGTCGCTCGACCACGGCGCGCCGCCGGCGCCTCGCAAGGACGTGGTGCTCGACATGTCTGGGCTGTCGGTGGATCCGCTGCCGGTGCCAGATGGGAACGATGAGACCCGCACCCGCTCGTCTATCGACATGGCCCGGCGGCGGAGCGTCACGCGGCGGCGGCCGGGGGTGCCCGCGGTGACGGTGCCGACGCCGTCGGCTGCCTCCATCCTTGACGATCTCTTCCAGGAGAAGAAGAAGGGGGACACTTCCAAGGCGCGCCTTCCACGCGTGGCACCCGCCGCCAGCTCGCGGCAGGTGGCCGCGGAGCGACCTGCGGGTCCCCGCAAGGGCCCCCGCACGCCCGGGGCGACCACCGACGAGGACGGTAGCGCGGCAGGCGCCAGCAGCAAGAGCAACCACACGGACAGTGACGCGTTTAGCAACGACTCGCAGTCCGAGCCGAGTGATGAGGACGACGGGGCGAGCGCGTCGGAGCGATACGGCAGCGCCAGCGCGCGACTGCCGCAGCGTCACTCGCTCGAACTTCCGGACAGCAGCCGCTCCCTCGGCCGCCGGTCGCTCGACGCGGGGCCGGTGCGGCGGGGCCGTATCCGTCCGTGGACGCCGCGCGCCAGCGAGCGGCGGTCCCTCGAAGTGCAACGCGCGCGCCAAGTGCGCCGCGGCGGCGGCGGCCACGTGCGGCACCAGTCGGCCGACGCGCCGCCGAGCAGCGCGAGCAGCAGCCGCGGCGCGCGGCGTGCAGCGTCGGTGCTCAGCGACACAACGGTCTCGTCGACGCGCTCCTCCCGCGATGGGCGGAGCGGGGCGGGCGGCAGCTCCCGCGGTGGTGGGGGTGGCCCAGACAGCCGCCGACGCTCCATGGAGCTGGTGCTCATGTCGCCGCCGCGGCACGAGTTGGAGGCGCGCCACATGCTCGACGGCGGCCTCGTCGTTGGGGACCACTCGGGTCGGCGGCTGAGCGTCGACGCCAAGCCCGTGGAGCGGTCTGCTGCGTCCGGTAGCCGGCGGGGGGCGCGCGACCAGACGCCGCGGGCGGTGGGTGGCTCCTCCTCTGCTGCCGAGTCGCTTCGCAGCAGCGTCGAGGAGGGGACGGCGTCGAGCACCCGCGACGAGCGCGTCGATGGGGGCAGCGCTTCGGGCGGTGGTGGCGCTGCGTCGGCGGCAGAAGAGGTGGAGGTGCGGATGAGCGTTGAGGCGCCGGTCAATCACGCCATGATCAGCCGCCACCGGGGCGTGCAGGAGGCACAGGAAAAGCCGCCGCGCCTCGACTTTCCCGCTGTGCTCCTGGTGCTCATCCCACGGCTGCGGCGGCGCGCGTCGCCCGCGGAAAAGCTCTTTTGGTTTGGCTCCCACCACCTATTCCTGTGGCTGGTCGAGTTCAACCTCTTCTCCTCCACCCTCCTCGCGTCGATTGCTGTCGCCGCCTACTCGACGGCGGCCATCAAGGGCAAGAGCTCCATCGAGTCTCTTGACGTGGCGGTCCTCGTGCTGAGCATCTCGGGCCTCGCGTACGTGCTCCTCCGCACCGCCCAATCCCTCAAATTGTACACGTTTGTGCTCAACTGCGCGGGGCTCGTGCCCGAGGAGCTCGCCCTCGACGCCATTGGGGAGATCAAGGCGACGCGCAAGCTCCGCTTCTCCTACTGCTCGGACGAGGACGATGAGTCGGCCGCGGAGTCGCGCGTCGATGGTGACGGCGACGGGGAGGGCAGCGACGGCGGGGAGCGCGTCGGGCGGGCAGAGGCGCGGGAGGCGGTCAAGGAGCGGCGGCGCAAATTTTGGAAGTTTATGGCCACGTCCAGCCAAGCGGTGTTGGAGGACCGCTCCGAAGCGGAGGCGGACGGTGGGGGGAGCGCCCACGGCGGGGAGAGCGTCCGGGGGGGGTCGGCGGCGGGGGTGCTGGCCAACGGCCGTCGGTCGGAGGAGGTGCCCTCGAGGCGGCAACGCCTGCGCGCGGGGCTGCGGCGGCGGCGACGGAGGGAACAGCGGGAAAAGGTCGAGCGACGAAGGGCCGCCGAGGCGGTGGTGTCGACATAGTGCTGATAGGCGCAATAGATAACACGTAACTCGAGACATTCGTGTCCCTCTCGCTGTGCTGCGAGGCATGTGGGGACGATGGCGCTCGCGCGGACAGAGCAGTCCGACCTGACAGCTCAGCCAGCGACTCCAGAGTACGTACAACCACCTCCAGGCGCTGGAGAGGATCAAAGAGCTAGGCCTGCGGCGGGTTGACGCTTGTGGTGCCACAGCCCTTTGGCGTTGTGTGTGCCGGGCCGAGGAAGCGTTTTTTTATGCCACGCGTTGCCCTAAACGTATCCGGACGGACTTGATCTTGAGTCGCACGGGCCGGCTTGGCCAATTGCGATTCTGAAAAGGGGTATATGACAGCGCATGCATCCGACCATCTCATGGACTCGAGTCACTTGCGAAAAGCGTGTGCGGCCACTCGTGGCCAAGCCTCTCGTCCACTGAGGTCCAACCACCTCCACGTCGGCGCCGCTGCCGCCCTCTTCATGCCAACGTCTTCCTGTCTGTTTTCCTTGTGCCCCCCCGCTCCTTACATACACACCTGGTTCTTCCACCCCCCCTTCTTTCACGTGCCCCCTCCCCCCTGTGCTGCTGCCACCGACGTGCGCCGTCTCACCCGGCAAGCATGTCCACCGCGGACGGCGGGTCGTCGTCGGCCCCCGACGCCAAGCGCCGGCGCCTCAATGTCGATGCTCCCCCCCCTTCCGCCTTGACGTCTCCGGCACCAGTTCCGGTGGCGACGGCGCTTGACTTGCCGCCAGAGCTGCTCGATGCGGTCTTCATGTGCCTGCTGCAGCTGACGGTCGCGAGCATCAAGGGCCGCCCGTCGCTGGTTGGCACCAAGGCCGATGCCGTCGTCACGCGGGAGGTGTGGGCGCTGGCGTCGCCTGCAGCGTCTGTCTGTCGCCCATTTCGGGCTGCCTTCCTCGGCGCCGTCCGCAACTTGCGTGCGTCGTTTAACGAGAAGGTGGCCATCAAAGCGGTCGGGCGGTGGCCGATGGGGCGCACGCCGACGCAGGCGTTTGTGGAGCGGAGCATTGCGGTTTGTAAGGTGGTGCCCAAGCTTCCCCGCCTCCACACGCTGTGCGTGCCCTACACCAAGTCCCCCGTGACGGAGCGGGCGCCCGCGGCATGGGTGTCCAACCTCATCCACCAAGAACTGTTCTATGCGGCACGCATGTCGCCCTCGATTGTCAACTTGTCCTGGTCGGGCCCCAACGCCGTCAAGCCGTCCCTGCTCGCGACGCTCGTCGGGCAGCCCATCAAGAGCCTCACTATGGGCGGGCTCCACGTGGAGCCAGGACCCGACGCTGCCGGACTGGCGCGCGCGCAGGCGGTGAGCGTCCTCCAGCGCCTGGCAACGACGCTTGTGTTCTTGACCCTGTCGCCCGCCTTTTGCTCGAGCGTGCGGGTGGACAGCGACCGTGCGTTGACGCGCTTTTTGGGGGACCTCGGCTCGATGCCCCACCTCAACTTGATTCGTGTCGGCTCGGAGCCGCCTGCTGGGTCGCCCGCCGCCGTGGTGGCCGCCGCGACTGATGACGCTGTGCTCTTCCAGTTTCCCCGGCTGGCAACCGCCGACTTGTCCAAGTTCCATGCCGGCGGCGTGCTGACGGTCGCGACGTTGTGTCGGCTCTGCCCGCTCCTGTCGCTCTCCCTGCCCGACGTCGGCCCGCTACTGGTGGGCGAGCTGCTCGGGGCCATTGGGGCGGGGCGCCGCTCCCCGCGCAAAGTTGTGTTCCTTCAGCGCCCCGAGTTTGACGCGGCATCCACCGCGCAGTGGGTGGCGACGCTCAAGACGACCAAGGAGCTCGTCTTGCCCGGCGTGAGGAGTCCGGGGATGCCCGCGGAGTTGGCGAGCGAGCCGGCGCCCGAGGTTGCAGCCGCCCTGGCGGTGCTCGCGGGACTGCCGCGGCTCAAAAACCTCACCCTCCACCGCCCCTACTTGCACCCGTGCGAGGCGGCCTCGTTTGTTTTGCCCAACTTGGAGGTGCTCCACCTGGTGTCGCCGAGCTTCCCGGCCGCGTCGGCGGCGGCACTCGTGTTTGCGCTCGTCAAGTCGGCGCCCGCCCTCACGTCCTTCACGGTGTCGCAGTGGCGGGGGGAGCTCGGGTCGGCCTTGTTTTTTCTCGGCCAGCTGCCCAAACTCCGGGAGGTTTTCATTGACGTGACGGGGTTGGACAACCCTGCAGAGGTGGTGTCGGTGTCGCAGGCATTGGGCTCCCTCCGGCGCGCGCACCCGGCGCTGCGTGTGAAAGTTGTTGGGTTGCGTTGAGCGCCGTTTGGCTGTTGCCTCGTGTGGTGGTTGGCTCTCGGGCTTGGATTCTATTGTCCTGCCAAGGACTGCGACTGTGTCACTGGGGATGTTTTCGTGCTTCATTGATTGTACGCTCCACCACAAGCGCTTTTCCGCATCGTGCGCTCACATTTTTTTTATTTGTTTATTGCTCGCCATCTCTTGTGGTAATCATACCCAGCTGAGACAGCCATCGCCGCCCTTTGTCTCCGTGTTGCTTGCGCACGTACGCGGCAACAGGAGAGAAGAACCGAGTTTCAATGGGGTTCCAACAACGTCGCGATGGGGTACGAGCCGGCAGAAAGGCGGCCGAGTCGCCGCTCCGCCGTGCTCCTGACAGACGCGCTCCGTTGGATCCGCCGCCGCCTCCCTCCCCGCCGCCGCCTACCCCGCGTCCGCCGCCGACCACGCCGCCGAGGAGTAAACCCGCCGTGCGTGCGGACGACCTCACCGGCAGCCTCCTCCCCGTCGCTCCCCCCCCCACGGCGTGCCCCTCTGCGGTCGACTGGGTGGCGGCGGTCGCCGCCGCCACCACCGCCGCGGCCGTCGCGGCGGGCAGCCCGGACGGAACTGCTGCGGGCGGCGCCACCCGACGTGGCGGGGGTGCTCGGCACCGCCGTGGCGGCGGCCGGGGCGTCGGAGCTCGCCGGTTCGCCCCCCGCGGGCGGGCGGCGGCCCTCCCCGCCGCCGTTGGTGCGCGCGCCGCCCCCGCCGCCGCCCCGCTCCGGGGGGCCACCCGCGGGGGGGGCGCCCGGCGGGCGTGCCGACACCGTCCCGCCGCAGCGGCGGGGGCCCCCGCCCCGGCCGCCGTCGTTGCCCCGCGCGCGCCCGCGCGCCCGCCCGCGGGTTGCCTTCGGCGCCTGCCTGGCCGGCGGCGGCGGGGCGTGGACCATTGTCGCGGCGGCCACACCCGCGCGCGTCGTCGACGTGGGGCGGCGGCTCCCCGGTTTGGTGCGTCGCCGCGGCAGCGTCGGTCGCCGCCGCCGCCGTCGACGCGCGGATCGCGGCGGCCGCCGGGCGGGCGGCCGTCCTCCCCTTGCCACTGGGCGAGGGCGGGGGAGTGCGGCTCCCGCCCGCCCGTCCCCGCCGCCGCGGGCGCGAGTGCGCCGTTCCACAGCGGGGGGGGAGGCCACCCGCCGCCCGCGCTTGGGCACCTACTCCTCCGCCGGGCGGGCGGTCCACCGCCGTCCGCCGTCCGCCTCGCCGTTGGAAGCCGACGACGGGCGGCTGCCGGGTGGCCCACCCCCACGGCTGCCCACATGGGCCGTACCCTCACCGCCGTCCTTGGCACTGTCGTGGCTGCTACGGCCGTCGGTCACCACCCCGTTTGTTTCTTGCGGGGGACGGCTCCCGCCGCCGAGGCGGGTGCCAAGCGCCACTACTCACCGCCCTGCGTCAGCACACCGTTGCCGCAAGCCGCCACGACGCCGGTGCGCAAGGACTTGGCGGAGGCGCCGTGTCGGCGCACCCTCATCAGACCCACGGAACGGGCCGGGCCGCGCCTGCCGACGCCGCGGACGAGGCGACTGACGCGGCTGGAGCCGGGCGTGGACCGCTCCCCGCAGGACCACAGGAGCGTGCCCGCCATCCGGGCGGGCCGCCTCGCCAGTGACGGGCGGGTGGTGCTCCCTGTGGCGTCTGCTGTTCCCCCACGACCGCCCCTGGCCGGGAGTGCCACGCCGCAGCAGCCGTTCCCGTCTGCCAACACCCGTATGCACCGTTTCCGTGGGTGACGGCCGCACCGGCCACGCGGTACGACCGCGGCGGGCGCCGCGGGCGGCAGCGGGGGTGCGCCGAACACAAACATTCTTTGACAGCACCGGCCGCCGCGGGCACGAGCGGCCGCAGGCCCCACTGCGGCCGCGTGGCGGGCGGGTGGCGCGGGTGGCGCGCCGCCAACTGCGGGGGCGGCTGCCGCCGCGTGCGGGGCAGTCCCCCCGGAGCGGGTCTGGGCGCAGGCCGAAGCGACAGCGTCGTGATTTGGTCACCGCTGCGCCGACGGCGTCGGAGGCCGGCGGGGCGACCGGCGGGGGTGGGCGGTCCCCGCCGCGGCGTCAGGCGGCGTGCCCATGGCCAGCCGGCGGGGGGGACGCCCGCGGCATTCAGACGCGGTAGTAGAGACGAACCGAAACCTTGACGCCGGTGGGGGTCACTCTGTTGAGTGCGTCCAGTCCCGCGGGCGCGGGCCGCGGTAGTTTTTGGGGGGCGAGGTGACAAGACGTACAGCAATTTTTACTTCCCTCACCCGGTCACACTGTCCCGCGAGGCGCGTGCGGCGCCAAACGGCGCCCGAGTCGCAGGTGGGCCCATTGCAACCACCCGTATCCAGGCTCGGTGCGGACAATGCGCCTGACCAGCCGCGCGTCCCGGCGACGAAGGCCCTGCAAGTCGGCTCCCGCCTGGAGGAGGGCGAGCACTACAGCCCGAAAGGCGTCCACCTCACGCTTCTGCTTCTCGTCGAGCTCCTCACACTTCTTGGACAGCCGCTGACACACCCAGTGGCGAGCGGCGACGGTGCGGAGGCGGACCGTGCGGTGGTCGGCGGTATCGAGCGCGTCCGCCTCATCCATCTCCTGCCGATGCAACCACTCCAGCGCCGCACGCAACGCCGTGCCGTCTTTGATCTTGGGGCCCCCGGAGTCGAGCGGCGGCGTCATCCGCAGCAGCGCCTCGACTACCTCGGGGTCGACGCGGCGCGCCGCGACGTGCAGAGCCGTGTCGCCGTTTTGGTCTCTGACATTGACCCAACGCGACAGTTGCTTCAGCAGCTCCGTCCGGTGGTGCTTGGCGGCCTCATGGAGCGGCGAGCTGACCCCATCCTCCATCCCACCCGGGCCATCCGAAATGGATGCCTCGACAAGGTGATCCAGTACATCCCGACGACCAAGCATTGCACCCAGCGCCAAAGGTGTCACACCAGTCGTACTCACCGACAGTGGACAAACGCCGTGGCGCAAGAAGACCGCGACAACATGAGCGTGGCCGTGCTGCACCGCAGAGTGCAACGGCGTCCAAAAGTCATCGGCCAATGCCCCCACATCCGCCTCACCGGCCACAAGCGCATCCACCACCTCAACGTGGCCGCCAAATGCCGCGTTGTGCATCGCCGTCTCGCCATTGTCGGCCGCTGCACCCACGTCCGCGCCAGCCGCCAGCAGCGCTTTCACGACCTCAACGTGCCCGAGAAAGGCCGCGTTGTGCATCGGCACCTCGCCCTTGTTATTCGCCGCACCCACGTCCGCGCCCGCCGCCACCAGCGCGTTCACCACCTCAACGTGCCCGCCCCAGGCCGCGTGGTGCATCGGCGTCTTGCCATTGTCAGCCGCTGCACGCACATGCGCTCCCGCCGCAACCAGCGCGTTCACCACCCCAACGTGCCCGCCGAAGGCTGCCTGGTGCATCGGCGTCTCGCCCTTGTCAGCCGTCGCACCCATGTCCACGCCCGCCGCCACCAGCGCGTTCACCACCTCAACGTGGCCGTTCCGGGCCGCGTTGTGCACTGGCGCCATGCCATCGACAGCCGCCATACCCACGTCCGCGTGCGCCGCCACCAGCGTGTTCACCACCTCAACGTGCCCGCCCGAGGCCGCGTTGTGCATCGGCGTCTCGCCGTGGTCATCCACCGCACGCACGTCCGCGCCCGCCCCCAACAGTGCGTTGACCACCTCAACGTGCCCTTCCAAGGCCGCGTTGTGCATCGCCGTCTTGCCATTGTCATCCGCTGCACCCACGTCCGCGCCCGCCGCCACGAGAGCTCTCACGACCTCGATGTGCCCAGCATCGGCCGCATTGTGCATCGGCGTCTCGCCAATATCAGCCGCCGCACCCACGTCCGCGCCCGCCGCCACCAGCGCGTTCACAACCTCAACGAGCCCGCCCCAGGCGGCGTTGTGCATCGCCGTCTGGCCATTGGTATCCACCGCACCCATGCCCGCGCCCGCCGCCACCAACGCGTTCACGACGTTTACGTGCCCACATCGGGCCGCGATGTGCATCGGCGTCTTGCCATGGATAGCCACCGCACCCACGTCCGCACCAGCCACCACCAGCGCGTTCACCACCCCTACGCGCCCGCCCAAGGCCGCCTTGTGCATCGGCGTCTCGCGATTGTCAGCCGCTGCATCGACGTCCGCCCCCGCCGCCAGCAGCGCGTTCACCACCTCAACGTGTCCGCGCCAGGCAGCCGTGTGCATCGGCGTCTTGCCATTGATATCCGCCGAGTGCAGGTCTGCCCCCGCTGCCATCAGCGCGTTCACCACCCGAACGTGCCCACCCGAGGCCGCCTCGTGCATCGGCGTCTTGCCATGTTTGGTCGCCGTGCACACGTCCGCACCCGCCACCACCAGCGCGTTCACGACCTCAACGTGCCCAGCCGAGGCGGCGTTGTGCATCGCCGTCTCGCCGTTATCATCCGACTCACGCACGTCCGCGCCCGCCGCCAGCAGCACGTTCACAACCTCAACATGCCCGCCCAAGGCGGCGTGGTGCACAGCCGACTCGCCATTGCCAGCCGACGCACCCACGTCTGCGCCCGCCGCAACCAGCGCGTTCACAACCTCAACGTGTCCGTCCCAGGCCGCGTTGTGCATCGGCGTCTCCCCATTGTCAGCCACCGCACCCACGTCCGCGCCCACCCCCAACAGCGCGTTCACTACATCAACGTGCCCGCCCGAGGCCGCCTTGTGCATCGGCGTCTTGCCATGTTTGGTCGCCATAGACACGTCAGCGCCCGCCTCCACCAGCGCGTTCACAACCTCAACGTGTCCGCCCGACGCCGCGTTGTGCATCGGCGTCTTGCCATGTCTAGTCGCCGTACACAGGTCCGCGCCCGCCGCCACCAGCGCGTTCACAACCTCAACGTGTCCGCCCGAGGCCGCATTGTGCATCGCCGTCTCGCCAATGTCATCCACTGCACCCACGTCCGCGCCCGCCGCCACCAGAGCGTTCACCACCTCAACCTGTCCGCCTTGGGCCGCCTGGTGCATCGCCGTCTTGCCATTGTCGTCTGTCTCACACACGTCCGCGCCCGCCGCCACCAGCGCGTTCACAACTTTAACGTGTCCGCCCGAGACCGCGTTGTGCATCGCCGTCTGGCCATCGTCATCCTCCTCACGCACGTGCGCGCCCGCCGCCACCAGCACGTTCACAACCTCAACGTGGCCGCCCGAGGCCGCGTTGTGCATCGCCGTCTCGCCATCGTCATCCACCGCACCCACGTCCGCGCCCGCCGCCACCAGCGCGTTCACAACCTCAACGTGCCCGCCCCAGGCGGCAATGAGCAGAGAAGTCTCCCCATTGTCAGCCGCCGCATCCACGTCCGCGCCCGCCGCCACCAGCGCGTTCACCACCTCTACGTGCCCGTCCCAGGCCGCGTTATGCATCGGCGTCTCGCCATCGTCATCCACCGCACCCACGTCCGCGCCCGCCCCACACAGCGCGTTCACCACCTCAACGTGCCCGCCCGAGGCCGCGTTGTGCATCGCCGTCTCGCCATTGTCATTCGCCTCACGCACGTCCACACCCGCCGCAACCAGCGCGTTCACAACCTCAACGTGCCCAAGAAGGGCCGCGTTGTGCATCGGCGTCTCGCCCTTGTTATCCGCCGCACCCACGTCCGCGCCCGCCGACACCAGCGCGTTCACCACCTCAACGTGCCCACCCCTAGCCGCCTCGTGCATCGCCGTCTTGCCATCAACAGCCGCCGTATCCACGTCCGCGTCCGCCGCTATCAGCGCGTCCACCAACTGAACGTACCCGCCCCAGGCCGCCTTGTGCATCGGCGTCTCGCCATCGGTAGCCGCTACACGCACGTCCGCGTTCGCCGCCACCAGCGCGTTCACAACCTCAACGTGCCCGCGCCAAGCCGCGTAGTGCATCACCGTCTCGCCATTGTCATCCGCCTCACGCACGTCCGCGCCTGCCGCCATCAGCGCGCTCACCACCTCAACGTGCCCGCCCCAGGCCGCCTTGTGCATCGGCGTCTCGCCATCGGTAGCCGCTACACGCACGTCCGCGTTCGCCGCCACCAGCGCGTTCACAACCTCAACGTGTCCGCCCGAGGCCGCGTTGTGCATCGCCGTCTCGCCATCGTCATCCACCGCACCCACGTCCGCGCCCGCCGCCACCAGCGCGTTCACAACCTCAACGTGGCCGCCCGAGGCAGCGTTGTGCATTGCCGTCTCGCCATTGTCATCCACCGCACCCACGTCCGCGCCCGCCGCCACCAGAGCGTTCACCACCTCAATGTACCCGCCACAGGCCGCATTGTGCATCGGCGTCTTGCCTTTGTCATCCGCCTCATGCACGTCTGCGCCCGCCGCCAGGAGCGCGTTCACGACCTCGATGTGCCCGTCATCAGCCGCGTTGTGCACCGGCGTCTTGCGAATGATATCCGCCGCACGCACGTCCTCGCCGGCCGCCACCAGCACGTTCACCACCTCAACGTGCCCGTCCCAGGCGGCGTTGTGCATCGGCGTCCCGCTATCGTTAGCCGCCACACGCATGTCGGCGCCCTCCGCAATGGGCGCGTTCACCGCCGCAACGTGGCCGCCCCTGGCCGTGTTTTGCATTGGCGTCTTGCCGTGAGCTACCAATGAACGGTCAGCGGAGCTTTGGCGTCGAGCCGAGCGACCGCAAGCTGACTGGGAAGGTCACCGCGACAAGAAGAGTTCGACGGGTCGAGCCAAACAAGCGCGATACGCCACAACGGCGTCGCAAAGGCTGCTTGCCGCAGACTCAGACAACGGCCGCACGTGCCGACATCTACAAACGCGGTAGAGAGAGCGCACGAAGATGGCAGGATGGGGACAACAGGGTGCTGCTGCTCGACAACTGGGTGCTGCTGCTCGATAAGTCGATAAATCATGAAAAGGGGAGGAACCACCGCGTGCGACGCACACTTGCAAGGCGGGAAGGCCAGCTGCATGGTGCGTGTCCAAAAAATGAGACATGCTCGTTCTCTGGAGAACTGACACCTCACTGCACGGGGCCATGCGGGGTGGGGAACAGGAAAATTCTCTACTGGCCTCCATGGAGAGAGCCTGTCCCGAGGCGTTCTTGGCTGACAGCTCGTTAGTACATGCCTGTGGGCCCTGTTGTGTGGACCTCTTAATAAATCACGATCTTGGAGCCAGTCTTTTTCAGGTTCTTCGGGTTTCAGGATTGCAACTCATTGACCTATGTGCTATTGTCGTTCCGCCAAAAAGTGGAGAGTCCAGGCCTGTCAAAGAGGCGCTTTTGTGCGTTTGATTGGCCCAAACGTCGATCCGCCTGTCTGGGACTGTCCAGCTTTTGGCGCAACGACCATAACAGAGGCTTCAAAGAGGGCTGTCCCAAATCGTTTTTTCCGTGTAGGGGGCTACAGGCCGGTCTTTTTCAGGTTTTTATTGGCAAGAAATCACCGTTCGCTTCTTGTACTGTATGTCAGGTCGAGCTGGCTCTAGTATCCTTGGAAATGATTGGCGAGCATGATTGTCATCTGTCAAACCAGCACGGCATGGTCATGCCTTGCATGAGTGAGGCCGCAGTTGGTCCGTTTCTGTGCGCGGTTGACATCACTGTGACGAGGCCCACCCCAGTCAGATGTTGTCAGCTGTCCCGAGAAGGCCACTTTACACGAGTGGACCGCTTCAGAAAGCCGATGGGCCGAGAAAAAAAACTGGTTCTGGGATGTCTCATTTTTGGGACACGCACCATACAGCCGTTCTCCCAAAAATCCCTCACTGCAACAGTTCCAAAAGTGTTCCAAATCGGCCTCCGTGGGGTCGTAGAGGCCGATTTGGAACTCTTTTGCAACAGTTGGAGTGTGGGATTTTTGGAGAACGGCTGTTTGCAGTCTTTCTCCAGTTCACCCTTTGTGCCGCATGACAGACTCTTAAGTAGCCCTAATTTTTTCGTGCAGAAGACGGAAGAATCGCCCTTCCCGGCTGTGAAAAGCTGCCTCGTTCTTATCCAGGGGTGGATAGAACCAGCGCTGATGGAAAATGGCGCGGAACTTCAATGTGGTGAGGCAGTAAGTATAGAGTGACTGTCAGAAAATGACATTTCTGATCAGAAATTGACAAACGGCAGATCCCCCTGGAAAGGGTCTCAGAGGCCGGTGATCGCTGTCTGGAGGCTGTAGAGGCAGGTCGGCGAGGAGTCGTACAAATGCCAGCGCCCAGATCGTTCAAGAGGACCTCAGAGGCTAAAACTCTGCAGTTGTCTAAATTTAGGCCATGTCATCAGCAAGAGCTCCAGGGGGTGGCTCTTCTCAGTCTTCTGTTCCAGCTGCGCAAGGACCCGTCAAAGAAAACGTTGTTTCTCCCCCCCCCAGAAGGTGCTGTGCGGCTCCCTGTTTTTTGGCTTTCTTTGATGGACTGCGACTCGGCCGGAAATGAAGACTGAAAAGAGCCGCCGCCTGGAGCTCTTGCTGATGACATGGTCTAGACAACTGCAGAGCTTTAGCCTCTGAGGTCCTCTTGAGCGATCTGGGCGCTGGCATTTGTACGACTCCTCGCCGACCGGCCTCTACAGTTTCCAGACAGCGATCACCGGCCTCTGAGACCCTTTCCAGGGGGATCTGCCGTTTGTCAATTTCTGATCAGAAATGTCATTTTCTGACAGTCACTCAATATAAATTACTTCTCGTCCCACGTGGCATGATTACAAATATTCTCAGAAAGCTCCGAAATTTTACTGATGCCTGCCTGGAGTACTACAAAACATTCTCCCTAAGGCATGGGGAGTTAGCCTCGACCCGCGCAAGCCGCCCACCAGCGCGAAGCAACGAACACCCACGCCCAAGTCGCAGCGGTCACGCAGACGGACGCGCCCCGCCGCCCTCCCGTACCTCCCTTCCCCCACCGCGCTCTCCGCTGGTCGCCACAGCAGCACTGCCCATCTCCCCTTGTCATCCAGCGCCCGTGGCGCGGTCGGCCACCGCGACAGCCCCGCGTTGCCAATGGGGGACTCCGACCCGGCCGATGTCCTCTGGTTTGGGGCGTTCGAGACGACCGCTTTCCTCACAGCCGTGCTCGTCGGGGCCTACTCCTTCATCCAGGTACGTGCTGACTGCTCGAGAGTCGGGGGTTCCTGTAGCAGAAGGTAGTGCTGCCAATCCCAGTTCCACTAGGTGACTTCTCGCATCACAACCAGTAATCGGGTCCCGGACTCGACTTTGTGCTTGCTCCTAGCCATATTATTTACATCGCGGTTAGAAAGCCTTCTCTCTACCCTTGTCCCTCTGTCCCTCTATTTTATTGGTTGTGCTCCTCATACTAGGACCCGACCGGCCGCCAAGACGCCGGAGACGTCTCGGAATTCCGAGTGTTCGTCATGTGGCGTCGCGGGATGGTGCTCGTTGCCTTGGACATTCTCGTCAAGATCGTCGTGTTGGCATGGCAGTGCGCCAAGCAGCGGCCCGCGGGGACCATCTGGTGGATGATGGCTCTGATGGCGGCCCCATGGGCCCCCTTCCTCGATAAGGTCGTCTTCGCCTCGCGAGCTACCGCGACCGTGCGCGGTATCATGCGCAGCCGAGTGGCCCGTAACGAGATGTCATGCATCATGCGTGAATACCTCAACACGGGTCACCAGAGCTTGACGACGACGGCGGTGGTGAAGCAGCTCCCCGGAGGCAGCGAGTACGGCGTCCCGGTCAATGTGTTCAAACGTGTCCTGCAGAAGACCCGCAACAAGCTGTCCCACGAGAAGGAGTACATGACGCGCTTAGAGGCGTTGGAGCTGGACGTGAAGAAGAAGCAAGCCGCCTGGGTTGTGTCCCGCCGAGCCATGCGCCACGGCCCGCACCCCGCGACGCGGTTGACACACAAGCGCAACCTGCGGTGGAGACGCTTGGACGTGTGGACGCGCTGTTGGACCACCATGAAGGGCAAGCTGGCCGCCGACCCATTCCCACCCGGCCACTTGTCACCCAACAACGATGTCGAGAACGTGTCGGTGCGGGACCTCAGAGAGCGGCGCCTCCAGCGCGCCTACGTCCTCGACCGCATCGACGACTGCCACGGCGGCGACACCCTTTCCCAGACGCGCGCGAAGCAATCGGTACCACCGGACCTGTGCCCGCAGTGCCAATTGGCCATGCGTGCCGCCATCGAGACGTTCCTCGAGTCGTCGGTCCGCGCGCACGTTGCGGTGTACGCGCGCGAGTGGTTGGACCAGACACGCATCGACGTGTCGGGCGGGCGCTTGGAGCTCATCGTCGACGCCATGTGGGAGGCCGCCTTTGTCGACCGCGCCGCTCTGCGCGTGGAGGATGGGGAACACGAGAAGGTGCGCGACGCCTCACGGCCCGTCGTCAGCCCGCTGGTGACCACCCGCAAGTTCCTCACCTTCCTGTTCCTCGTGGCCCGCAGCCTCCCGGGCTCGTGCCGGGCGTTGAGGCCCGTCGGCGAGCGCGTCAAGGAGCGCCTGCACTCGGAGCAGTGGTGGACCGAATACTGGGAGGTGGTGGTGGTCGGCCTCAGCCGCAGCCAAACCAGCGGCACCACGTTTGACGACTGGCTGGACGAGCTCAAGACCGAAGCGTTGCGCGAGATGTCGGTCACCGAGATGAAGGCGGTGGTGGAGCTCCTCCGCACCAAGTGCCAAGTGCGGCAGCGCACCGGCCGAGACGTCCACGGCAAGGAGCTGGCGTTTGGCTCGCTCTGCGACGCGGACGGGTGCAGCCTGCACACCCAGACGACGTTGGCAGTGTCCATCGCGTCTGAGGTCTAGGCGCGCTCGTCTGCGAGGAAAGGAAAAAAAAGGACAGTACGCCGACAGCGTGAGAGAAAAAAAAGGGAGCGCGTCGAGTTGGTTCCGTGCGCGCATGGCAAGACAGCAGAAACCAACCGCCGCCGCCGCCGCGCGCAAGGCCGTCGCCGTCGGTTGGCGGCCGCGGCCGCGGCCCCGCGTCGCCCCGGCGCCGTCGAGCGCCGTCCCGTCGTCTGCGGGGCAGCCAGGCGGGGCAGGCGGCAGGCACCCCGACCGCCGCCGGTGGGCCACCCCCCCCAACCACCCCCGCCGCCCGCCCGCCCGCCCGCCCGCCCGCCCGCCCGCCCGCACCGACGGCGGCGGGGCGGGGGCCGCCGCGCCGCCGCGGCGGCGGGCGTCCCCCCCCGCGCCCCCGCGGC
>Ga0209186_1001602_pt1 | contig 16563 bp, 18 predicted proteins | sample SidtaG_FD_187426 | JGI IMG/M metagenome (GOLD analysis project Ga0209186, IMG submission 187426) | Marine algal microbial communities from Sidmouth, United Kingdom - Sidmouth_Male2 metaG (SPAdes) (version 2) | ecosystem: Host-associated > Algae > Red algae > Unclassified | place: Sidmouth...
CGCCGGGGGGGCTGTCCTGGGAGATACTTCGTGTCGATTTGAAGGTCTCCCAATTGGCAGCCGGCGCGTTCGTTACATCGTTACGGGCCATGAATCCTATCCCGCTCGTCGAAAGCTGTGAATCCAAACCTGCACATCCTGCGCGAAAACTATCCCTATGGACCATACCCGGGAAGCGTGCACAGCAACGTGAGGCTCCCCAAAACGACGAGGGACATCCCGAATCTAGTTGATCGGATTTGCATAAGTACACCCATACTCAGGCGGCAGAAAATGGGCCCGCTTCCCCCATTCTCAGCACAATTTCGGAAGTCGAGGCTTTCCTCCACGTATTTTTCTTCTCTCTTGTTGGCTGATGCTGAATCCGCCGCCAAACGAAATCCTTGTGTCGTGGCAATGACTGAGTTGAGAGCTTTTGTGAAAAATCATGCACTTTCAAGCGAGGCAGAGCGGCCGAGCGATCTCCACTCGAAAGGTATCGTGTCTGCAACGGACCAGTCCAACGAGGACGGGAGCCCAAAGAACCCGCCACCTCAGGATGCGACCGTTTCGGGGCTCGAACGAGGGGCACTAAAAGACTGTGCCAACAGGGCGGGCGAACAGAAAACTGGTGTGAAAGTGCGGTGCTGTCCCAATTGGGTGTGTGCTGAGATGCGAGTGCGGGTCGCACCGTCAGCGCGGTGTGGAGGCGTCGTCATCGGCGGCTGACGGCTGCCACCGTCGTTGCGACCGTCTTCTTCGCGCGATCTGTCCGCACAGGCAGTGCTGGAAGACACGATGGACACGCGCAGTGCTTCGGCAGTTGCCGCGCACCTCGATGCTCTGCGTCATTGGCGGAAGCGTCTTTGCGGGTCCCGGGTACTCCAGCGGCGGCGGTATGTCGGATCTCTATCGGGATGCCTGGGTGTATTGGCTCTCTTGACTGCAGCAACTGGGAGTGGCGCAACTGCCCAAAGGCTTCTGCTGGCATGTATCAAAGCCGCCACGGGAAGCGTGACGTGGCCATGGAGACGGTTTGTGATGAGGATCTCTGGAACTACCATTTATTCGTGGGGTGTCCCGGATCGCACAAAGACAACATTTTTATGCATGTTTCTCCTCTTTATTTATAGGTTACTATGGGGGAGTGGCCGCCGCGTACCTGTTCACTCACCGTTAACGGCACGACCAGCACCCTGCTGTATTATCTTGTGGATGGAAAATATTCCCGGTTTGCATTTTTTGTGTCACCCTTTCCCAACCCCACCACCAAAGTCGAGTTGAATTTTAATCGTCCACAAGAAGCAGTTCGAAAAAACGTGGAACGCCTATAAAATTTGCTGACGGCGCGCTTCCACGTCTATTTGCACCCGAAGAATTACTCGACTGTCGCCCAAATGGTCACCGTGACGAAGGCTGTGGCCATCGTTCATAATATGGTGACCGAGCAGCAAAAAGACGGTTACATATCCGGCACCCGTGTGGGGGAAACCCTCTGCCAGAGGGTGGTACGGCCCCGGTACGAATCGGAGACGGGTTGCAAGCAACTACGAAGGATCCCCTAGAGGGATAGCGTGTGACGCCTCCCTCGGGCGGGCGTCCCGGGAGGCCGAGAGCCACGGACGAAACGACCCCCCAGCGGAGGCGCTGGGTGATGAGCACCCGATCGGACCCCATTCTGGGGCCTAACACCGCCAAGGGAGACACACGTCTCCTCGATCCGGGACATCTGGAGGGACCGGGAAGCATGCGGGAGCTTCCTCAATCAGAGGGGAAGCCGGACCGAGATCAGATCTCGGCCACGGACAAAATCTCACCGGAATCCTATCCGGGAAAATTGAAAAATGTTGGGTTAAGTACTGAGATACGGTTTTTTGGGTAAATCTCGAAATCTAAGAAGTCTCAGTGACTTTCCTACTTTTACCCCGGGACGGATGGGGATGCACTTCCAGTGGAGGAATGATCGAGGATGCTGGGCAGGGGCCATCAGAAGCCCGTACCTGAGACCGTGGCCCGGTGGATACCGGTCCCCCCATGGTGGCGTTTGGGGGTTGGGATTGTGCAAGTCTGGATTCTTGCTTCTGAGGGTATATGAGTGTTTATCTTGGGGTCATCCTGCGTCATCGATTAAATCAGCGTTGCGTTTGCGTTTCTTCCGTCGTTCTGATGCGCTACGCGCCCTGTGATCCAGGCGTTTGTGTCGTTTCTCCTTTGCTCCGCTCCGCATCCTGTGCTGGGCGTTCTGACGGGGCTATACCTCTTCGGCTTTGAGGACAGTATCCACTACAACCCGCATGGCCACCAGCGGTCAGACGTCCGGCGACGGCGGCGGAGAGGGGGGGGCTCTGGTTGGATTCTGTACCGCAGCGGCCGGCTGACAGCCGGCCGGCGGCGGCGGCGGGGAAGAGGGGCCTGGCGTTGGTTTCTGTGCCGCTGCCGCTGGCGGGCAGCGGGCCGGCGACCGTGGCGCGGGGCGGGGCGGGGGCTGGCGCTGGTTTCGGTGCCGCCGCTGGCGTACGGCCGGCTGCCCGCGGCGGCGGAGGGGGGGGGCGGGCTGGCGTTGGTTTCGTTTCCGCCAACGCCGGCGGAGGCGGGATTGGTGAGGACCGCTTCGGAGGCGGTCATGGACCCGCAGGCCGCGGTCAGACGGCCCGCGGCGGGAGCGTGGCGGCGGGGGGTGGGGGTTCTCACACAGTGGCCGCCGTCGCCGGACTTGTGACCGGCGGGAGCGGCTCGGTCGCACACGCACTTGGTGGCTGGGCTGTGGGGGACGAGGAAGTTTACGCGCCCGCTGCAGCCGGCGGCCGGGCGGCCGGCGGCGGCGGGCTTGCGGCGGTGGGTGGTTGTGCTCACCCCACCGCCGCCGCCTTCGTTAATGCGGTCGGCGTCGGGAGCGCGGCGGCGGGGGGTGGTGGTGTCCTTCCCACCGCCACCGCCGCCGGTCATGTGTCCGGTGGCGGTGGATCGGCGGCACCAGCACTTAGTGGCGGGACGGAGCGGGGAGGATCCGTCTTCCCGCCCGCCGTCGCCAGAAGACGGGCGGCCGGCGGTGACGGGCGTGCGCCGAGAGATGTGGGGTTTTCCACCCCCCTCGTCGACGCCGGTCAAGCAGCCGACGGTGGAGAGCTCTCGGCGGAGGCAGCCATTCTTGACCCCTTTGCCGACGCCGCTGGTCCTGCGGCCGACGTCGGCGGCGGCGCCGCGAGGACTGGAGGTGGTCGTTCCCCAGCCGCCGCCGGTGGTCATGTGGCCGGCAGCGGCGGCAGCACGTTGGGGGGTGCACTTGTTGGCACCTTCACCGCCAACGGGGGTCATGCAGCCGGCGGAGGCGGGCGTGCGGCGGGGTGTGCGTGTTTAAACCCCCCCGCCGCCGCCGCAGACAGTGCGGTCGGCCGCAGGGGCGGGTCGGCCGGCGGTGGGGGTCTTAGCGTTCTCGCCGCCGCCTCCTGGCATGTGGCCGGCAGCGGCGGGCGTGCGGCGGGGGCTGCGGAGTTTTTCTCCTCCGACGCCGCCACCGGTAGTGCGGCCGGCGGCGCGAGCAGAGCGGCGGGGGGTGGGAGTCTTCACACCCACGCCGCCGCCGCCAGAAATGCTTCCGGCGGCGCCGGGCGCACGGCGATGGGTGGAGGTTCTTACACCCTTGTCGCCACCGGCAGTAACTCCGCCCGCGGCGAGAGCGGTAAGACGGGGGTTCGGGATGTATACTTTCCCGCCGCCGATGCCGGAAATGCGGCCGGCGGCGGCAGAATGGAGGCAGGGGGTGTGGGCTTTTACGCCCCCGCCGCCGCTGGTGGTAACTCCGCCGGGGGCGCGATTGGGGCGGCGGGGGGTAGGGGTGTTGAGCCCCCCGCAGCCGCCGCCGGTAGGACGGCCGGTGGAGGGACCAGAGCTGCGCGAGATCGGGGTCTCCATCCCCCCGCCGCCGCCATCGGTCATACTGCCAACGTCGGCGGGCGTGCGGCGATGGGCGGAGGTTCTCACACCCCCGCCGCCACCGCCGGAAACGCCGCCGGCGACGAGAACGGGGATGCGGGGGGTGTGGGGTTTTTTGACCCCGCCGCCGCCGGTTGTGAGGCGGCCGGATGCGGGAGCAGGACGGCGGGGGGCGTGGGCTTCTACTCCGCGCCGCCAGTACTGCGGCCGGCGGCAGGAGCGGGGCGGCCGGGGGTGGAGGATTTCAACGCCCCACCGCCGCTGCCGGTAATTCTGCTGACGGCGGTGGGCGCGCGTCGGGGGGTGTGGAATTTTATACCCCTGCAGCCGCCGCCGGGAGTACGAGAGGCGGCGGGAAGGAGGCGGCGGGGGGTGGGGGTCTTCACACCTACACCGCCGCCGCCGGTAATGCTGCCGGGGGCGGCGGGCGCACAGCGATGGGTGGGGGCTTGTATTCCCCCGCCTCTGGAGGAGACAACTCCGGCGGCGGAGAGAGCAGGGCGGCCTGGGGCTTGGGTTGGCACCCCCCCACAGCCGCTGGTGACGCGGCCGTCCGCGGCGGCTCGGCCTCACCCGGAATGGGTGGCTGGGAGGCGGCGGCTGCTTGTGCGGCTAGCGTCCCGGCTGCTGGTGGCACTGGAGCCGCTGGCGGCGGCGGATCTGGCGGCGGCTTTGACGCTGCCGCAGATCCAAACATGCGAGAAGAAGTCGAGGGCTTCATGGGCCGGGGTCCCGCCCCTCCTGCCATTGCGCCCGTAGCATGGCCGCATGTGGGCAGTGCTGTTCAAGCGCTGGGCGCCTTTGCGGGAACAAGGAGCGGGGAGGAGTACTTTCAGCTGAGACATGATCTGGCCGAGAACATTTGGGGGCACAGAGTCTGTCTGTTGGAGCTGTATCTGTGACCGTAGACGAACAAACGTTCTCTTTTTCCCGCTCAGCGGATTTTTTTCCATAGTACTTGTGTATCGTCGTGCAGGATTGCCGGGACGCCTTACTCGAAATTCTTTCTGGCGCCGCCACGCGCGAGCAGTCGGCGCCGACGATTCGACGGCAGCGGTGTGCACACCATGCCCTGTCGACAAAGCAGGAACAGAGTAGTCGGTATGAACAAAATGCAGTGCTACAGATCTAGCGCCGCCGCTGCATTTTGAATAGAATCAGCGCGTACCAATCCAAAGAGACGCTCACTGTCGAACGCAAAGACAAAAGAAGTAAAGAAAAAAACCCCTGCCCAACGGGGAAAAAATAACCTCAATACACAATGACCACACTACAGGTACTCGCTGTTTCTGTGTTCTTCACTAGAGTCGCCCCCCTCAGCATATTTCTTGTTACCGGTCTTGTCCGCGCCTGTGGCAGGAGGGGAAAACACAGGCAGGATTTAAATGCCGTCGTTCCGATCGGCGAGTGTCTTGGACGCGGCGGCATGAGCCACCCCAGCCTTGGCCTGCTTGGTCGACAGCAACCGCCAGCCACGACTGGCTGCACTTGAGCCGGCGATCGCTGCCGCAGGTGAAGACATTGTAAGGGCAGTCGTGACGTCGGAACACGCCGGCGGCGCACGTTCAGAGCCACCGCCTCCGGCGTAGAGGCCGGCGCCACCGCCGCGCCGGCTGCCGGCTCCTGCGCCAACGGCACACGCGGCGTCGAGGTAGAAGTCAGCACGAGTGTGGAGGGTGTTGTGTCCGCGGCCCCCGGAACGTTTCCGCCAGCCGCCGACGGCCCACTGGAGGCGGCCAGCGAAGTGGAGGCAGTTAGGGTCGTCGTCGCGGGTGACACGGCCGGCGGGAGTGTAGAGACGGCAACTGTCTCCGCTAGTGAATATAAAGTACCTAGTAGGGACACTTCGTACCCGGGCTTCGCCATCAGCTTGCGAGCATGCGCATGAAGAAAGAGAAGCTACAGCTTTGGGGGTGTCCCGCATCTCGGCAGTGTTGAATAACGCAACGGTCTTGCGCTCGGCTGTGGCTTGCGCCAGCGCATGGAGGGCGTCGGTGATGGCCTTGAGCATGCGCGGCGCCCGGATGTCCTCTGACTTGTCGCGCTTGGAGGCCTTGGCGCCGCGCGGGCGCGACAGGAATCCACCCACGCTCGCGTCCTCGCCTTCGTTGTCGTCAGAGACGGTCTTGGGGCCGCCGGGTGTTGGGGCAGCCCCCTAAGCCCGCACTGGTAAGTCGGAGTTACCGCGGACTGCCTGGATAATTTCGGGAGTACTTATGCGGTGATCGGCTTGTTTGTCTGTGCCTTTGACATGCATTGCTGTATGAGGGTGATGTGATTACTTGTACTTGTTTCTCGAGGGGAGCTCATTTAGGAGCTGAGCTCGGGGAGATTCTTGTGGCCTCCTTGCGGGGCGTCGCGATTTGTGGGGTGGTGAGAGCATGAACCCTCCAAGGGAGGGAGCTCTGCCTCGGGAGGTGTGTCGTGGGCCCTGTCACTGCGTTGGCGGGGGTGTGCCTCCAGGACATTGAGAGTGGGGCACACGAGGGGGGTAGGAGGCTGCCTCACGCGCCTCAGACCGGTCACGAGTAAAGCAATGCATCCACCCGCTTACCCCCCGCTTCACTGGTTGTGGGCACAGTTGTCGCTGGTTGTCATCATCGTTATCTCCTACGGTCGCGAGGAGGACGACATAGCGCGGGTTGCGGTGCGTTCCGGTGTTGGTTGGGCGGGTACAGCCACTAGCGTCGACAGGGTGGTGCCGGGCGGTGCCACGGTTGTCAACACATCGTATTACGGCCTCTTTGGCGGGCCGCGGTTTGCACAGCTGGACGACGACTACAAAGTGTGCGCGGCGTGCCAACATGCGCAGCTCTAGAAGGAGAAGCTTGGGAAGGCGGTCGTGACGGACCGTCCTGCTTCTGGGTCGGACGACAAGAAGGCCGACCCGGTGGTCGCAGAGTGGGACGCCATGAATGAGGCGGCTCCTGCAACCATCCAGATGTCGGTCAAGCCCGTGAATCTTAACACGGTGACGTCGTTAGACACGGCCAAGGAGGCGTGGGACGCGCTCAAGGTCATGTTTGAGGTGCGCGATAACGCTCAGCTGTTTCGGCTCATGGACGAGCCGAGCAGCTTGAAGAAGGGCGACGACGAGAACACCATCAAGTTCTCGTCGTGCGCCAGGATGATCCGGGACGAGCTGGCCATGCTCGGGAACCCGGTGGACGACAACACGCTCGCGCTGCGTGTCTTGTCGGGGCTCCCGTCCGAGTACGGGATGCTCAGGAACGTCTTGGAGAACAAGGATGCAAGCTGGTCATGTCTGACGTGACAGCTAAGCTGCTTCAGGTCGAGTAGCGGAACATTGCTGGGGGCTCGTCGAAGCCAGCTGGTGGTGTCAAGGCGCAAGCCTTCACGGTGGCGGCGCCAAAGAAGCCTTTTTACAAGAAGTCGGTCGTGTGCCACTACTGTGACAGGAAGGGACACATGAAGCTTGAATGCTACAAGCTGAAGGCTGACGAGGCCAAGGGCAAGAAAAAGCCCTGTGGCGGCCGCCGTGACGGCGGCCATGGGGGCGGGCCCCAGGCGGGTGCCGCTCTGGCGTACACTGCTTCGGCTGGTAAACTTGGCTCCAGAAAGGCTCACGGGAGCACAAGCGGGTCGTCGACCTGGGTTCTTGACTCCGGAGCGACCATCCACATGGCCGCCGGGGACAAGGGCTTCACCGTCCAGGCGGCTAGGAGCGGGGCCAAGGTCACCTTGGCCAATGGCGACAAAGTCCCAATTAAGGGGCACGGTCACGTCTCTATGGACGTTGGCAAGGGGAGCACCAAGGCGCGCATGGTCTTGGCAGAGGCCATGCTGGTGCCGGACCTGACCAGCAACCTGCTGTCAGTACGGGCGGTTGACCGCAACAGAGGGGCCGTGGTGTTTGTCGGGGACGCCTGCTACATCCTCAGCGACGGGGAGGCCGTTCATGCGAGCGGAGTGCTCGACAAGGCGTCGGTCGTTGGAAAGGTCAACGACCGGGAGCAGTATGTGTTCAAGGTGACGCCGGTTAAGGCGTCGGCGAACGCGGCGTCCACGAGCATCGCAGGGGAAGCAGAGCTTTGGCATCGCCGGTTCAACCACTTGGGGATTGAGAACCTCAAGCGAGCGGCCAAGATGGTCGATGGGATGCCGTCGTCTGTGGCCGACGCTGCACGTGTGGTCGGCACTGTGTGTGTGTCGTGCGTAGATGGGAAGATGGTGCAGGCGCCGCATCTGCGGTCTTCCATCAAGACCACCAAGTGCGATTTGGTCCACACCGACGTGGGTGGACCTCTCACGGAGTCCCTGGGTGGCTCCATCTACTTCATCACGGCGCTGGAGGACAGCACTGGCTTCATCACGGCGACGCCCAGCAAGACAAAAGGGATGGCGTCGCAAGTGCTTAAGACGCGCATCAAGCAGCTCGAGACACTGACGGGTGTCCACGTCAAGCGCGTCCGTCACGACGGTGCCAAGGAGTACCTCACCAATGAACTGAAGGTATGGTACGAGGACAAAGGCATCCCGTCTGAGATGACGGCGCCGTACAAGGCGCAGCAGAACGGAAAGGCAGAGAGAGTCAACCGCACGCTGATGGAGCGCCTACGTGCTGCACTGCTTGATGCCGGGGCGGAAGAGGAGCTGTGGGCTGAGGCCCTGGATTCCTTCAGCCATGTCCTCAACCGGTCGCCCAAGGCGGGGCTGGACGTGATGCCGCTGGAAGCGCTGACGGGGCGACGCCCTAACGTGTCGGGCTTCCGCGTCTGGGGGAGCCGCGCTTGGGCGCTCAAGCCCAAGAAGCAGCAGCGCAAGCTGGAGCCGAGGACCGACGCGGGCCGCTTTGTCGGCTACACGGTTGGTGAAAAGCCCTACCGCATCCTCGAGGACGGGACAGACAAAGTCTTCGAGCGTCGCGACGTCCTGATGGAAGAGAAGTCGGCCAAGGCCGACTCTTCGGGCGACGGTTCAAGCGCTGGTACCCAGCTGACGATTACCGAGGACAGCGACAGCAACGGCGGCATGGACGAGTCAATGGACATGCTGGATGCCGAAAGAGATGGCGGGGAGAAAACTCTTCGCGTCGAAGACTCCGAGAGTGAAGATGACGGCGATCCTGACAGCCTCGCTGACGACAAAGACGACGAGGAACGTCAGGGTCCGAATGACTCGATGCTTCCGGTCGGCATCTCTCCCTCGGAAGTTTACAATGCTGCTCCGAGGCCTCGTCGCTCTACACGTAGGCCAGCCCCCAAGGTTACCTGGTGGGAGAAGGACCCCAAGGCGTACCTGGCCACCGGGTCCGAGTCGGCGGCCAAAGATGGCCGCGACGTGCCCAAGCCCCCTGCAAACGAGAAAGAGGCGCGCGCTCGCCCGGACTGGCCGCTGTGGAAGCAGGCCATCAAAGAAGAAGTGGCGGCGCACAAGAAGCTCGGCACGTGGTCCACGACCAAGGGCGGCAACAAGCAGCACAAGGCTATCAGGAAACGTTTCTTGTTCGACATTAAGCACGACGCGGAAGGACAGAAGTCGCGCTACAAGGCGCGGCTGGTGGCCGAAGGCTTCAACCAAGTTCCTGGGCGCGATTTCGACGAGACATGGGCGCCTGTACCCAACACGGCGACGTCACGTGCCCTGCTCGCCGTAGCAGCAGCGAACGGGTGGGAGGTCCACCACGTTGACGTCAAGACAGCCTTCCTCAATGCTAAGATTGACAAAGAGATGTACATCAAGCTCCCTGAAGATGTCGAGTCGGGGGAGCCTGCGGATGTGCGCCGGCTCAACCTGGCCCTGTATGGGGCGAAGCAAGCGGGGCGGCTGTGGGGCATCAAGGTCAACGACGAGCTCGAGCAGATGGGAGCTACGCGATCTGCGGTGGACCCGTGCCTTTACGAGTGGCACCACCCTGTGCACGCGCGCGTCTTCATCCTCGTGTACTTCGACGACTTGATTGTGGCGGGCGAGCGCTTTGCTGGCGTGAAGGCCATCAAGAGTGGTGTCGCGGCCATGTTCGAAGTGCGCGACATGGGGGAGGTCGAAGACTTTATTGGCATGAAGGTCATGCGCGATAAAAAGACCAAGAAACTCACGCTGAGTAACCCCGGCCACATCATGGCGCTGCTCCAGGCTTTCGGGATGGACACGTACACGCCCAACAAGAAGGAGATGGCGTCGGGCGTCAAGCTGAGCAAGACGGGGGAGAACCTTCTTCCCGACGGCAACCGGTACGCGGAGCTGGTCGGCCCTCTACTCTACTTGTCTACGACGACGAGGCCGGACATTGCCTTTGACGTGGGTGTGCTCTCGCGCTTCATGTCATGCCCTGAGCAAGACCATATGCGCGCGGCCAAGGGTGTGCTGCGTTACGTTCGCGGGCCTACTTTCCTTGGTGTGATGTATGGCGGCAAAGAAGCGCTACAAGGGTACGTTGCCGCAGACTGGGCGGGCGATATTGACGGCCGCCGCTCGACAACAGGCTTTTTCTTCACGCTCAACGGCGGGCCCATTTCGTCGGCGAGCAAGCGCCAGTCGACGGTGGCGACGTCGACGGACGTGGCCGAGTACGCGGCCGCCGCTATGTCGACCAAGGAGGCACTGTGGATACGTAAACTTCTGTGGGCGCTGGGCGGTGATGGCGGGGCCGTTCCGATGGGAGAGGACGACCAATCGTGCCTCGCGCTGCTCAACAACCCTGAGGTGACGGGGCGGACCAAGCACGTCGACGTCGCCTACCACATGGTTCGCGACTACCAGGCGCGCGGGGATGTGGCTTTCTACTTCCTCCCGAGCGCCGAAATGCCGGCGGACGGGCTCACCAAGCCGCTGCCGTCGCCGGCATTCAGGGCTTTCCGGGCTGCCGTCGGGGCTGCTGAAGACCTGGGCGCTGTTGCGCGGGGCGACGAGGTTGCCGACCCCCAATTGGGGGCGTGCTGAGACGCCATGGCGCCACTGGAGGCGGCCAGTGGCGCAGCCCGAGTTTTCGCGGCAGCGACCTCCGTCGACGTTGCTGCGGGCCGGAGTCGGCCGTGGACGGTTGCGGTACCATCCAATTGCGTAAAGCCGGCATTGGGGCGCGGTTGCGCGGGGCGCCGACTCGGGGGACGGCCGGTTGGGACCGTCCTGGGGCGCTGCGGCGCCACTGGGGACGTCCAGTGGTGCAACCGCGGGTTCGCGGTGGTCGGTTTTGTCGATTGTGGTGCAAGTCGATTTTGGCCGTACCAGTAGGCCCACTGGGTTTACGGGTCGAGCCGTTTTCGGCTAAGTCGATGAACCGGGTTTCCGACCACACTTTAACGGGCCGCCGACGAGCCGGATCGTCTCCGGTCAAGGCGGCACCTAGTGCGCTGTACTCCCCTCGACGTCTGCTTCACGTCGATGGTGATTTCTCATGCTTTGATGTTTTTGCGATGCGAAGTCGCTTTTGGCCGTACCAGTAGGCCTACTGGTTTTACGGGTCGAGCCGATTTCGGCTAAGTCGATGAACCGCGTTCCAACCACACTTTGACGGGCCGCCGATGCGCCAGATCGTCTCAGTTCGAGACGCGACCGAGTGCGCTGTTCTCACCTCGACGTCTGCTTCACGTCGATGGTGATTTTGGCGCTTTCGTCGGAGGTCGATTTTTCCAGTTGTACTACTGGCGGCTTGGGCGTTTTCTCGACTGCGGATTTTGGCGGGAGATGTCGCACTCGTCGGGACCGGCTGTGGCCGCGCTGGAACATCCATTGCGCGCACTGGGGCGCTAGCGGGAGTGTTAAGGCAGCCCACCAAGCCCGCACTGGTAAGTCGGAGTTACCGCAGACTGCCTGGCTAATTTCGAGAGTACTCATGCGGTGATCGGCTTGGTTGTCTGTGCCTTTGACATGCATTGCTGTATGAGGGTGATGTGATTACTTGTACTTGTTTCTCGAGGGGAGCTCATTTAGGAGCTGAGCTCGGGGAGATTCTCGTGGGCTCCTTGAGGGGCGTCGCGATTTGTGGGGTGGTGAGAGCATGTACTCTCCAAGGGAGGGAGCTCTGCCTCGAGAGGTGTGTCGTGGGCCCTGTCACTGCGTTGGCGGGGGTGTGCCTCCAGGACGTTGAGAGAGGGGCACACGAGGGGGGTAAGAGGCTGCTGGCCTCGCGCCTCAGACCGGTCTCGAGTAAAACAACGCATCCACCTACTTACCCCCCGCTTCACACTATCCGCCACCAAGCCTCTCCTGAGTCTGCAGTCGTAGGTCTCCAAAGTTTTTCTGCGGAAACACCGAAGGAATGCAGAACTTGCTGCCGTTGCCACGAATGGGCTCAATCGTTTCAGGTCTACCGGCCTTCCGGTTCACTAGACTCATTTCTTCCTTGTGCCAACCACAATTTCTGCACGGCGGGCATGTGCAGGCGAAGCAAATCACTACTCTGAAGAGCGACCATGTGAGAAATGCATCGCACCCCATCCCTACAACGCCCGATGACGTTTGAGGCTGTTCAGGTCGGATAGCGGCGGCTGTGGAAGCAAAAGAAGACATGTCAGGTTCGACGGGTAACAAGAAATCCTGCGTAGTATGATACAGAGATTTGTCAGGAGGGCTACAATAAGCTTTTGTCTTTGAGACTACTGCATTTGTATGCGGCGAGGAGTGGACGTGGCACTCCTGAGCCGATAGGCTGGCATTCTCTCGCTGTGCATTGACATTGCGTGGACGTACTCTGTGCGTGGACCACCGCCACAGGTGATGAAATTGGACACCAAGAGCTCCGCGGCGGAATCATGAAAAGGAGACCTGGGAACTTCGTTTTATATTTCTGCCGTTCTATTGTGCTTGTCTTCATACGGATGTCGCCCTTTCTTCGTTTTGTCTCAAAACGTTTTCTTTCTCTATGAGATTATCAGCGACCCCGTGGTTCCGTGCCTCTGCCCCCATACGGCAACAGCAGACACTGCCCAGCGCACCGCACCCGACATAAGCGACCGTGTCCCCGCGGCCGCCAGCAACGTATCAGCCCCGCCCAACACCAACCACAGTCACAACCGCGCCGCCAGCGTAGACCGACACGGTCACCACAGCTGCCACCCTCAGCTTCCCACACCACACCGCCGCAGACACGAATCAGGGTGGTGCCAACGCCACGAGAAACCAGGCAACCGCTGCTGCCAATAACGGCTCCTCCCTCACCACCGGCCCCAAGCACAGCTGAAATGGCACCGCAAGGATCGATACGGTCGCCAGCGCCGCGAGGAACAGCTCCTTGTACCCCACGAACACCAGAACAAAGCTGGTTCTGGCACCGCCTGGGGAACCCCGGCCTCGCCGCGTGCGGAGAGCACCGCATCACCGGTGGCGCCACCTCTAGGGGTTCCCAGGGCCTGCCCCAGACACCGCAAACGCAGGATACTTGATCGAGGACATCAATCAGGTGAAGGATCCCGATGATGCGATGAGTCAATCTTCAGGTACGAAAAAATAGGTAAGATAAGTGTTTCATTGTGGCCTCCCAAAGCGTCATTTGATGAGTCTGCACGTAAATACTGTCAAGTTGAAAGTGTAGCAGTTTTGCGGCGCTTAAGAAGATAGCTGACGCAGAGTGGTTGCAATCATCTTGCAGGGTACGTGGCCCAATGGAATCGTCAGGTTCCGCACAGACTGCTTACAGTTTAAGTCCACATGGCCGTACGGCCTGGGAACGCACTCTAGCCTCAGATAAAAAGTCAGAATAACCCAAAGTCTTGCGAGATTTCTTACATCTGTCCCCAGATCGCTCCTTGGATCTGCTCTTCCCTGAGGAATCTGGAGATAATCTTCGAATATCTCGATCCGGGATGCAGGCACGGTGCAAACCTGCAGCCAAAGCACTTTAGTGGCTTGCGAGCAGTCAAGCACAAGGTCTGAGACAATATCATTGTGGGGGGGCCTTCGCGTTTGCTAATCCACGATCGTATCTATTCTTCTTCGTGTACTCTGCATCCTAAACCTCTGCAACTGCCACTTCTTGGAGGTCAGCCATACCAACTTGGAATTGTGGTGGCAACAATAGCCAGAGATGCGGTAGCCAAGCCTGCGCATTTCAACAGTCCACGGCCCTACTCGGTGATGAATGAGGTTGCCTTGCTCATACAAAAAGAGCGTACCGCGAGATTGCCGGACCAAAACGGGCACCCCACGAGAGTGCATCATAGACTGGATGGTGCCCAAGAAGATGAAAGATGCGACAAGCTTGGATTCGGCACCGCGCTTGAACGCGGAGTTCATACACTGTGAAGCGGCGCACAGAGCAAATATCCGCTTCTAGTGGCGGAGAAGCAAACTTATTTCTATCCATTGGACAGTACTGCTAACCTCCAAAAAATGGCGGTTGCAGAAAGAAGAGAGGCAGCGCCGACGACAGGGCGTAGAAATGAAGTCGCATAGGCAGTTCGACAAGCCACGATCGAGCTTTTGGCAGAGAGTTGCCGCCAGCAGTCTTACAAGCCAATCACGGTGTCCTGCAGGAGTCACGCAGAGCCATTGCAACCCACAATGAGATTTCCTGAGAATTTTGGGCCGCTTGGTTGGGCCTGAAGAGGACATGGAGAGGGTTCTAGGCCAGACCTGTGATTTCTCATGAGATCAACAACCCTCTTAAGATTTCTTGAGATCCTGATGTGTGTTTCCAGTGCGCAGAGCTGCATGGGGAGACTCTGTAAGGAACTCAGATGATTCCTAGCCTTTCCATTGGTCCACGTACTCTGTTGAATGATTGCAACCACTCTGCAACCGCCATTTTTCGGAGGTCAGCAATACTGTTTCTCTCAGGTGGATGCCGAATACCACCGGATGTCGATGTCGGATTGGATCCAAATACAACGTGGCTGCACAAGGCGCGCGCCTTTTGGCGGCACTCGGCCCCCGCTTTCATAGAAGATCCCGGACACTACCGCACCAACCCCGCGGGTGCGGCTGACCCCTCAGCTACTTGATATACGCAGTGGTGACGGCAGCGGGCGCCACGGTACACTGCGCCGGCGCACCATCGGGCGCCGTTGCGTTTTCGCTGCGTGTCCGACCCTATTTTCTTTCTCCCTATCCTGCTGGCCGCTGATGACCGAAAATCGAGTGCGTTGGGCGCCGTTCTCTCTCCCCCCCCTCCTCCCTCTCTCTCCATAACCGGCTTGCGCACCGTGCATGGCTTCGACCCGTTCGTCTCCCTCCTGTGCTCCCGCATTTCTTTTGTGGGCTGACGCACCGCCACCTTCCTGACCCCCCTCCACATCTTTACTGCTCGAGCTGGTTCTGTTGTTTGCATCGCTGGTCCGTGCTGTTCTCTGGTGCCCCTTTGTGCCTCCCCGCCCCCCCCCGACGACAATCGTGGATGTTCTCACCTCCTTCGTTTCACAACCTCCTTACCTGCCTCTTCGGCTATTCGGCGTCATTTTCGGAGGTTTTTTTCACGACATGAAGAGGGCGGGGGGTGGGAAGAGGGGTGCACAAATCGTCAGAGGGCTGGGTATGGCATGATCTGTCACTTCTTTCTGTACCGTGCACGATGATATGTGCTGCTGCGACGCGCCGTTCCGTTAGCGTCGGCGCCGGGCGTGCGGTCCACAGCCGCGCTGTCTTTGAATCATCAATTTCCCATCATCACCAGCAAACATACTCCCTTGCACCGTCCATATGGTCGTTCGCGTGTTGGTCCCCTCTGATCGGCGGCTGGATTCTGTTTGGAGGGCGCAGACACCGTCGCTTGCCGGCGATGCGCACGGCGCCAGTTCGCCCAGCGGTCTGATCAGCAACAATGTCGGTGCACTCGATGACGGCCCTCCACGATCGAGAAAATGTAGTCGAGAGTCACCCCTTCCTACGCACTCTGAGGGCCTACAAAATTGGATCAAAACCCAATCTCCTGCTTCGCCACTGTTATTTCTGCACGATGACGAATCGAGACCATTTCGCTGTCGTAGACCATGTGTCATAACGGGAGCTCTATGCGCCACCTTAACTGGGTGTGCTCGTCTCTCGTCAGGTTCGCAATGCACTCAGTCACGCCTTTAAGTACGTTCAGCAAAAAGAACAGCTAAAGTATCTCCCATCTAGAGAGTACGATGCGATGGGCTGACAAGACCCTTGAGGTCCCTTCAAGGAGGGTATGAAACTATGAAACCCAGTGAATAGAATTTTGAATTGTTTCGCCTGATACCGGTGGAAAACTCTCAGATTCAACACAATCTGCTTCGCAGAAATCAAGAAACCAAACAACGTGTGTGCATGGTACCCGAGCCGAGCAACACGGACGGAAATCGCCGACAATGCCGAATCAGCGAGCAGCGAAGCAGCAATCGGGGCCGGCGACGATGCGATCGGTGTCGACTTCGCGCGATTCATTTTTTTTGGGCTCCGCCCTCGCCTCCATTGCACCCTTGTCTTTGATTTGCATGCTTTCGATTTCGCCCGACGCCCAGAATCGCCCTTTACCGTCTGCCATTAAAACCACCACCCCGACGCTCACGAGCGCCGGGAGAAGGGCCAATGTTCTCACGCATTGTACATGGTAGCATCGGTTCGACCCGAAAGCTGAAGATTCCCTCGCCGTCGCAGTCCCAGCACCCCGCCGCTGATTCACTACGCCACAGCCGCCACTGGCGCTGACACTGTCTTTCTACATGGCGATCTGACCTGCCCCGTCGCGCGCCGACCCTCCCTGATCCGCCCCGTCCGGCCCCCCCCCCCCCC
>Ga0209186_1001605_pt1 | contig 16548 bp, 10 predicted proteins | sample SidtaG_FD_187426 | JGI IMG/M metagenome (GOLD analysis project Ga0209186, IMG submission 187426) | Marine algal microbial communities from Sidmouth, United Kingdom - Sidmouth_Male2 metaG (SPAdes) (version 2) | ecosystem: Host-associated > Algae > Red algae > Unclassified | place: Sidmouth...
ATTTGTTATTTGTTATTTGTTATTTGGAATTTGGTACTTGGAATTTGGTACTTGGAATTTGGAATTTATGAGCGATGTATGGCAAGATGGATATACGCTACACACCTTTATGTGTGATGCGGAGTGTAAGGCGCGATTGACAGCAATTTGTCATTGTATGCAAGAATCGGCGGGTCGTCATGCGGCACAATTTCGACTGGGCTACGAAGGTATGCAAGCCAACAACCAAGCGTGGGTGCTCAATCGTATGCGGGTACAAATAGACGATTATCCTGATTGGAAAAGCAAGTTGTATGTCGAAACTTGGGTGCAGATGATGCGCGGACCTTTTTCTCAACGTTATTTTTTATTGAAAAATGAAAACGAGGAAACGATTGGTTCGGCAAACACCTTTTGGGTGGTCATAGATGCCACGACCCACAAACCGCAACGCCTCAAAAGCCAAACCGAAATTCCGGTTATAGACCGTGTGCCATCATGCGGCACAGCAGAAAAAATTGTATTGCCTGATGATTTGCAATTGCTTGAAAGTCATCGGGTTAGACAGAGTGACCTCGACCTGCTTCATCATGTCAATAACGTCAAATACCTTGAATGGATACTTGATGCCCAAACGAATATCAAAGCAACTCACCCTCACCAAATCGACCTTAACTTTGTGGGCGAAGCCCGACTGAATGATAAGGTAGAGATATACTCAAAAGAGTCTGACGACCAGCAATTTTATCAAATAAAAAGTGGAGAAAAAGAAATATGCAGAGCCATCATTAAATAGCCACAAAAAAACATCTGCAAGATTCAAATAAAAGTCTTATTTTTGAGATTTAACAATTTTGAATTTTGAATGAATCAATTTTGAATGTTTCTAATTCATTGTGGTTTTATTATTCAAAATTAATTATCGCATTATCACATTATCACATTATCGCATTATCGCATTATCGCATTATCGCATTATCGCATTATCATGGACGTACACCCGTCTTTTTTTCAAGTCATGGAATTGCATCGCCACCGTTATCCGGGCGCAGCGAAGGAGTACGCGATTTTGTATGAATTATTATACAAAATAGAAGCACCGAATCGTTTGGCAATTCCCAATGAACTGACTGAAAAATTGAAGGTAGAAACAGGCATTAATATTTCCCTCAGAGCAGCGGGTTTTTTGTTGTATTTCTATTCAGGAAAAGACAAAACGACGCCTTTTGCTCAAATAGATTTATCCAAATCTACCTTGCCGGCAAGCCTTTTAAATAGCTCATTACCAGCTACTAAGACAAATGAAATTTTTGATACTACACGTCAATTTATAGAAGACAATCGCGGCAAATCTACTATTTTAAATGACTGGATCCGACAGTACTTTAAAGGAAAAACCCAAGCCGGAATTTTGTATTTGATGGAAGGGATGGAAATAGGAGAGGAGCGCAGCATTAGGATAGATGGCGGCAATGATTTGTCAGAAAAAGTAGAACAAATATTCGATTACTTATTTCACGCAGAAGCGGTTGTCTATAAGATGTCTATTTTGCTGAATAATGGCGCGACAATGGACATCAGCCCGGAAGAAAAGCTCTTTAGTCGGGCAGTGGATGATGCAGCATATCAGGCGGTTTCTTTGGATGATTTTATTGAATTATTGAATACGAATTATGAAAAATTATTACGCATAAGAGACAAAGAAAAAGGACACAAATACAAAGGGTATAGCATCAATATTTACATTCTGGAAGGCAGTAAAGTAAGCCACTCGACAGCAAATTTACTGCATAGAATGAGACGCTTACGCGATACAAAAAACGCATTGCAACGCTTATTATTACTTGGAGTTATTGATGATTTCTATGAAGAAAATAATAAATTTATTGTTAGTTTTACGAAAAAAGAAAAAAACGAATATGAAGAAGCCTTGCGTGCTTATATTGCGCGTTTTGAGACAAGCGAGGGCTTAAAAATATGGATGCGAAAAGCCTACGAAACACCCATTATTGAAGAAGAACATCCTTCATTGATTGTAGAAGAAACACAAGAAACGCGACTGACCAGTCGGGCATCTGTCATGGATTATTTGCGGGTATTATTGAGGTTTGAATACGCGCAACTTGTGCCACAACGGGCAAATATCGCACGCCGACTAACAGAAGGTTATCACACAACGGCAGAGTTGGTGATGGACAATTCTCCTACATTCTTTTACGATAAAAAGTACGCACATTCTGCACATACACCCAATCTGCAAGAAGATACAGCCCAAGGAAGTTTGATAGAATTAGAAACAGTTTGGAAATATATGGATGTCGTAGGAATGGATAATTTATCTCCTACTTTACTGAACATCAGACAATTAAAAACTTCATCTGAACTAATGCTCGAACAATATCCCAATCATCCGACATTTAGATTGCTTCGGGCATTTTGTCTCTTTTATTTAGAGACGAAAGTTGAGGACGATACCTTAATTGTAGCAGACAAGACCCAATTGAAATCGGGTGCAGATGATTTTATAGAAGGTTTTTATCAATTCAAAAATTTGTATAGTATGAACGCGAAAGACTTGGAGGCGGCGGTTAATCAATTTCAAGAAAAAACAATACGATACAAAAGTGAGTTGAAAAATATTATGAATCAAGCCACCGAACTCCTATATTTGGAACTTCGTAATCGTTGGTTACGACAATTTAAAGAAAAGCTATATGGTTGACGGTTGACGGTAGATGGTTGACGGCAAATGGTGATAGTTCGCCATTCACTGTCTGCCGTCCACCGTCCACCGTCTGCCGTCCACCATCTTATGAGTGATATTTTTCAATCAGAATTAAATACGGCATTGGAGGAATTGCAACAACACCTTCAAGACTTGGGCGCAGCAAAATCGCAAATTGCTCAAGCGAAAAACGCGGCAACTGGTGTGGTATCAGGTATGACCGATTTGAGCGGCAATTATAAAGCGCATTTAGAGGAATTGACGACCAAAATTGAGTCATATTTGAAGGATTCGGCAGTACGTTCAAAGGATTTTTATAATGAATCAGCAACGCGTGTCAAACAACTTCAAGAGAACTACGAACGCAAGAGTCAGTTGATGTTGGGGAATTTGCAATCCGCTCAAAGTCAGGCAAGTAAAGTGTATTTTGATAGAAGCAATGAGCAATTACTCAATTTCCTTAACTCCACAAACGAATCCATCGAAGCCGCCGTCACGGAAATGAACAAACAAATCGGACTCATCAATGACATGCACAATCGCCAAAACGGGCAAGTCAAAGAATACATGGTGCGATTCGAGCGACTCATGCGGGCAGTACACGAAATGGAAGGGCGCGTCAGCACGATAAATTTTCCGGCACTTTTTGATGATTTAGATAAAACGGTACATGCCGCAGACCGCAATAATCGCCAAATGTTGACCGAAATTACTGACCTGAAAAAATATTTGCGACAAGAATTGGCAACGCATACAAAAACGCTTGAATCAAAAATTCAAACTCAAAATTCGAGTCTTCAAACGATGCGGTGGTTGGTGATAGCGATGTTTGTGGCGATGATTATTATGTTGTATTTTAATTTGAGGTGAAAATATAGCGTTTCAATCGCGTAGAGAAAATTCATGAATTTTCTCTACGCGATTGTATAAGTTACTTCATGAAATTATAGAAATACACATCAGGATAACTCTCATAAAAACCCTCTAAAACAACTTTACCTTTAATACCATCCAAAATCCTCATAAACCCATCCAACTCCTTCACCCGCACATCATTAATTTTGGTGACGATAAAATCCGGCTGCATATTCGTATAGTCGATAGTACTACCGCGAATGATGCTCGTGACACGCACACCGTCCATACCAAGTGTACGAATTTCTTCTTTATTCAAATCGCGTAAATCGAAACCCAATTGGGCGGTCAATACGAGATTATCTTTCGACATCAATGTGGGATTATTATTGCGATTGCGGAGTGTGACGCCTGTAGAAGCCCGTTTGCCATCGCGAATATACTCAACATCTACGCGGTCGCCGGGGCGAAACTGTGCAACTTGCTCCTGCAATTCGGGCGTACTTTTGACCGAATTGCCATTGACGGAAGTAATAACATCACCGATACGCAAGCCTGCATTTTCGGCAGCACTGCCCGGATTGACGCGCGAAAGATACACCCCATCAAGTGATTTGAGGCGAAGCGAACTCGCGATTTCATCCGAAATATCTTGAATATTTACACCCAAAAATCCACGTTGTACCGTTCCAAATTCGCGGAGGTCGTTGACTACTTTTTTGACAAGATTAGAGGGTACAGCAAAAGAATAACCTTCGTAACGTCCTGAACGCGTGATGATTGCAGTATTGATGCCGATAAGGTCGCCATTCGTATCAACGAGTGCGCCACCGCTATTGCCCGGATTGACCGCCGCATCTGTTTGTATAAATGATTCGATAGAATATTGGTCGTCAAGAATATTAATATTTCGTGCTTTCGCGCTGATAATACCTGCCGTAACCGTAGAATTAAGATTGAAAGGATTGCCCACAGCAAGTACCCATTCGCCGATTTCTGCACCATCCGAATCCGCAAAATTCAAGTGAGCCATATTAGTATCTTCCACCTTAATCAAGGCTAAATCCGTTGAAGGGTCATTGCCAATGACTTTGGCTTCGAGGCTGCGCTGACCATCTAAAGTGACTTCCAATACATTTCCATCCTCAATCACATGATTATTTGTAACAATATACCCATCAGGAGAGATGACAACCCCCGAACCCGAAGAAACCTCATTGGAAGTACGTCCCCAAAAATCATCAAAAAACTGTCCGTTGGTACGACGCCCCTGCAAAGCACGGATGTGTACGACTGCGGGAGTCGCCTTTGATGCGCCTTTGATAAAACTCGTAGGTGCGGTACTGATTTTGCTTAGATTTTTTGGTGCGCTTGTGTTGGCAGATGCCGCAAGATTGGCATATTGTGGAGTAGGAGAGGAGGGGGCTTGCTCACGTACAATGATACGTTCGGGTTCGTCATTATCCATACGTTCGTGGATAAACACAGTAGCCAAAGAACTCAAAACAGCAACGACAACTAACAACAACAAATTTTTCATACACTTAATTAATGAGTGAATTTTGAGTGAGTGAATGAGTGAATATTTTAATACAATAATAAGAAATGTGTGAATCACATTTCATCTACTCATTTTCTCATTTTCCCCAAAATAAAAATAAAAACGCGAAATAGCTTGTTTTGTTATTAAAAATAGGCTGATTTAACGTTTTTGTAAGTATAAATTTAGATTTAGATGTAAATTTAGAATGATATTTTGAAGAAGCCAAAATCGAACCAATTTTTAAGAATATTTTAAGTTCAATAAACTCTCCTGATAGTTATCGGGCTAAACTTAATTCCTTATCTTTGCGTTCTTTAATTTTAATCTAATCAAAACATGTGAATAAATATGTATTTTGAGTCATTCAAAATTCAACATTCGTTCATTCAAAATTACTCATGAAGTATAAAAAATATTATCTCATCGTTTTGGTAGTCATTTTGATAGACCAAATCTCGAAGCTATTGGTCTATCAACACATGGATATGGGCTATGCGGGCGAGATTAATATTTTGGGCTTTGATTGGGCGCGATTGCATTATACTTTAAATCCGGGTATGGCATTCGGTTTGCGAATTATTCCCAAATTAGCCTTGACCTTGTTTCGGATTGCGGCGATTACAGTATTGACGTATTTTTTTATTTTACAAATAAAAAACAAGGCACATGTAGGCTTCCTTTTTTGTTTGGCGATGATACTTGGTGGAGCGGTTGGCAATGCGATAGATAGTGTATTTTATGGGGTATTTCTGGAAGGCAATATGCTTGAAGGTTCGCCCACTCCCTGGCTGCACGGACAGGTAATTGACATGTTGTACTTCCCGATGTTTGAGGGGCGTTTCCCGGAATGGCTGCCACGTATCGGGGGCAATCGTTTTTTGTTTTTCAGTGCTATTTTTAATGTAGCAGATTCAGCAATTTTCATAGGCGCAGTGTCTTTACTGGTATTTAGCCGACGATTTTTCCCTGAAACAGAGGAAAAGACGGTGGAGGGTGGACGACAGACGGACGCTTCGATTGACGGAGAAGAAACGAATAAGGATGAGCAAGCAATGACAGAAGGGGAAGAAGCGGCAGAAAGGGAGGAAGCAATCATTGAAGAACAAAATACGAGAAACATCAAATTTACAGAAAACGGAGAACAGAGTACGAAGAACGAAGAACACATTTAACTCTAATTAATCATTAATCATTAACCATTAATCATTGATAATAAAGTATTTAGATTTCTTAGGCAGTTTCCCAACGTATCGCAAATGCCCGGACGATACGCGCCCGGAGTATGCCTTCATCGGACGCTCAAATGTGGGCAAATCCTCGCTCGTCAATATGCTCTGCGGACACAAAAAAGCCGCTAAAGTATCCGGCACGCCCGGCAAAACGCAGTTTATCAATCTTTTTTTGATAAATAACGAATGGTTGCTCTCCGACTTGCCCGGCTACGGCTATGCGCGTGTATCCAAGACCAAACGCCGCCAATTCCAGCAGATGATACGCGACTATCTGAACTTCCGTGACGGGCTTGCCTGTGTATTTGTTTTGATTGATATCCGCCATAGACCGCAGGAAGTTGATATTGAATTTGTAAATCAACTCGGCAAAATGCGCGTGCCGTTTGTATTGGTATTTACAAAAGCAGATAAAAACAAAAAAAATCCTGACCTCAATAACGAAAATGTAGAAGCCTTCAAAACTGCCATGCTCGAAACATGGGAAGAAATGCCGCAGTATTTTGTCACCTCTTCCGAATCAGGTTTGGGACGGGAAGAACTGCTGGATTTTATTACGAAGATTAATGAAGGATGGGATGGGCAGGAGTGAACAACTCGAAAATTCCAAAAAATCAAATTCCAAATTCCAAGGTTCTCATTTTTTGGAATTTGTCACACTATTCATTCCAATCGCCGCTATTTGCCGAGCAGTCTGTTGTGCTACAATCATAATTTGCGGTAGCCGTAAAATCACAATCGGTATTGCAGCAGCTTGTGGGATAATTAAGCGTTACATTATAATTAATCGAACCCGAGCCGGAAGTGACGGGAAAGGTGGGTTCTCCATTTTGTGTAACCGTTATCAATGAACTGCAATCTTGAGCAATTTCCCAAGTTGGTCCGTCGCAAGCTCCATCAGTGAATGTTACTAAGTCACTAACAGTTAGTTGAGACGGGTCAGGATAGACCGTCAGACTAAGAAGACCACCATTGATTTGAAGGTCTGAATCTCCTGTACAGCTTACATTCAAATAGAGCAAAACATTTTCGGTATCACACCCCGCCACGTCCAAAGGCACAAACGCTGTACTAGTGATGGGAGTACCCTCGGGCAAAAAGCCATTGATACTCCATCGATAAGTTGCCGCCGCGTTCTCATCCAAAGTCAATCCGCCTTCTGCGTAATTGGTCGGTAATGTGTACGGAGAGCCTGCACAGACCTCATCCATTTGAAAATAAAAAGTGGAAGCCTCGGTAGCACAAACGACACCTTCACAAAATGACTGACAAGAATTATAAGTCAATGTACCATCTTGCCAATCAGCATAACACGATATTTTATCAGTAGCCCACGCGCTTTGGTCGGCTGCTACCACTTGCATACGCGCCACCTGATTTGCGGAGAAATTGCTCATACAAACATCATTGACATAATCCATAAAATTACTCGAAAAATCAGAACCCGCAGTTGTCGTACAAGAAGTCGTATTATAATTTGGGCAGCCGTAATTAGGTTGACTTTGCGAAGGTGTGTCTGCAAAGTTATCATTCCACGGATGCTGCAAGCCAAAATAATGTCCAACTTCATGCGTAGCCGTAGCACCTCTTGTAAAAGGTCCGAAATTGTCCAAAGTTCCACCTGAGCTGCACGGTCCGCCAACACCACCAAAAGCACCTGCTAATATATAAACCCCATTTCCGGATGGGTTAACAGCACCGTTGAGTGGCGCACTACCCAATATACTGCCGCCTTGTTGATTACTCACAAAAATATTCAGAAAACCATCCCAGTTATTTTGGGTATCCGTATTTTGTCCCGTCCAGCTATAATCGCCCACTGTAATTGCATAACCGCCGATATTATCCTCGCTCATAGGAAGATTTTGGTCGCCCAAACAAAATTGAATACAAGCACCGTCTTCGGGCATCAAATCTCCTATCGGTACATCAAAGTATTCAGGACAAGCTTCAGCAAAATTACACAGAATACCTGCATTGACATTACACATGCTAAAATCCAGATTTAATTGCGCTACTTGTTGTAAAGCTTTGTTAATCAAGCACGAAGAATCGGCTGCCGTCACCGGACTATTATAGTGAACTGCTACAGGAACAATGAGTGGCGTGGCACAAGGCATAAGCGATTTTTGTGCTACTTGTTGGTCAAAAATAGACTTTTGCTGTAGAAATTCTTGGGCAAAATCCGGGTCTTGCATCTTCTCTTCCATATAGGCATCCGTGCCACAGCGTTCTGTTTCAATCGTAATCTGTGCAAAGGTACTTCCGCAATACAATAGGATTATTGATAAGGATGTGATAAGTAATTTCATAAATCGTGTGATTATTTGCCAAAAATCGCCAATTACAAATATAACCTCATATTCTCAAAATAGGCATGAAATCGTTTTTTATTTCGGGGAAAAAGAAAGCCCATGTACACATTGTGTACATGGGCGATTTTATTATAAAAACAAATTATCGTTTAAGAATTTTATCTAAATTTATTTAAACTTAAACTTCATCTTAAACTTAAACTCGTCTAGTACACCATCAATTTGTGCAATTCTACATCTACGCCATTATCCAATTTTAAGACATAAACACCTGCTGCATAAGCAGACAAATCAATGGTGTGTGATGTGCCGTTAAATTGCTCTGCTTGCATCATTTTTCCTTGCAAATCAAATATTTGAAGTGCCATATTTTGAGCTACATCAGTATTTTGCAATAAGAAAATGCCATTACTTGGATTTGGTGAAATCGTAAATACTGCATCTTCGGGAGCAATGATACCTACCTCACAATCTACCAGTACGTCGTCTATCACCTGATTTCCGCAAGCATCCGTTACCGTAAGGGTATAAGTAACCTGAGTGTTCACGGTAAGGTTCGGATTAGCTACATCGGTAGCACTCAAGTCGCCGTTGGGGTCGTCCCAAGCGTAAGTGTCGCCAGATGTATCGCGATAGATAATATTCATGAGTATCTGATTATCAAAACTAAGAGTCGGGGTGAGCATCGTCATCGGTGCTGGAGGAGTCAGGCCGCAACCGACTGAAGACAGATAAGTTGGTTGTGGAAACGTAGCCACATTATCCGGTATTATTGAAGCAGGATCGAAACGATGTATTGTACCTCCCGGGTGTGAGAGTTCTACCACAAGAATTTCAGAGGCATCTACCGTAGCTTTAACGGGTGCTCTGAAAAAATCGTAATCCGGAATATCCGGCACCATCATGGATACGCTTGCAATTTCGGTAAGCACTGCAACACTCAAGTCGGTAACATCGGCGGTATGTAATTTGAAATCAACGGGTTGCAGACCACCGGACTCGGCTGCTGCTTCTGCAAAAAGTAAGAAATCTACTCCCTCAATTTGTACCGGTCCGGAGAGTCCGAAATCATCATCAAGTTCGAAGGCTCTAAAATATTTGTTATCAGAAAAGAACCCACCGGCACGACAAGCAATATTACCTGAAAGAGTACCAAGACCTGTATCCGTATTCAATTGACTTAATACGCCTAAGCCTGCACCACCAATTTCGGTAGTGTCACCGCAGGTGATTTCTACGTCTGCTCCCGCAGGTTCGCTGTTTGCTGCTGTGGCAGTCAACGTAAATGTCTCTACCGCAGGCGGATTACCACAACCATCATAAACGGTCACAGTGTAGTCACCTGCAGCAAGACCACTGAGGAATGCTGTTGTATCGCCTGTACTCCATACCATAGTAAATGGCGGTGTACCGGAGGATACTCCTAAACTAATTTGACCATCGCTGCCACTGTTATTGCTTTCGATAGAATCGTCACCACAATCGGTAGGGTGTACAACAGCGTTGTCCGAAATCGTCGTTACAATTTGAGAAGGTGCCGGACCATCAGGTACACTAACGGTTTCCATCGTTGAGACACCACAAGCATCTGTTACAGTAAAAGTATAATCACCGGCAGCTAAATCGGAAATACTCAAGCCTTCATCGCCAGTACTCCATGCAAAGGTATATGGTGGAGGACCTGTGACAACGGCAACCGCACTACCGTCAGCACCACCCATACAAATAGGAGCCGTAGCTGTGATAGATTCAATAGTAGCTGCATCGCCCGTAGGTGTTATTTCTTCTAAAGACAAATCAACAAATCCGTTAGGAACGCTGACGTCGGGGTCGTCATTATCCCATCCATCCAAAAGGATGTAATATGACTGCCCTCCGGTAAGACACTCAAGTGTCATTTCAGATGATAGTCCGGTTGTTGATCCATCGTCTAGTACACCGCAATCTTCAATATCATCCGTTCCCCAGATGAACGTAAAGGTCGAAAAGTCACTACAGTCACCGACTTCGTAAACTGCAATTTGGGTATCAAAATTACTCAAGCATCCACTGATGGTAACGCTACCTGCTGTCGGTGCATCAAATTTGAACCAAATTGAATTATCTATGGTACTGCCATCATCTCCGGCAGGATCACACCAACCTCCGGGCGCACAACCCGCTATGATAGGAGGGGCAATATCAGCTTCATCGGCTTGTACTGTGGCTCCTGCATTATCAATGACACCGGAACTACCACCACCGGTCAAATCAATGGCATCACAAACGTTGTCATTTGCAGGCTGTGCAATAGCAATAATGCTGAATAGCATAGCGACGATGCAAGAAAGAAGTTTTGTAGTCGAAATTAATTTCATAGTATTTGTTTTAAGTAAAAAATAGAAAACCAGATGATGTTTCAGGATGAATACGATACCGAAAGGCAATGCCTGTTCTCTGCCTGGGAAGCAACGTATATCTCATTCCTTATTTTTCATCCGAATTTTCTTTAAAAAAGTTAAAAAGTAAAATGTATAAATTTCAGAGTAAAGTTTCAAAATCACAGTAATATAGATTATGTTAAAAAATTTTGTATTGAGAAAATGAGTATTAAATTAATGACTGATAGACCGTGGACACATTACTGCGTAAGGTCAGTTAATAATTAATGAATTAAAATATTCAAAATTCACTCATTCAAAATTCAAAATTAAGCTTAATTTAAAATGTGATTTATTTTGGGCGAATAAATTTAGGAATAATTTGCAATTATTCGGGTAGAAAATGTGAATCTTTGACTTGAAAAAGACATTTGAGGAAATGTAAAATATTAAATGTAAAATGTAAAATGTAATTTTTTTAATTATGTATGATTATAATTTCATTTATTTTTTTTATTTAAAAAGTTGAAAATGAATGATTTGCAAATAAAAATATTTTGTTTTACACGATGCAACTTTTACATTTTACATTTATTATTTTAGATTTTACATTTTCTCTAATAAGAATAAAATTTTGGAAATTTATTAGGCTCAACTTCATTCATCAGCTCATATATCTCTTCAAATACATGATCTGCCTGTGGTTTTGAAAAATAATCACCATCCGAACCGTAAGCACTTCGGTGGGCAGCTGCGGTGATTGTTTTGGGTTTGGAATCCAAGTGTTCGTATCCTTCCTGATGTTCCAAAATTTGCTGCAAAATGAATGCAGACGCACCACCCGGCACATCCTCATCCAATATTACGAGTCGATTCGTCTTTTTCAAAGACTGCGCAATCATATGGCGAATATCAAAAGGCAATAAGGTCTGTACATCAACCAATTCGACAGATATACCGAATGTTTCGAGTGACTTGATAGCTTCCTGCGCTACACGTACACATGAGCCGTAGGTGACGAGTGTAAGGTCTGTTCCCTCGTGCAAAATTTCGGGTATGCCGAGTGGTACAGTAAATTCGCCGATATTGTCGGGCAGGGTTTCTTTCAGGCGGTAAGCATTGAGACATTCTATTACGATAGCCGGGTCATCTTGCTGCCGAAGGAGGGTATTGTACATGCCGGCAGCTTGGGTCATGTTGCGCGGAGTACATACGTACATACCGCGTAATGAGTTGACAACCATGCCCATAGGCGAACCCGTATGCCAGATTCCTTCAAGGCGATGCCCGCGTGTACGAATAATGGCGGGTGCTTTTTGGATGCCATTGGTGCGGTAGCGAAGTGTGGCGAGGTCGTCGGCGAGTGGTGTGAGTCCGTATAATAGGTAGTCAAGGTATTGGATTTCAGCGATAGGGCGCAAACCGCGTATTGCCATACCGATGGCTTGCCCCATAATCGTCCATTCGCGAATACCTGTGTCAAATACACGATGTTCGCCATATTTGTCTTGCAGCCCAACAAAGCCCTGATTAACATCTCCAATATATCCTACATCTTCGCCGAAGGCAAACATGTTTGGATATTTTTCGAGGGCTTTATCAAAACATCGATTGAGTATTTCGTAGCCATTTTTTTGTGGCGATTTATCACTATAAGTAGGTTTAATTTCCGGAATATTCAGTGCCGAATTAGGCGAGTCAGAGTACAAATTGGTATTATAATCATTCTGCCCTTTGTTGAGGGTTTTTCGCAACCATGTTTCGAGTGCGTTTTTGTGAGGATGACTGATATTATGGAGATGACGGAGTGCGCGTTTTACATTTTTAATGACTTCGTAACGTAAGGGGTCAATATATTTTTCAAGTTGCACTTGGGTAGAAATAAATTCAGGGTCATTTACCCCTGCCGCAACGAGATTTTTGTACAAACCAAGAATGTCTCTGACCTCTTCTTTGACCGGATTACAAAACTGCACCCATACGCGTTTTTGCTCCAATCTGACAAAGGCTTTGGATTCTTTTTTGATAAGTTCGATTTCTTCTTCGGTAGCAATGTTGTTTTTAATCATCCACCTTGCCATCACTTCAACACAATCGTTTTCGACTTCCCATTCAAGGCGTTTTTTATCCTTGTAACGCTCATGCGAACCGGAAGTGGAATGACCTTGCGGTTGTGTACAATCCTTGATGTGAAAAATGGCAGGAATGTGTGTTTCGCGCATCTTTTGGATGCCTTCTTCATACATTTTGCAAAGTGAAGGATAATCCCACGCGTGTGCTGTATAAATATCAATACCTTGCCCTTTTTCATTGAGTCTAAAACCTTCGAGCAATTCCGAAATACTTCCTTTAGTCGTCTGATAATCAATAGGAACGGATATGCCGTAGCCATCGTCCCACACTGAAATAGCTAATGGAATTTGCTGCACCCCCACTGCATTGACGGACTCCCAAAATACGCCTTCAGATGTACTTGCATCACCGATAGTACAGAAGCAAATTTCATCGCCATTTTCGGAAAAAGGCGTATCGTGCAATTCCTCTATATCGCGGTATCTTTTAGAAGCGAGGGCAAGTCCTACGGCACGCGCCATTTGTCCGCCGGTAGAGGAGTGGTCGGCAGCTATATTTTTAGTAGATTTGAGTTGGAGAAAATTGCCGTTTTCGTCAATGGTTCGGGTAGCAAAATGGGCATTCATCTGACGACCACCGGAAAAAGGGTCGTGTTCGGTATCGGCATAGAGCTGGGCAAATGATTCGGCAACACTACACATGCCCGTTGCCAGAGCAAAAGTTTGGTCACGGTAGTAGCCCGACCGCCAATCACCTTCCCGAAATACACGCGCCATCGCTACTTGGGGCACTTCTTTCCCATCTCCAAAAATCCCAAATTTGGCTTTACCCGTCAAAACTTCCTTGCGCCCCAAAAGGCTCGCCTCACGACTGATGCAACAAGTCCTAAAATCATTGATGACTTCTTGGATATACTTTTGCCGGGTGGTAGATTCGATGAGTTGTTGTGCCATAAGATACCTTGTAAAGTTCATCCCGATAGCTATCGGGAAAGTTCAAGTTTAAGTTTAAACCAAACTTTAAATGTCTCTTTGGAGAAAAACCAAGATTACAAAATTATTGATAAGATATTGGTTTTTAAATTTGTCGGAACGCTAAATTTTGAGCGCAAAGGTACAAAAAAGCCTTGTTTTTTCATGCTTGCTCTTTATCTTTCAACTCATTTTGTGAGACTGTTTTCGTGCTTTTTATATTTAAATAATTGAAATTCAATGTGTTTTATATTAAAATTTTTATTTTAAAATAATATTTTGTTAACAAGTATTTCCAAAAACTAAATTAACATTACATTAGTATTACAGAATGATAGAATCGCCTATCTTTGCAGCCGAATTTGGTTTATTAAGTTTATTGGGTTTATTGGGTTTATTGAGTTTATTAGGTTTAATAACCCAAATAAACTTGCAAACCCAATAAACCCAATAAACCCAATAAACCTAATAAACTAACTAACATGTCATACATTATCTCAATAATATTATTGCTTGCTTTTGGGGCGGGCTTGTACAAGATGTTTGAAAAAGCCGGTGAAGCGGGTTGGAAAGCAATTGTGCCGGGTTTGAATCTTTACACTTGGATACAATTGACCGGACGCCCGATGTATTGGCTGGCTTTATTGCTGGTACCGATTGTCGGAATTTTTATTTTTGCCTATATGCTCATTGACTTAGTGAAGTGTTTCGGCAAATTCGGTTTTTGGGAACAGGCTTTGGCACTTGTCGTACCGTTCATCTATTATCCGTTTATCGGTTTTAGAGATGAAGAAAAGTATCTGGGCAGAGCGGTAGTAATGAGCAAAGAAAATCCCATCAAAAAATCAATATTCAGAGAATGGGCGGAGGCAATCATATTTGCAGTATTTGCAGCGACATTCATACGAATGTTTTTGATTGAAGCCTATACGATACCTACACCGTCGATGGAAGGTTCGCTCATGGTCGGCGATTTTTTGTTTGTCAGCAAATTGAGTTACGGGTCGCGGATGCCCGTTACGCCAATACAATTTCCATTGGTACATAATAAAGTTCCATTCATTGGCAATGAATCATACAGCGAAGCTGTGCAATGGAAATACCGCCGTTTACCCGCTATACGCGAACTCAAACGTTACGACCCCGTCGTGTTCAATTTCCCGGAAGGCGATACGGTGGCTTTTCGCAAAGGTGTCTCGCGTACAGCCATGCAATACACGCATTATTATGGTCTGAAAAGACAACTTGGCGAGCAAGCGACTAAACGCAATTACGACCTCGTAACCCGACCATTGGATAAGCGGGATAATTACATCAAACGGTGTGTGGGACTACCGGGAGATATTATCGAAATCAAAGATCGTGTACTTTATGTAAACGGAGAAGAAGCCCAAAAGCCGGAGGGTTTGCAATTCACTTATCAGGTCAATGCCACAGCAGGAAAACCTAATCAGAAATTATTGGATGAACTGGATATAGATTGGGATACTGAACGCGCACTCAACAAAGGCATTATGTATCTGACCGAAAAGCAAGCGACAGCATTAGCGAATGATGCAAGTCTTCAAATTAAGCCTTTGGTAAACGACCCGAATCCAAGTATTTTTCCGCACGATGGCAGAGGGTGGAGCATGGATAATTTTGGACCGATAACAATTCCGAAGAAAGGCGATGTCATCAGTATTGGTCCGAAAAATATTGGCATTTATAAGCGTGTTATCAGGGATTATGAAGGCAATGACCTCGGAATCGGCAAAGGCGGTATCGAAATCAACGGCAAACCTGCCACAGAATACACCATTCAACAGGATTATTATTGGATGATGGGGGACAATCGTCACAATTCAGAGGACTCGCGTGTTTGGGGATTTGTACCACAAGACCATATCGTGGGCAAGCCTTTGTTTATTTGGATGTCACTGAAAAATGGGCATTTATTTACCAAGAAAGTCAAAACGCCTACGGGCGCAATTGTTCGCGAAAAAGGCGGTATCAATTTCAAACGCCTATTCAGAGGGGCTAATGATATGGCGGAATAGAAATTCCAAGCACCAAATCCCAAAATCCAAATTCCGGTAAATCAAGTGAATAGAGGCTTTCAATTTGAATTAGACTTCAAATTGAAAGCCTTCATTAATTTTACCCAAACTCAATAAAAAAACCTGTAAATTTGCGGCTTTCAAAATTCAATTGGCATCAAAAAGTTGAGTGGACGATTTTTAGATTATTCAAAATTCATCCATTCAAAATTCAAAATTAAAATGAATACAATCGCACAGCATACTGCCACACTCTCCGACTGGCGGGAAATGGAAAAAGCAGCCCTCGAATTGCTAAACATTATCGGCGAACTGCGCTTTGACCGTTCTATCGAATTGATACTTTTCCGTCGAGGCATATATGATGCACGTCCGAGTGAGGTCTTGGATTTGCATTTGAATAGCAAAAAATACATCGAACAACCCATTTCGATTTATACGAGTCTGGAATTGGCGAAA
>Ga0209186_1001608_pt1 | contig 16525 bp, 19 predicted proteins | sample SidtaG_FD_187426 | JGI IMG/M metagenome (GOLD analysis project Ga0209186, IMG submission 187426) | Marine algal microbial communities from Sidmouth, United Kingdom - Sidmouth_Male2 metaG (SPAdes) (version 2) | ecosystem: Host-associated > Algae > Red algae > Unclassified | place: Sidmouth...
CAAGCGCCCCGCCCCCCCCCCCTCCCAGAAAAGCTATCAGTCAGCCCATCGTGCAGTGGTTGGTCCCTTTTTCCTCCCAAGTTCCTGCTCAGGTGAGAACTTGACTCACTGTGGAGTCACCGTGACCTCGCATCGAGCGCAGTTCCCGTACGGATGACGGCCGCCGCCACGGCTTCCCCGCTGCACCTCCTCCTCTCTCCCATCCAGCCCTTCTGGTGGCCGTCCTCTCTCATTACCCCACGCGCCTGCACCCCACCTCCCTCACCCCCATCTTTCCCGTCCGCTACCTCCACCGCCGGCCGCTCATCAGGGCGGTGGCGGTGGCGGCGGCAGACGTAACTCCTCGAGCACCAAGCCGTCCACGTCCATGTGGTCCGACAAGAAGAGACGGACGTGCCACCCTCTGAGCTCCTACTGCTCTGCATGATGTCACTGGGTTTCTGGGCGGCGGGGGCGGCTCGTGGCGGATACGTGTAGATCAAGCCGTCGACGGTCAAGTCATCACCGATGCTGCTGACCATGGTGCTGTCGAGCGCCCACTCGTGCGCCACGGCACCGGCAGCGCCCAGGTCCGCACAGCCACCCGCTGCGTCGGTGACCACCTCCCCCATCCCTCCGATGCCGCTCCGGGAACATGTGCCAGTGGCAGTGGGGCGGACGTCGCCGTCGCTGCCGTCGACGCTGCCTGCGTGGACGGGGTAGCTGACGCCAACGTCCGCGGTGTAGCCGCTCACGCTGTGGGACAGCCGCTCCGGTCCACGCCGTCTCCGTCCGAGGCGCCGCGCGCCTCGGCGGCGGCTGCCAGCCGCCGCCGGACAACCGCCACACCCGAAGCCACAGCGAGTGCCGCAACCAACGATGAGCATATGCCAATCCCAATGGTCATCCGCCCCCATATGCCCGTTGTCAAGGACCCCCCCTTGTCCGCTCCCGCTGCAGTGGGCGGAGGCGTTCACAAGCGGTCTGCCTCGCCGCGGGAAATGGGCCACGGCGTTGATGACGTGGCGCCGGCCTCAGAATACGCACAAATGTTGCCGATACGGGTTGAGAGCAGCGCTCCCTTGGCGCCTGCCCGCAGCGTGCCGTGAGAGCTGTTCAACCACCGCAGCAGCTTTGTCTCCGAACCAGCCATGAAAAACGCCTAAAACGTCCACCACGGGGTCAGCCAAGCGCGGCACTCGGCCGGCAAGTCCTCCGACGGCCCGCCTGTCTACCCGAGGTGTGGAAAGAAGCCGTCCACCACTGTGAGCATGGCCCACACGATTTCAAATGATCTCGACTGGGATTTGCGGGTGTTCAACTCAGGCTTGTCGCCTAGCCTGTAGCCGCTGTCCAACGCGCCGCTTGGGGCAACGTACCACATGCGAGTCGAAAAAACCCTCCTGCCCATCGGCATGGCCATCTTCGTGGCCGTGCCCCACTGCAGGGGTTGGTCAGGGGCGGGGCGGTCAGAGAAGGAAATGTCCACGACTCGGGGACAGCCCGCGGCCGCGGCGCCGACGGTCATCAAATGGTACTCGGCCGGCACCTCGTTGCTCCACGGGCGCCTCGGAAAGGACCGTGCTTGTCGCGGTTCTTGTGGGGACAGCTTTGGATGCGATCCAGAGGACAGCGCCCTCACCCTGGCAGCGACTGCCCACAAGGCCGCGAGGATGGCAGCGACAAAGACGGCGGCATTGACGACGGCATGCCATCTGCGCCGAGCGCCGCACCGGCGCCCGGGCTTATTCGACGGCGTCAGCATCTCTAATGAAAGACTAGGTGCCCGTGGGCCGGAACTATATAGCGCCTCGTGCGTCTGTGACTCTCGGTCGCATCCAAGCAATCTCAGCGGGCAAGGGTCGGCTCAATAACTGTCAAGAAGCTGTCTTATGGTATCATTGGAAAAAGATTGTTCTTAAGAAAACTCTAATTAACACTCATTGACTGCGGCTCCAACATGCCAATTCCAAAACAGTATCCTACCGTACTCTCCCCGCTTCACCCCAACCCAGACTACCTATCGGTCCCAGCGCATCTCACCCCACCATAACTTGGGGATAGAGCGGTCTGGGAAACCCAAATCGCATTACAGGCTCTGGAACGTGTTTCCCAGAGGGGGGTGCCTTGCAGCATGCAATCTGGCCGATCGCTGAATTGCTGAGAAGCGACCGGGGGACAATTCGAGTCGATTGCAGATGATCGCATGCGGATTCATGACGATTGTACACTCGCATAAGTCGATCTGCACTCTAATCTTCGACGACCTCCCTAACTCAAGGCCTGCGCGACAACGATCGGGCTTAGTATAGAAATTTGTCGTTGCGACTTGAATCAAATGCACACCGATGGGCCAGATGGTCTCCGGCCATCTCACTGGGCTGGGTGGGCGCACTGAGCGCGAGAGGCGGCGGGGCAGGCGGCCGGCGGGACCCCCCGCGGCGATCACAATAGCACCTTGCGGCGGCGCCGCAAGCGGTCTGCCGCCAAGCGCGCCCGCGCCGCCCACGCCACGCGTCGAGTGCGGGGGAGACCCCGCCGCCGGCGGCCGCGCGGCTGCCGCCGCCCCAGCCGTTGCTACCGGCGCCGCTGAACCGGCGACGGCGACGCCGCCATGGCCGCCGCCGCCGCCGCCCGACGTCTGGGCCGCGGACGGGGGCTGGGCGTCCCCCGACGGGTTGGCGGTGGCGACCGTTGCCGCCGCAAATGCCACCGCCGCCCTGTTTGGCCCCTCCCAAGCGTACTTGGGTGCCATGGAGTGGTCGGGCACGGCCACCTCGCGCGCGCCGGGCGGCGGCGGCGCCGCCGGGGGGTCCGTTACGGCGACGGAGGCGCGGCAGCCGTCGGCGCGCCCTCTCGGGGTGGCTGCTGCCTGCGGCAGCGGGGACGGTGGGGGGGATGACGTGGATGCGCCCGGCGGCGGCTGGGCCGAAGAGGCAGAACAGGAGAAGGTTTTCAACTCGCTGCTCCAGCAGCCGCTGTCGACGGAGAGCTCGCATCTGTCGAGGGGGGCGGCGCCAGCGACGGCGGCGGCGGCGGCGACTGTGGCGGCGGCAACATCAGGGACGGCGCGTGCGGAAGATGCTCACGGCGCGGGGCCAGCGGCAGCCGACCGTGCGCACCGCGGGCGACGGATATCTCACGTGGAGTGTTCCACCCCGCCAGCGGACTGGTCTCTCCCACCCATCACGGGCTCTGCTGACGCGGCGTTCGCAGCCGCGGGCGCCCCGCACGTCGCCGGTGCGCCGACCACCGCCGCCGCTGCCGGCCACGCCGCCGCCGAAGACGAGTGGACTGGGAGCCCTTCTTGCACACCAAAGTCCCGACGCACCCCGCCGCCGCCCGTGGCGCGGCGCCCCCCGCTGTAGCCGGCACCCCCTACACGAGCGACACGGGCTGGTCGGATGCGTCGCTCGCTGCCGCCGCCGCCGCCGCCGCCTCTCAAGGCGACTGCGACAGTCTCGACGATGATGGCGGGCAGGCGGCGGAGGCAGACGCGGCGGCAGCCGCGGCCGCCGCCGCCGAAGACGCCAACGCATCGCCTTCGTCACCGCCGCCTTCGCCGATGCCGCCGACGCCCGTCGGCGGCGGTGCTGGTGGTGGTGATGGCGGCGGCGTCGGCGTCGGAGGCGGCGGCGGTGGCGGCATCTTGGCCGCCCTCGCCCTCTTGTCTCCGGCGCGCGAAGCCGAGCTCAGCGCGGACATCGCGGGCTTGCACGCGGAAGAAGCGGCCCGTCGGCGGCCTGCGGGCAACCCGACCACCCCTCTCCGCGCCGCCCGCCGCGGCGCGCCGCCCGGACGTGGGAGCTCGGATCACTCCCCCCGCCGGCGGTGGCTTGTAGGCACCGGTGGGGGGTGGTGGGGACGGCGGACCAGGGGAGCTGACGTCTCCGCACCCGCAGCCGCTGATTGCGCTGTAAGTGGACGAAGCGAGCGAGCGCGGTGCAGCCGCCGTGCGAGTTGGCCGTCGCTGCAGCCCCCACTCCCCATGCTGGCCTACACCGGCAAGTATTTGGTGGTGTTTGTACAGTCGGTGATGCGGCGATGATTGGCGGCGATCGGAAGGCGGCAGCGATGGCAGGGGGGGATCTTGCTTTTTAGGTGGCGCTCGGGTGGCGGCGGCGGCGGGCGGGATCGTGCTGCTCGTTTACCATTCGGCATCCTCAAGAATCGCACGCTGCGCGCCACCACGCTGGGCGGCGCCCGCGCCGCTCAGAACGCGGCGCCGTCGAACGCACAGAACTAAATAAAAAAGGAGGATGATGTGGACGCACGTCCTGCAGGTAGCAAGCGCCAGAAGCCGACGCGCCGACGCGCTACGACGCTGCGGATTTGTTTTCCGTCGATAATGTCGCACGTGTGCGTACGACAACAGCTGTAACGCACGCGCGGACACTGTTGAGGTTCAGCACCGACGTCGCCCCAAACAGCAAGCCGCAGATCGCGCACTAGGTGCCGGGGGCCACCCAAGTGCGGCGTTGCATGGAAATACCGATCATCATGTTTTGGCATCGAGATCGTTTATCGTGTTGGCGGCCCACATTTTGTAAGAGGCGGTCATGTAGTGCTGGGTATGATGCGCAAAGAGAAGGGAAAAGTGATAGGTCAACGTGGAGTGACTACGCTATGTCGCGTTTCGTGCGCGGGGCTGTGCACAGCTGCTGTCCCTATACTCCGACACTACCGCACACGAGGACCAACGAGGGCGGCGGCGGGATGCGCGTCCGACACGACCCTGGCACTTCGGCACAGGAGCGGTGCGCCCCTCGACTCTACAAGTGTCTCTCATTCCACGACAATCCATGTACCAACGAGAGCTCAAAAAATACCGTCGTTCGTACATCTATCCTGTAAAGAAAAAGAGCTCAAACAACAGGCAACATTGCGCATCGAATCACACCTGAAAATCAAACGTCAAAATCAATGACATCGCCGGCCTACAAGTGACATGGATCAGGCAAGAACAGCGGGGGTGGGATGCGTGTGACCGCGAACCACACAGCGAGCCACACCATCCCCGATGAACACTAAAAGAACACAAGCGTATCCAGCCGTGTACAAGTGAAGTTGCAACGAGTGAAAGGCATGAAAAAAACAAATGCAGCGAAAGAAGAAAAACAAAAGAGAAGGGAGAACAAAAGAAGCCTATCACAAAGAGAGAGTGGGGACCAGATCTACATCTCCGGAAGGATAGGACAACGAGCACGTAAGGAAGGCCCATCAGGAGCGCAGACGCTGCACAGGCAATATGAAAGAGGAAGACCAACTTACGACTCAGCTCCAAAGCGAGAGGCGAGCTGCCGACTGATGCAGCCGCTCGATTGCAGGAAGAAGTGCGTGTCCAAAAGTGATTCGAGGTCCGCTTGGGAATCGGCCTTGAGGATGTCGACCAGACGCTTCGGCCCGCCGTCCTGGGCGATGTCGGCGACAATTTCGAGAGGCGTGACATTGGTGAAAGTCTCGCTGGTGTCCACGACAAGAAGTCCTTCGTGGCGCACTTCTTCAACGGCTTCATGCACTGCAGCAGGGCCCGCCGCTCCGCGGTACAGAAATGGGACTGAACCGCACACAGAGCGTACGTCGAACCTCGCCATTGGCACTCTGTGTGCCGAGCGCCGACGGAACTGCGGAGAAATGTGCCCCCGCCAGAGCGGCAGCGCATCGTCAGAGAGATCTTCACTGCCGTCGAGGGTGCTCTTGCATGGCCGCACAGCAACACGGCATGGAACGGCTCTTCCAGCCCTGCTGGCACCTAAACGCTGGAGAGCGGCCAGCACGTGGCTGACCTGCTTGGGCCCGACGCATGCTGCCCGGAAGTCCGCCACGTGCATGAATGAGGTTCTGCAGGTTACGGTTGTGTGGTCGACGATTTCGGCGAAGAGCGTCGACGACTCACTCTCCGTCATCCTCTTCTCATTGATGCGGTGACGCACACCACACGAGTCGCGTGGATTGAAGAAGCAGACGCAAACAGCTTGACCACCGTCACGGCCAGCCCTGCCAATCTGCTGCGCGTACTCCGAAACAGAGCAAGCACCTCCCTGGTCGTCAAAAGAGTAGGAAACAAGCGGCAGTAGAGAGCAAGGTACCAAACTCAGGAACACAGTGATTACAAGTAAACAAGTTAGTTAAAACGAAGCACACAAATGGATCTAGGAACCTCACTCCGTCGAACTGACGATGGTCAGCGTCGACACACTGACGATCAGGGCCAGTTGTCCGAGATGCAATCACACATGGGTGGAAGCAAGTGAGTGTGAGAAGTAGGACATGCGCAACACGTACAAAGTGCAGCACTGCTCGCACATCAGCAAAATGCACGCCCATTCCAAAGACGATTGTGGCGACGACAACGATCCCTGTCGTTGAGGCGAGCAGCTGCTCAGTCGCGGCCCGATTGTCGAGCCCAGCGTGGTAGATGACACCTTGAAGAGGCTCCACCTGACAGCGATCAAGGCGCGCTAACGACTCGGACAAGCTCTTAAGCTCCGAGCCGACACGAGCCGCCTCGGACCGAGACGGAGTGAAGATGATCATGTTTCCACCAACTTCTCGACAGGTAGTGGCCATTTGAAAGGCGTACCCAACGCGTTGCGCATGCTCGAGGTCGGCACGGCACTTGTCAATGCGAGAGGAGCCGCCACCGCCGTAAGCAGAGTCACGGCGAATGACTCGGATGACAAGGTTGCGGCGCAGGAAGGGACCGCGGTGAACGACCAGAGGCTCGTCGAATTTTAATGCCGCTTGTATAATGGACGTCTTGCCGATCGGCACAGTCGCCGACAGCGCTAGGTGTCGGCCGCAATCCAAACTTGAGGCAGCGAGGGTGACATCGGGACGCCAGCGGCTCCAAGATTCGAACAAGTGGGCCTCATCAAAGGCGACGAGTCCGAGTCGCTCGGCTTCGATCTTGCTGATCAGGGTAGGGTTGTTGACAATGGCCTCAGGAGACGCAACAAGGATGACAAGAGTACGGGAGGCCACAGCTGCGTTATGGTTCAGGCGCTCCATCTCGGTTGTGCTGCCCCAAAGCCCGCGACACTCGATGCCAGCCTCCTGGAATGTCCGGACGTGCTGCCGACCGATGCCGTTGAGCTGAGTCACAAACACCGTAAGAGACCGCTCGTGCATGTGCAAGAGCGTTGCTGCTACGCCCACGATCACGGTCTGTTTGTAACGCGCACCAGAAGAATTCGAGAGAAAGAAAAGCGATTCTGGAGTCAAAATGAGCCCGAAAAATCAACAAATGCCACATTTGAGTTGAAGGTAGCGTCTTGGAGTGCCATAATCAGAGAAGATGAGATAAGTAGTACCTTTCCGTGGCCAGTGCCCATAATGGACAGGACGCTGACGTTAGGAACGCCCATGTCGACCACCGCTCAGACGGCCTCGAGTTGGCCATCTCTGAAGTCCTCGTGCATGAAACGGTTGCGGAGGATGCCCTCGGCAGCCGCTCTGATCGCCACCTTTTCTATCATGGGACCGCTTGGTGGTCGCACGTCCTTGAGGAAGGAGACAGCCGCGCTTCTCCTACATGCGCGGCCGCCGGTCGATATCGGACAATGAGCGTTCACTCTCACGAGTGCTTCTGAGCGGTGCGACTGACGGAGTTCCGTGCGCTAATGTTGGTAGCAACATGTTCAATTCTATGTGTAGATGTTGCCGTTTGCATGAATAATTGTACATGTTGTGAAAATCTCACCCTAAAACTATACTATACGTTCAATATCAATCAATTTCGGAGACGATGTGGCGGCAATGCATCCGAGCCTCTCGGAAACGGCAGTGGTTGAGCGGGCACCCCGCGGCTGCACCGCCCTGTGGGACGGTTGCCGCCTACGGCAAGCGCCCCATCTGCGGTCTGACGGCCCCCCCACGTGCGGAACAGCGGTCCCGCTCGCAGCGCCACCCAATCACGGGCGCGTGGGCGCCGCGCGGCTTTCGCCGGCCACTCTTTCCGCCTCCCACCCAGCCAAAGATGCTATCCGGCGGCGAAGAGTGCGTCTGCCTCTGTCGGCGTCGTCTTGCCACGGCGACGCGGCTGTACTTTTTTTTCCACCGACGCCGCGCACTCTGTACGCATCAGGAGAGCGACGGCACAAAAGGTGGTGGAAAATTAGCCACGGCCGCTGCGGCCGCCGCGCGGGAAGCCAGAGGGATGCCAGCACCGGCTGCGTGCGACGGGGAGTCGATGGTCGATGGTGGCGGCAGGAGACAGGGCTGGTGTGGGATTCAGCCTGCGAGAAGTTGGTAAAAGTCACCCGCAGGTACTAAGCCATCGCACGTTCGTGGAGTACGCGACGCCCGCGCTGGTGCCATGTGCTTCGGCCGCCGCCATGGCCGGATACTATGGCCGGTCCGCGGATGCTGCCCGCGACCGGCAGTGTTGCGCGTAAAAGAGCGGATGCCGGCGAGTGGCCGGCAATGATTCGGCCGTGAGGCTTTGGTGCACGCGCAGACGACTGTGGCGTGGGCGCGGGGACTGAGAGGTCTGGCGCGTCTGGCGGCACGGGTGTGCTAGATAGGACCGAAAACGTCTAACCTTCCCAGCAGCTGTATGGCGGTCATGTTTTTTCTCGTTCGGCTTGGCGCTTGCCTTGCAGGACTGCTCTGGTGGCACAGTTGGAGGCTGTTTGCTGCGCTTCACGTCTTCTCTATTGTGTAAAGGAAGACGGTCGTGCTGTCTTTTTGAAAAGGAGCGACGCCGTTTGCGACAGCAACTACCACCGGCACTGCAACAGGATTCGCGCGCGATGCGGAAGAATCTCGGAACTCACTTGGATCGCGCTCCTACGTCTCAAAGAATACGCCGTCCCTTCTTTTCGTGTCTGTTCACCTCTCACGGAATAGTTGGCCGCAGCACATAGAGACATACCCGACAGGTTCAAAAGAATGGCACTGGTATGCTGGTGAACGAGAGAAACCGTCAGACGTGCACAATCGTGCAAAGAGTACTCTACCGGACATCCGCCCGTGCTTGAAACGCGCAAGAAATAGGTTCCTCACGTGGGCTTTCACTCCCGCGCCACCTCAATCTCGTGTGGCAGAGTCTTGATCTATAGTGCTCTCCCCGACAACCTGTGGGCAGCCCGCCTTTGGGCATTTGGAAGCTGCCGAGCCCACGTTCTCAAGCGCCGCTGGAGCGCGTCGGACGACAGCAGCCGCGCTGTTCGAAACGAGAATGTGGTGAACAATGCCCTCGAGGGAATAGGTATGGGCACAGCAGCGGCTGGGCAACCAGAGGTCTCAGACAGCGTGCGGTGCCAAGCCCAACGACAAACAAAAGAAACGTACGTACATGAAGACCAAGCCATTGAGAGGGGTCGGAGTTAGGCAGCCGTCCGCGCAATCGAGGGTCAAGTTGTGCGCACGCACGTGCACTGGATGCAAGAAAAGGAGAACAGAGGCTCCAAACATCCGCACAAGTAGGCACGTACCTTTTCACCGGCCGATCCATCTTCAAACCGGTAGCTGGGCATGATAGCCTCGGCGGTTCTCGACGCGAACAGACCTTAATAACGTCCTGTGCGCCCCCCGCTGCACCTGGCTTGGGTGCCGACTACTCTTGATTAGATGAAACCGCACCACCCATTGCACCGGGAGTCCACAAAGACGGTGTTCTCGTGGCCAGATGAGCACTGGAGCAGACGGGCCCAAGAGTGGCTGCGCCAATCACTATCAGACACCCAGTCACGGGGCAGCTCGCCGTCAAGCTGCCGAGCAACTCCAACGACGGAGAGCATGTCTGAGGAATGTCAATGGCGTCGTTTGATGCCATTACGAGGCGGACTATATCGGACAGGTGGAACACATGCAGACAATCGCGACTATCAGGCAACCACGTATGCGGAAGAGAACGTTTCACAGGACTCAAGCACTGGAAAAAAGCCAGTACCGGCAAAAGAAACTGGTACCAGTCAGATGCTTGAGCGAAGATCCGTGCCATTCTGAGAATCAAGAACCCATGATGAAACAGAGCAGCGCGCCATGATCTGATATGTGAAAGCAGAGAGTCAAGATCGGTCCCGGGGCGTCGCCGTGGTGGCTTCTCTATGCGCCCGTGTGGACATCAACGCACCTCTGGACCAATGAGTCCGTCCTCAGAGTAGATGGCTTGTCGACTTTAGCCATCCCGTCACCAATGCCGCCACGTGCCACAACAGCCAAGCGCGCCTCCGCAAGAGCAGTACAGCGTGTACTCAAGTGCGGCGATGACAGCAACGAGGTCCGCGTGAGAGTGAAAGCGCGAAGCGACGCGGGTGAGAACGTTGCACGCTGTCCGTTGACTCCCAGAAGAACCTGTGCACGTACTCTACGAGTCAATGCGAACAACGGAAAGACTTGTACTATCGGATGACTCTATCGATTTGAAACTAACGCACTAACCGTGTATGGGATAGACTTATGATTTCAACAATCAATCATGAAATAATGATTGCAATTGACAAATGGAGTCGCAGAAAGAAAGCATATACAGCCGTTCTCCCAAAATTCCCACACTCCAACTGTTGCAAAAGAGTTCCAAGTCGTCCTCTACGACCCCACAGAGGCCGATTTGGAACACTTTTGGAACTGTTGCAGTGAGGGAGTTTTGGGAGAACGGCTGTACTCGCCAACAAACTCGGGTCTGACAGGGTCTTTCAAAGAAGGACGCGCTTCGCCCGACCCAAAAGGTGTACTGTAGTGCAGCGCACCTGCAAAAAACACAAGAAAGTCATGCAAAATGCAGCCTCATCCTCAGCCGGAGCGCGTGTCCTCCACTGGACCAGTGCGCACCTCAAGCCCCAACTCGTCTAGCACGGAAGCCGAGACTTCACCGCCTTATGAAATGACGTCTGCCAATGCGGCTTGCGCCGTCGCGTACGTGATCCGCTTCTCAAGCCGATTGCTGGCTTGGACGTACGCAAAGTACGCCGAGAACGTTTGCCAGTGTCCACGCTCTTTGATCTCTTGGTCAGGAACGCCAAAAAAGCGATAGAGCTGCGCGCCACCGCGCTTGAATGAGTGCGTGCCAAGAAACGTGTACGAGTCCACCCCAGCTTCGTCAAAGGCATCCAGTATGTCGCTCAGGAACGCACTGTCCTTCAAGGGCGTCACTGGATCCATCTCAAAGGCGTCACCGGCGTCTTCCTTGAAGTTGACAAAGAGAGGACCCGAGCGCTCACCGCGCTTGAGCGAGTACATGGCAAGCGCCAGCACAGGGTCAACGCCAGGGTCGCCAACGAGCCCCGGACCACCCTCCAAGTAATATCGATGACCACTCGTCGAATTCTTGGTGCTCTGCAAGATGTTGATGCGAAATACTGGGTTCCCAAACATGTCCTCCGTGAGGAGCACATTCTCGCGCCTGATGGACAGATGGAAAAACAGCATGTGCACTCGAGCGAAAAGAGGGCACCAAACACGTGAGCAAAGCAGTGCACGGAGCGTACTGATGTTATGAGGAGCCGTACTCATAATAAGAAGGTCTCCCGATGTCACCGTTGGTCATGTCCAGGTGCTCGTATGTAGAGCACGCCACCCGCAAGGCACAGTCAGTACGATGGACGCGACACACTGTACGTACAAGATCTTGGTAGCCTCATCGAATCGCAGTAGGTTGCATGTGGCAGCCGTCATGGCGGCGAACTGGCAGAGGCGACCAGGTGGCACTTCGTCTTGGTCCTTGATGAAGTAGTCATAATACGCACACATGTGGCCGTACTCCAACACGTCAATGGGCACAGGGACACGCCCTTGCGATGCGAGAGCAGCCTTTTGAGCTCGCTTGCACTTCGCCACGTCGTCGCTGGAATTTGGGTTGCCATTGACGTACACATCCTTATCGCCGACCTTGCCGGTTGACCAGATCCCGGAGCAGCCCAGCTCTTTGAATTACAGCGTCATTTGTGCAGAGATGTGCTTGGACGTTGAGAGTCCGAGCTTTAAGTTCTTTGTACGAAGCTTGTAGAAGTTCGCAACATGAGCTGTCGTCAAAGCCGACACGAGGGTCGGATCCACACCGACGCGGGAGCAAAACGCAAGGCAATCGGCGCGCATCGCATGATGAACCTTCGCGCTGCTCTCGGACCGCGCCGCCTCCTCATTCTTCTTGGAAATAGCAACCGCATCGTATGCAGATTCCGATGGCACATGCTCCAGCCAGGCGTCCCGACGGCCCGCGCTTGTGCGGTTGTCCAGCGTGTCGGCCAGGCGGCCAATCGCCAAGGAACAATGACCAATCTTCTTTTCACGTGCTGTAGAAAGGTTGTAAGAAGCCATGGTTGTCTTGCACCGAAGCCCCCGCGGGTGTTCAAGAGAGTTTCCGTACGAGCGCAGTGGGCTGCGAGACGAGGCCTTCGTCTGGATTGAAGGAGCGGAACGAGAACAGGCAGCGACGCAGATCTCACCAACCCAAAAGCACAGCACGGATACATTAAGAGCGAAATTGATTGCACAGAGGCGTCCAGCACCTCAAGACCGTATCTGACAGGATTTGGGGCACTTCGAGCACAAGAGGTGTCTACTATTTGGTATGAGGTTCAGTACAGAGGTTGAGTCAGGGTAGCTCGGTGCTCACGTCATGCGTCGTGCTGATGCCCATGGATGCCACAAGGTGCTGCGGAGTGCCAAATCGTCGTCTCCAATGCGCAACGATCGTGCTGGCACTCCTGGCTCCTACCGTCTTCCGGCCTCCATCACCTCGGCCTCCTGTGCTTGTCGCATGCGGCGCGTCAACCATGACCCACGGTGACCCAACAATAACGGGGTGCGTCCTCGAGTTGGCGCCCACACGCGAAATCCAGGGACGTCGAGGGTCACCATGCTGAGGGCATCCCCGCGAGTGCAATGGACCTTTTTCACAACGCCATGGTGTACCCAATTGGATGGCCATCGAACAATTGGACGATACAAACTCACCCCGCACCAACCGGGTCCGTCCGCGAGTTGGCGACCACCCGCGAAAGCCAGAGACGTCGATGGTGCCCATGCCCAGAGCATCCCTGCAAGTGCAATGGACCTTTCTCAGAACGCCACGGTGTCCCCAATTGGGTGGCAATCGAACGCTTGGGCGATACAAACTCACCCCACCCCAACCGGGTGCGTCCGCGAGGTTGGCGCCCACACGTGTAAGCCAGAGACGTCGATGGTGACCATGCCCAGGGTAGCCCGCCGGGTGCGAAGGACCCGTGCCACAACGCCATGGTGTCCCCAATTGGGTGCCCATCGAGCATTTGGGGGATACAATTTCAGCCCTCCCCAACCGGGTGCGTCCGCGAGTTGGCGCCCACCCGCGAAAGACAGAGACGTCGATGGTGACCATGCCCGGGATATCCCGCCGGGTGCGAAGAACCAGTGCCACAACGCCATGGAGTCCCCAATTGGGTGCCCATGGAGCATTTGGGCGATACAAACTCACCCCGCCCCAACCGGGTGCGTCCGCGAGTTGGCGACCACCCGCGAAAGCCAGAGACGTCGATGGTGAACATCCCAAGGGCATCCCCGCGAGTACAATGGACCTTTTCACAACGCTATGGTGTCCCCAATTGGGTGGCCATCGAACAATTGGGCGATACAAACTCACCCCGCACCAACCGGGTCCGTCCGCGAGTTGGCGACCACCCGGGAAAGACGGAGACGTCGATGGTAACCATGCCCAGAGCATCCCCTCAAGGGCAATGGACCTTTCTCACAACGCCTTGGTGTCCCGAACTGGGTGGCCATCGAACACTTGGGCGACACAAACTCACCCCGCCCTAACCGGGTGCGTCCGCGAGCTTGTGCCCACACGCGAAAGCCAGAGACGTCGATGGTGACCATTCCCAGCGCATCCCCGCCAGTGCAATGAACCTTTTTCACAACGCCATAGTCTCCCCAATTCGGTGGCCATCATACACATGGGCGATACAAACTCACCCTTCCGCAACCGGGTGCGTCCGCGAGTTCGCGACCACCCGCGAAGGCCAGAGACGTTGATGGTGACCATGCCCAGGGCGTCCCCGCGAGTTCAATGGACCTTTTTCACAACGCCATGGTCACCCAAACTGGGTGGCCATCGAACAATTGGGCGATACAAACTCACCCGGCCGCAACCGGGTGCGTCCGCGAGTTGGCGACGACCCGCGAGAGCCAGAGAGGCCGATAGTGACCATCCCCAGTGCACCCTCGCGAGTGCAATGGACCAGTTTCACAATGCCATAGTGTCCCCAACTGGCTGGGGCGCCACATCATTAGGGTCGGCGTTCAGTTTGACGAGCAAAGGCGCAAAACGAAAGACCGCGACCAGCGCCTCCTCGGTCGCCTTAGCGGCCGCTTTGGAGGCCTCATTGGCCGTGACAAAGGCGCGCTGGGCGGACAGAGAATCCGCAACATTCGCTCCGGGCTCCGAGTTGCCCATCGCATCCACTGGAGTTGGTTCCTTTTCGTTCTTGTCGGCCGCCACGGCGACGTCTTTGGCAGCCGATGCCACCGCGGCAGCCCCACTGGCCGCTGTGACCGCCGCTTTCGCGCTGGCTACCAGCGCCATCTGCGTCGGAGATGTCACAGCCGCTGACTCGGCGACGGTGACAGACAGCTCCGGCTCAGCACAGGCAAAGCACACGACAGCTTCAAAGTTGGCCACCGTTGGGCGCCCCATCTTGGTGACACATGGGCAGACAGCAATGTCCTTCGTGAAGATCATCTTCTCGGCCGTCTTGACCTCCTTTTCGCCCTTGAACTCTGGGGGGATCAGCGCCTGCTTGTTGACTACCGACTGGCCACGAGAGACATTGTTGGTGCGAGAGCGGAAGTAGCGGTTCATATCGGCAATTGTCCCCTCAATGTGGTCATCCGAAAGGAACAGCACCAGGGGGGACGCATTGCCGAGCGTCTGACGCACGTGTGCAATCGCCGTGTGCAAGTAGAGGTTGAGCACGCCCGCCCTCTGTGGTACCGGGCCGTGCGGCTTGAGAGCGGCGTACAGCGGGGCCAGCAGCGCGGCAGCAACCTACCAAGCTGCGGTGGCGCGTTCCCACTCCTCTGATGACTTAGCGACGAGGGCCCGGCGCCACGACGCCGTGAGAAGCTGGAAAAGGCGCAACATCAGCACGGCGCCGGTGTCAAGCGCTATATTGGCACCAAGAACGCCTGGTAGAGCAATCACAATGGCGCCGAGGCGTCCAAATTCGCGCAGATACATGGCGCCAGTGTTGGACCGGCCCAGCAGGGCGTAGATTCTGTTGCGGGCCCGAGCTTGGTGGGTCTCGGGAAGCAGAGCCAGCATGAAGTGGATGACACACTTTCCCAGCTTCCCACAGCAGTGCATCACCGGTGCTTGCACGAGGAAGGGGATGTCTCCGAAGAGAAGGTAGCCGCGCGGTCCGTCGAGGCGGCCGCGAAGCAGTCGAAAGACGTCCGACAGTGGGGAGTACGCATGGGGCTGTAGCAGCACAGCCTGCGCCTTTCCCTTCATCGGGCACAGCGGAGCTGTGCACGCCACAGTTTTGGCAGACGTGGAGTAGCCCACCTTATTCCTCTGGCAGGCCGCGCACGAAAAGACGAGGCGCCCACCGATAGCCTGCCAGCGACCACCGCGGAGCGTACACCACCTTGCAAGCCCCCAGACCACGAGCTCCCAGTGCGCGGATAGAAGGCTGCCATCTCTTCTTCGACAAGAAACAGCCGTCAACAGAGACAGGTACGAGGCCGTCAGACAAGGCCACCCGTAAGGGAGCCGGCTCCCGGCGCTGCACCCATTGAGGGTGACGAAGTGCGCAATAATCGCAAAGTCTCCGCAAAGCCGAAGAAGAAACAAGAAACGCAACGCCGCAGTTGACCACGGAAGGTCTGTGGCCGGCGCGGCGGCAGCGCTCACGGTAGCGAGCGCGGGAGGTGGGTCAGGCGTGGTCGCGGCAATGTTGTCAGGGGCGTGCGGGGCTCCCGTTGCGAGCGCCGGGCAAGCGTCGCTGGGCGTCGTGGACGCCTCAACGGTCGTGTAGAAGCGCTCGACACCGGCTGGAGCAGAGTGTGCGGTTCCAGTGGCCATGGGCACGTCACGCGGACGACGCACAGGCACCGAGTAATCGGAAAGAAGGGCCGCCTTGACCCGCTCCCGCAGCCGCTCACCCACTTCCGAGTGGACGGCCAGCTCTCCACCCAGAATGACTAAAATTTGGATAAGCGCCGTGCGCCCTTTGCGCAACAGCGGGGAGGAGGCAGTGAGTGTGAGAATCTTCATGGACGCGCGTCGCACCGGCCCACCGTCGCCGGCCAAGGTTAGGGCGGCGGACGACTGCTAGACGTCCTTTTGCAACGCAGGCTTCGCGTCCTCTCGGAAGGCGCGCTGAAGCGTCGGCGGTTCTGCCCTTCTGCATTTTTTGGTTACTTTTTGGCGAATTCGAGGCGACACCGACACGTCGTGGGTCGCCAAGAAGTCGCCCAAGAGCACTCCCTGCAACATCGGCCCCAAGTCATATTTGCGAAACGTGGCGCAACGTGGCGCAAACGTGTCTCATTATTAAGGAAATGGGGCCGGAACGGCCCCGCACCAACGTCGCCGACCCCATTCGTGCTTCTTTTGAACCAT